>Ga0316224_1001044_pt1 | contig 33424 bp, 23 predicted proteins | sample TBH18013metaG_FD_206254 | JGI IMG/M metagenome (GOLD analysis project Ga0316224, IMG submission 206254) | Freshwater microbial communities from Trout Bog Lake, Wisconsin, USA - TBH18013 | ecosystem: Environmental > Aquatic > Freshwater > Lake > Hypolimnion/Profundal zone | place: USA: Wisconsin... | reverse complement strand
CATGGTCCCGGCGTGGCCCCAATTGATCTCGTCCGGCGTCCAGTTAAAATGATCGGCACTCAATGCCTGAAGCCGGGCCAGCATGGCGTCAAATTCAGCCTTCTTGGCAATAAAAGCGTCAATGGCCTTGGGGGTATCGGTACGTTTCGTCATGGCTGGCTCCTTGGTTGGTGAGACCATCACTCGCTCTGTATAGCAAAGAAGTCAACTCGACAGATCGTGTATTGATTGTTTTTTCACGCTGGCGGTGGGGTGCGTATTAATGGTCATAACAGTAAGCATGAACACTTCATGCTCACGACCTCCATGCCATCATTGATGTCCAGCACTTACCTTCAGCAGAAGTATTTCCTCGGCCAAGCTCTCTGCCATCTTGAACAATCGATAGGCGGGTTTGTCCCCGGTCTTCATGGCCGTTGCGGCCATCAGTTCCGCCCGCAGCGGCCCCTCGGCCCCGAACTGCGCCACGAGAGATCGCGCCAGATTCATGGCCTGCTGACCGCCATCTTCATCGTCAGCCTCGTCCCATTCATCAAACTCGTCCATCATTACCTGCGCCCGCCTGTGCGCTGAATCCGCAGCCGCTCAATTTCTGCGTCAGCCGCGCAATCGGCACAGTCCTGGGCGTGGGGATTGACCTGCAACCGGCCAGCTTCAATGGCCTCACCGCAATCGCGGCAAAATCCGGTCGAGGGGCGCTCGGTTTTCTTATTCAGAGCAGATTTTAATGCCGCAGAGTTCAAAAGCTCTGCCCGCTCATTAGCAAGATCGACTTCGTCCAAAGCAGTTCCTTTCCGGTGATAAAAAAAGTGTGACACGAGTCCCGCCACCCTTTCAATGGGCGGCAAACATCTCCCGTTGCCGGTCCCATTCATCGGGAATGTCGGCAATAAGATCGGCCAGTTGCACCGTGCGCGGCTGGCGACCGTCGAGGATGGTCTCGACAATGTCGGGAGCCAGCAGGGTCAGGCGGTAGATGCGACTGAGATAGGACGGATTGATCTTCTCAGCCTCGGCCAGTTCGGCCATCGACTGCACCTTGCCCTGTTCCAGCATTCGCCGCCAACGGTGGGCGCGGGCCAAGGCTTTCAGCAGGGTGTTGTCGGGACTGGGATTGGAACGCACCGGCACGCCGTCACCTTCGGGAACGATCACCAGCTTGCGGCCACCGTGGCGCTTCAGCGTCAATGGGATGCGGATGGTCAGGGTGTTGATGCTGATGTCGGTCATGCCGCACTCCTGTCGTCCTGACGAGCGGTCATATCGGCGATCACGCTGGACAGGCCCTCGGCCCGCAGGCGGAGATCCGCGCCATCGGTGGAAACGCTCACCTGCTCGACCATAAGATGGAGGAGCCTTGCCTGTTCGGCGGGGAACAATTGGTCCCAGACCGTTTCAAAGCGGTCAAGGGCGGCATGCAGGTCGGTGGGATGGATGTCCGGTGCCATGCGCTCGGCCCGCGCCCGGATCTCGGGGGCACGCAGCAGGGCACGAACCTGCCCGATCACCGCCGCCTCAATCTCGCCCGCTGCGACACTGCGCACCGGACAAGTGTCGTGCCCAACGGAGATCGCCTTCATGCAGGTATAATAGCGATACAGCCGCCCCTTCTTGCGGGTGTGGCTGGGCGTCATTGCCCGACCGCAATGGGCGCAGATCACCAATCCCTTGAGCGGGGCTGGCGTGGTGGCCCTCGCCATGTTGGCCCGCTTGCGCGGCGCATTGTCGGCCTTGATCGCCTCCACCCGATCCCAGGTGGTGCGGTCGATGATCGCTTCGTGTTCACCGGCATGGGCTGCGCCCTTATGGACAGCCTCGCCGAGATAGACCCGGTTGCCCAGCATTTTGTAAAGGAAGTTCTTGGTAAAAGGCGCACCCTGCCGGTCCTTGCCATCCTGCGTCACCCAGGATTTTGTCCGATAACCGGCCTCGTTCAGTTCTTTGACCAGCAAGGTGGCGGAACCAACCTTGAGAAACCGGTCGAAGATATGCCGGACCAGATCGGCCTCGGATGGGTTGACCACCAGTTTGCGGGCGACCACATCGTACCCCAGCGGTGGGATGCCGCCCATCCACATCCCCTTCCGGCGCGAGGCGGCAAACTTGTCGCGGATGCGTTCGCCGATCACTTCCCGCTCGAACTGGGCAAAGGACAGCAAAATGTTCAGCGTCAGCCGCCCCATGGAGGTGGTGGTATTGAACGACTGGGTAACAGAAACGAAGGTGACGTCGTTGCGATCAAACACCTCCACCAGCTTGGAAAAATCCATCAGCGAGCGCGATAGACGGTCAATCTTGTAAACCACCACCACATCCACCAGACCGGCCTCGATGTCGGCCAGTAGACGTTTTAGGGCTGGGCGTTCCAAATTGCCGCCGGAGAACCCGCCGTCATCATAATGATCGGGCACCGGCACCCAGCCCTCGGCCTTCTGGCTGGCGATATAGGCTTCGCAGGATTCCCGCTGGGCGTCCAAGCTGTTGAACTCCATGTCCAACCCTTCTTCCGAGGATTTGCGGGTATAGACGGCGCAACGAACTTTGCGCAGGGGCTTGGTCTGGGTCATCGTGTGCTCTCCAGTTTGCCGTGTTTACGGAGGCCAAAAAACAGTGGACCATTCCAGCGGGTGCCGGTAATGGCGCGGGCCACTGCCGACAGGCTCTGGTATCGCCGCCCTTGCCATTCAAAGCCATCGGCCAAGGCCGTCACCTCGTGCAGCACGCCCTGCCATTCGCGGATCAGCTTGGTGCCGACAATGGGGGCGGTCATGTCCTTGAGCTTCGGCTTCTTCTTGCCATCCAGTTCATCGACCAGATCGTCGAGGCGCTGTTCGGCCTTCGCCGACAGGCCACCGAACGCCAGTTCCTGAATGCGATAGGCCAGTCGGCGCACCAAGAAGGTGCGGTTGTAGGGCGGCGCGTCGGCACCATACAGATCACGCCACATGGATTTCAGCTTGGGCGTTGGCAAGGTGGGCAGTTCAGCCACTTGGGAAAGAACGGCATTGGTCATTGGCAGGAATCCCTTCGTTTGGTTTCCGGTCCATGCACGCTCTGGCAGGCAGTGAAGTCGAGAGAACTGTCTCTGGCATCGGCAGATAAACGACTGGACTTCCGGGCCAGAAGCCGCATCACACCCGCAGCCAGAATCCCGGCAGCTTCGTCAAGGCGCTCGGATGCGGTCATACGGTCGGGATGAAGGGCAATGGACATGGGGTGCCTCAAGGAAACGTTCGATGATTGTTCCCTTATGACAAACTGACTCGTATTCGGTCTAATCCTAATTTAAGGATAAGTTTCTCGCAAACCAAACGACACGCCCAACAATGCGGATTTCTTCGGCGCTGCGCTCATAGGGGCTATAGCGGGTGTTGTCGGAAATGATCCGAACCGAAGGCACATCCCCCGTCACCAACCGCTCCAGCCGCTTGGCCACCAGACCAAAACCATCATGAAGAACGAAGATGCCGGTGGGATCGGGCATGGTCTGGGTGGTATCGATCATCACCACATCGCCGCTTTCCAAGGTGGGCTGCATACTGTCGCCCCGCACCCGGATCAGCTTCAATCCGCTGGCCTTCAACCGCAATCCGTCCCGCAGCCAAACTTTAGGAAAATGCCACGGAGCGCACTCTTCCTCGCTGTCAATCACAGTGCCACCGCCCATATCGGCCTCGACCGCCACAAATGGAACGGCGGCATATTCGCGCTTGGACAGCACAGGGGGAACGATGCCGTCAGCTCCCGGCGCACCATTGAGGAGCGCATCAAGAGGCATCTTCAGGATATTGGCAACCTTGCCAAGTTTCTCGCTGGACGGATCGGCAGATCGCCCCCGCAGGATGTCGTAAACGAACGAGCGCCCCACCCCGGCGGCTTCTGCCACATGCAGGGGCCGCAGGTTTAGTTCAGCCATGCGAGCGCGCATGCGGTCAGCCAAGGTGGTGGTCATAACGGCTCCTATGAATTTATACTTATCCTATAAAATAGGATTTGTCCTAACTGTGTCAAGCGGGATACGCTTCGTTCCATCACGATATAGGAGAACTGAATGGACACCAGCAAAGCCAGCATTGCCAACGACGTCTCGACCTTCATTGTGGAGGTCCAACAGGAAGTGGACGCATGGTTGGCCGAAACCGGGACTGCACCGACCATGTTCTGCAAGAAGGCGGTGAACGATCCTAACCTGCTTCGTCAGATTGAGATGGGGCATCGTCGTTTGACCTTCGCCATGGCCGTCCGATTGCGGGATTACATGGCGGAACAAAGGGCGAACTCAAAGGCCGATTGCGCGTAAGCGTTCCCGTTCTTCCGCCTCGTAAGCGGTAGCATTCAAAGAACCAACCAGCACCAACATTCCATCAATTCCATCGCATTGGCGGTGGGATAAGGGGGCTTTATGAGCAAAAAACCGATTTGGATCAAATGGTGGCCCAAGGATGCCTTGGACGGAACCATGACGCTGGCCCCTATGGAGGAGCTGGCTTATCGCCGCATTCTCGATCTGATTTATTCCACCGGCGACAACCTGCCCGACGATGACAAGCGTTTGGCATGGATGACCAAGACCGGCATCAAATGGTCCGCTATCAAGAAAACGCTGATCTCATTGGACAAGATTGCGGTGGTGGATGGCCGAATCAGCAACACCAAATGCCGCGATATTTTGCGCGAAACCGATCAACTTTTTGCGCAGAAGTCCGAAGCTGGAACGGCATCGGCGGCAAAACGTAAGTCACTGAAAACACAAAACTTCCGGCCAACTGGCGTTGGGACGGGCGATGTGACGGACGTACCAACCCATCAGAATCCAGATATATCTCCTAACGGAGATTCACCCCCTGATCCCCCACAAAATTTGCCGATTGATTCGCCGTCTGGACAGCAACCGGACGAGCTGCAGATCGCCTTGGCTGAGTACAACGAAACCGCCAAGCAGGTCGGTTGGCCGGTGGCAGCCAAGTTCGTCGAAGACCGTCGCCGCAAGCTGCGCCAGCGCCTGAACGATGCCGGAGGTCTGGCCGGATGGAGGCAGGCCCTGCTCAAGGCATCCGCCTCCAATCACTGCCGGGGGCAGAACTCGCGGGGATGGGTTCTGAGCCTTGATTTCCTGCTGCAAGCATCCTCGTTCACCAAGCTCATGGAGGGCAATTATGACAACCGTCGTCCCATTGCTGCACAACCTGCCGTCAACCGTCGTGAGTACGATCCCGACGAAAGCCGACGCCGGACGCTTGAAGCATTTCCTGACCTCGTGGGGCGGGATTGCGGAGCCTTTACCGGCCCAGGTCACTGAGTTGATTCCGCCCGCCCTGGCCAAGATCAACACCGCATTGCGTCCCATCGAGGATGTGGTGCTGGCGGGGTTGATGCAGCGCCTGTGGGATGCCGGAATTCCCCAGCCCAGGGCGGTGACGCTCAAGGAATGGCGGCGATTGCTGTCGCCGATCCCGGCGGATGTGATTGCCATGGCGTTTGACGAAGTGATCCGCAGCCACCGTTGGCCGGACCCGCCGAAGATTGCCGATGTGATCCGCTTTGTTCAGCCGGAGATCGACAGGCGGCGGGCATGGAAGCGCAAGCTGGAACTGGCGGCCACCCGGTTGCGTCTGGACCAAAAGGCCAGCGAGGAAGCCAAAATCCGGCACCAAGTCTGGATGCGCAATCAGACCCCGGAGCAAGCAGCGTTCTTGCAGGAGATCCGCGCCAAATCCGGTGGGCAGCCCGACGTGGGAATGCTGATCAAAAGCCTCAAGGAAAAGCTGATGGAAGGGATCGAAGCATGAGCCTGATCAGCCAGATTTACCGCACCGACACACCCACCACGCCCGAGCAGCTGTTCGAGCTGGCCCGCACCATCTGGCACCGGAACAAGCCCGGCGATCCGGTGGTGATCTGGCCCGATTTGATGGGCAACGATTTTGACAAACAGGCGGTCTTGAACGCCGCCGCCAAGCAGTACGGAAACCGCTCAAAAAGGAAGGACAAAAAATGAAAGCCCATTCGTTTACCAAACGCCCCGGTCGCCCCAAAGCCGACAAGCCCGAGTTCCCCATGTTGGTTCGGATGCAGCAGTTCCGGTCCATGGGGGCCAAGCCGCATCTTGACCCGGTCTCCGGCAAGTTGACCGCCTCCATGCCGGTCTACAACCCGCGCAGCATGAGCTGGTCGGTGCAGCCGGTGACCCAGCCGGAACTATCGTCCTATCCTTGCGGCATCATGTTTGCCAAGGGGCTGCTGACCAAATCGGAACTGGTGGCCGCCGGGATGCATGTTTGGGCGCACATTCAGATGCTGGGGCGGCGTGGCACCATGGTCAAATCCCTGTCGGCGCTGGACGTCGCCAACCAGATCGCCGAGGGCGATTGCGAACCGCTCAGTCGGTTGGCGGCATTGGGCATGGTCTCGCAGCACGATCCCGTGGCGGCGGAAGCCATCTGCCGCGCCTACCGTGCCGCCAATTCCCTGCTGCTCCGCCGAGGATTTGAAGTGCATGGGGCCATCAATGAACTGGTGATCTATGAAGGGTATCAGGGCTGGTGGCTGGAGCAGGACCACCCGGAAAAGACCAAGCCCTACAAGTGGATCAAGTCCGGGATGGGCATGCTGGAAAAGCACTGGCCGGATGAGATCGAGCGCATGATTGGGGTGTTTTGTCCGTGAGGGGGCGGCGGCGGCAGGCTGAAAACAGTTTGCCGGAGCCGTTTAACTGAGCTTCCGCTTTGGGCCGGAAGCGGAAGGGCGGGTTTTGTATACGCCGGCAGGGGAGCTGCCCTTGCTGCAGGCTGAGAGCTATCGACATCTCACAGCCCAATTAGCCACGAGCAATCGTTTCTGACAGATGCAAGCGTTCGTTTCCCTTTGGCGAAACGGTTATGGTGCCACCCAGTTGGCACTGAATTCAAATCATCTCTCCACAAATACTCCTCCAGGCGGAGTGATAGTTAAACGCCGTATTTTCTCAACCAAAACATTACAACTTAGCGTTTCAGGCGACTTGGCAAGTATCGATTTGATATCGTCCCAGCCCTTCGCCCCTTGGAATGAGAAATCTTCCAGCTCTGGCACGTGTGGGAAAAGCCCAAACTTCACCAGAACACGCAGGATAAATAGACCAGGATTGAAAGCTAACGAAGGTAACATGTGAAGCTCATCCACATGCCTCTCGACAATGCCCCTGATCGCTTCCGCATCTCTATCCGGATCGATACGGAAACCGCCGTCGATGTCCGCATACATCCAAGACAGCGACCCTCGTGCAGGATGACCAATCTGGCAAAGTTCGGCGTAGAGCTTTGTCGGCCCTCCCGCTGACTCAAGAAAAGCGATGTAATTGGCTGTTTGCTGCGCGACATGAGTGGCTGGAACTGTACCTTGCTCAGCCTTGCCGACTTTGCGCGCGTGGCTGAAGTGGATCAACTTATCCTCAAGTTCTTTTAGATTAAGCCACTGATCGTCGAAACCGGTGAGCCCTTGCTGTAGTATCGGCATTTGATAGGCAAGGGTCTTGCCCATCGCTAGGAGCCCGTCAATTGTATCTCCGATGGCTTCAAGCAGCGAGCGGCAACAGGCAGCCCAACCGAGAAGGTTACCCGCCTCGTACTCCCTCCACGTGGCCTCGAACCAACGCGCCGAGCGAATAATTGAACTGGATGCTGCGAGATGCGCACTGAACAGGATCTCCATTACAGAAATAGCATTCACCTCCGACATTCCAATTTTCCCTGTCTCGAATGCAGAAACGATGCTGTCATTGTTCCAAAAACGGTATTCGACAGAGGTAATGCGAGGAATAATACTCGCAACGGTCGGACCGTAAATTGTAGCGGAGGGGCCAAACAGGTGCTGAGTGTTCGATATATCGATAGGCTTCATATCCGATACTCCGTGTTGAATGAGTTAAATATAATGTGGAGTGGGCGACATCATTATGGTCGCCATCTGGCATATTTATATTGAGGAAATATGGCAACAGCAACATAAGTGCCGCCACCAAATACTGCCGTTCGAGAAAGCCATTGCGCATGGCAACAAACTCCCGCCCGATCGCAGCAGCCTGCGATGTGAGCCAATTAATCTGAACGACTGCTATCAGGAGCGACATTCAAAAAGCTTTAAGGCCAAGATGGGCGCGAAGCAGCCACTATAGGCCAAGTGCTGTGGTGGCTGAGGGAATTCATCCTGCAAAACACATACGGCACAATCTACGCCGCAGGCTGAGTATGGGTGACGGTCAACTTCACCCCAAGTGCCTGCATAATTTTGCTGACAGTTTCATACCGAGGGTGGGACCCAGGAGACAGCGCCTTGTACAGACCGGCGCGGCCCAACCCAGCATCCTTTGCCACTTTGGACATACCCTTCGCTTTGGCCACATCCATGAGCGCCCCCAGAAACACGTTCGGGTTTGGGTCTTCTTGGCAGGCGGTGAGGTATTCCACGATGGTCTCTTCGCTGTCCAGAAACTCGGCAGCATCGAACTCAGTGATTTTCGCCATGATCCAAATCCTCCAGCAGAGCTTTCGCTCGTTTTATGTCCCGGTCTTGGCTGGCTTTGTCGCCACCACACAGAAGCAGATAAACCTTTTCGCCACGGCGCACAAAATACACCCGGTAGCCCGGACCCGTATTGATCCGCATTTCGCTAACGCCATCACCAACCGGCTTGCAATCACCCAGATTGCCTTCCTTGGCCGAACGTATGCGGGCAGCGATCCTCGCCTTCGCAATGCGGTCTTTCAAACTGGAAAGCCAGTCGGCAAAAGCCTCGTGCATTAAGATCGTAAACATAGCCAAGTGTATCCAAACGTGGACACTCAGGCAACACCTTTGATCACGCCGTACCAAGGGCATTGACAAACCCCACCGCACTCTGTCATAAGGAATATAGCAACTTGCATCACTACGCCTTGGCCTAACCGCCGAGGCGTTTTGCATTTAAGGTCGGTAACGATGTAACCGCACTCCCTGTGGGATGTAACGCTGTTACCTCGACCTCATCCGCAGCGCCTTGCCGCCAACCCAACACACTGTCACGCCCATGCCGAACGACCCGTTCTACCAGAGCAGTGCGTGGCGGAAGGCTCGTGCATCGCGGCTGCAACTGGATGGCCACCGCTGTACAGTACCCGGCTGCCATGCCGCTGCTGTGGTGGTGGACCATTGCAACCCAGACAAGCCGCGCTCGTTAGACCCCCGCGATCTGCGGTCGCTGTGCCGCCGCCACGACAATCAGGTCAAGGAAGGCGCTGACGGCACCCGCCGCTCCGGTGGTCAGTTCAAGATCATTGGTACGGATGCGGACGGCTGGCCCTTGGACCCGAAGCGACGCTAGGCCCAGCCCGGCAAGGATGGACCGACGACAACCGCTAGGGGGGATGGGGGTCGTAATTTTTCGCGCAATTACCCCCTGTTACCGGCCAGGGCCTTCGTGTGCAGAGTCGCACTTTTCAAACAGGGGGTCAGAACGCGGCCTCATATCCTCCTTTCAACATCAATAACAGTGACTTAGACAATGGATAGCAAGCCAGACACAGGCGCTTGGCCTGCCGACAATGTGGAACGGCGGGCCGTTGAGGCGTTGGTGCCCTATGCCCGCAATGCCCGGACGCACAGCGATGAGCAAGTGGCCCAGATCGCCGCTTCGATCAAAGAATGGGGATGGACCACGCCGGTACTGGTGGACGAAACCGGCATGCTGATTGCCGGACATGGCCGGGTACTGGCAGCCCGCAAACTTGGGCTTACCGAAATCCCGGTCATGGTGGCCATCGGCAAGAGCCTGTTTGCGGGCTTTCAGTTCGGCCATTTTGACCTCGATGGTGTCTCCCGCCACCAGCTTGTAGACGAAAACCGGCTTATCCTGGCCGATGCGATGCGCCCGGTCGGTGGCTTGGGCCTCGATGGCCGGATTCCACCAAGGATCATAATTGATGACGGTGTCTGCGGCGGTCAGGTTGAGGCCGGTGCCGCCGGCCTTAAGGCTGATTAGGAACAACGGCACCTCGCCCGCCTGGAAGCGGCGCACCGGCGTGGCGCGGTCCTTGGTGTCTCCGGTCAAGAGGACGCAATGGATTTTTGCAGCGTGCTGGTCCGCTTCGATCAGCGCCAGCATCGAGGTGAATTGCGAGAACAGCAGGATACGCCACCCTTCCTCGATCAGCTCCGGGATCATCTCCATCAGGCGAGTCAGCTTGGCCGACTCGGTTCCAGCTTTGCCGCAAGCGGTTTTGACCAAGCGTGAATCGCAGCAGGCCTGACGCAGCTTCAGCAGAGCATCCAAGAGTTCGATGCGGCTGCGCTTCAACAGTTTTCCCCGCAGCCCCCCCTTCCCGACGCAAAAGAACGTGAACGCGTCGGTAGCCATATCGCACCCGTGTTTCCGCAATCTCTTTGATCCGTTGCCGAAGCCCAGCCTGTTCCTGGCGTTGCGATTTGTAATGATAGGTTGATCGGTCCACCGCCAGAACTTGGCAGGCTCTCCTGATCGAAACCTCCCAATCGACACAAATCCCGTCAACCAGCTTGCGCTTAAGAACAGGCTTCAGAGCTTTCGCTTGATAACGTCCTGAAGCATTTCCTTGTCGAGCGTTAGATCCGCGACGATTTGTTTTAGCTTGCCGTTCTCATCTTCCAACTGGCGAAGCCGCCGTATCTCGGTTGGCAGTAGGCCGTCATATTTTTTCTTCCAGTTGAAATACGTCGCCTGGCTGATCCCTGCTTTGCGACAGACTTCTGCCACCGGCATTCCTTCAGCCGCCTGTTTCAGGATGAACGACTTTTGCGCGTCCGTGAACTTCGGTGCTTTCATTTCCTAATCTTCCTTCCCAGCCAGGAAATCCGATCCGGAAACTCTAACTCAAAGCGGTCCAGTTTTTTCGGACCACATCAAGTGGGTTTTTGCCCATACCCCGCAGGAAACTCTCAGAGAGAATTTTTTCTTTGAGAAAGACGCATTCATTCACACTGAGAAAAAAGAAATTATGTTTGACAGTTTATAGAGGCGTGCTGAAACAGCCCCACCAAAGACACCAAACCCACTAAACAGGGCGTCACATCTCCGACTTTTTTCCTTGGGCGCGCACTCAACTGCAAGCGGATCTGCTGGAATGCTGGGGCTTTCAATTGGTACCGACCAAACCCCCATCAAAGATTCGGTGCTCCATCGACATAGCCTTCGAAAGCATAGTCATTGAGGAACTGGCGGCGCCACAAATATCCGCGATCAACCTTGCTGAGTTTGGCTTCGTCGCAGATGTCGCCCCACAGTCGGACGATTTTGACCATCTGGTCGTTGATCAGATCTCGGGCATCGCGGTCGCTCAGCAAAAAATTCGACGCTGAAAGACGGCAGTTTTCCAGAAGGCTACGCTTGTCCTCGCCATTCACTAGCATGGCCTGATTGGCCTCCCGCCCGCCTCGTGGCTGCGGGCATATGTCGTAGGCCTTCGTGAGCGTGAGGTTGTTTCCATCCCAGAAGGCGGCATGATTGCGGGCATGGTCGTCCGTATTGCCCGAGAGCACGTTGAAGACCATTCGCCCGAACAGTTCACGCAACGACGATTGCGGATCGGTAAATCGCGCACGCACCATCTCGGCGAGGTCGACATAGCTGGCATAGCGGGCCTGCATTTCTCCCAACCCGAACATCGTTAGGGCCGAAACCATTGCACGACGGGTCCAGGCGGTACCGTTCCATTCGCGATCGAAGCGGCGAACCAGAAGGACGTCTTTTCCGTTTGCCGTCGCAAGTTGAACAGGTGCTACGTTCAATCCCACTTCTTCCGCGAGGCGCATTGCAACGAATTCGGCCTTCACCACTGCCATGGTGTCGTTGGCCGCCGAGAATTTTGCGATAAATTTGACCTGTTCATCCTGGATCAAAGCCTTGGGACGTGCGCCGCCGATGGAACTCGCGTGGAACAGCGCCTTATCAAGGGACTGTGGAATGGGTTCTCCCCGCTCAACTCGCTCGGCCGCTTCCTGCAGCTCCTCGATCGTCGCGTTCTTCTGCTCACGCGGTTGATAGTGATCGGCTGATGTCTGGAAATCCAACGCGCCAATGCGATCGGAACCAGAATGGAGCATGAAGGTCAGTTCATCGAAGTCGATATTGTCCGCCGCCTTGCCGCGAAGTCCGCTCAGGCGATTGATGATAACCCGTCGTCCCCATGCGTCCGGGGCGCCGTCTTTCAGGCATCCGGCCATATCCAGCGGGGCTTCTGGCATGATTCTGCCGCGCTGAAGCGGCAACTCCGGCGCATAGATCGGTATGGCATCTGCTCGTTCCAAGTAGGAGCGGCCATAGTTGAATACATAAAGGCCACCATCCAACTCGATCCGCCCGGCGATGACGGGCTTAAGCGCATTTGGGAGCCAGATCCAAACAAAGGCTTCTGTGGCCGGCGTGATAGTAGGCTGGGGGCGATCAGAAGTCATCTTTGACCTCCAAACGCGGACGTCGAACCGAATGCGGAAGGAGCGCCAGCTTGTCGTTGACTCGCGAAATCTCGGGAGCGAGCCTCGATGGTTCGTCAACGAAAAGCGGTACGCCCACAAGTGTCGCGGCCTCGAAGACCAGCCCGATTTCCACCTTGGGGTGCCCCTTCTCGATGAGCTGTAGCGTGCTGCGCGCGATGCCGACGCGGGCCGACAGGTCGGCCTCTGACATCTTACGCTGTTTGCGCGCGAGCCGAATAAGCCCACCCATCATGGTCAGCGCTTCGCGCGTAAGGCGGGAATAGGTACGGGGATGCTCCGTCATGGGTACCTCAATGCCTAATATGGCGGTCATGAAATTATTTCCAGACCGCTATATCAGTCAATACCATTGATGACGTTAAAAATCAATGCAATGACCGCGATGCCAATCATTAAAGCAATCTGTGACTTCTATGACGGTCATTATGACGAGCTTTGAATGCTGGCGTGCCCGCCAAAATCACTTTTACCATTAGCCTACATGATGGGGGAACGGGCGAATGTTAGAAACGGCCGAGACCCCCTCAATAGATTTGGCATCCTGCTCCACCAATCGCCATCTTGCGATCCCAGACACCATGCCGTCGGCCACGAGTCGCATACCGTGAACGATACGGCCCTGGTTAGCTGCCAGCCATTTGCCAAGTCGCCGCCCGCTGATGGCACCGCCATCACCTGCCACCGCCAGCAGGGATTCGCGGAAGTCGGGGTTAATGAATTCCGCCCGGCCATGGAAGCTGGAATGCTGATCGGTGGCGACATCGATTACATCCTTGACCGAGACACGGCGGGTGCCGAGATAAGTGTGCCATTGTTCAATAACGGTGGTCAGAGATTCGAGCTTAGGGTCGGCACATCGAATTTGCTCCATAGTGGTGCAAGGATCGGCTTCGCCCAGCCAGATCAAGGAATCGCGAACCCACCCCGACCATTCAGTGAAGGAGCCGAGCGGCGTACTCTGTTGAGGCCGTCCGGCAAGATGATGCGCGCGCAGGATGGTTAAAACCGCGGCCAGATGGTCTCCCCGATTGGCGGCGAGTATTGCCAGCGGATCACGATCGAACGCACGCAGTTCGGGGCGCTCGACACCGGCATCCAGGGTGCAACGAAGTGCGCGACGGGTCATATCGCCAACCATGGTCAGATTGTTGCCGGTGGCGAACATGGTTGCCGAAGAGGGTACTTCGATATTGATCGATTTACCGAGTAGGCGGACCTTAAGCATAGGCTGGGTAAGAGCTTGGCACAGTAACTCGCCACCCAATCCAGCTTCACAGTTATCGATGGAGATCAGCGGATCACCTGCGATCAAGGCCGCGCCTATACGCTTGGCCCCGCCCCGTTGCGATGCCGGCATTCGCACCAGCGTTGCCATCGCGCTGGCCAAATTCTCCGACAGCTTCTCGCCCTCTACCGTCTGTTCCATAAACCAGTCCAGAAGATTGTCTTTCTTCGGCTGGTGGTCCTCAGTGATTCGCCATTCGGTGATCGCCCGCTCAAGCAGGTCGAGATAGGGCGTCCTATAAAGACTTGGCGCTGTTGGCAACGGATCGGCTTTCGGTTCTGGCCAGATGGCCATCACCACGAAACGCGGGACACGGATGTCGATAAATTGTGTTTCGGCACCGGTCAATGTCCCGATTTGCCAGTCCATCTTACCTCCTCGCCATTGTTCGACCGTGATGCTGCTATGGTGGCCGGAGTGCAGCTGCCATTTAGTGTCATCCGACCACGGGGGTTGACGTTCAACGGAAAGCCGTCCAGTAGCGTGAAGATCACCATCGCGTAAGGCGATCAAGATTTCTTTCCGGGCGGCATTGATCCCGATGGAGCGTTGATCGCGCCCCCAGTAAAATTCCTTGCTATCAACCACGCTAGGATTGGCAGCAATGATCGGTTACAGCAATCGCTTGATATGATCCGCCGCTTCCTTTAAGGCCAATTGCACCCGGTCCAGCCCCTCAATCAACATCTTCCCGCCTCAATCACCATCAACATGTCGAAAAGCCTAGAACGAACATAAAATGGGTTCAACCCATTCGCTGCTGAACGAGTGAAACCGTTCCTTGGACATCTCCCGCAAAAAAAACGAGTCATCTAATGGCGTCAGTATCCCGACACAGGTGATGTGCAATCCCGTGGACCACCGGTGGTCTCGCTGATACCATTCGCCCATGAAAAGAGCTGACGAAAAACGGATCGCCGCCAAGTTGGCCAAGGTCATGGCCATGATGTGCGTCCGGAACACCAAATTGGAGAATCTCCATGCTGGCGTGGTCCCGGTCACCAAGGCCGGGGACTATTCCGACGTGGTCGTCATGGATGCGGAAGGGCGAAAAATTCCTTGGGCTGAGGCTTCACACATTGACGACGGCCAGATGTGTGAATTGATGAAGGACATCGTCGATCAGCTTTACACCTTTCAGATCCGGATTGACGAGCCTGAGTTTCAGACGTGGATCGACCGTTGGGCTGTGATTGCAGAAAAATGGGATGACCCGCAACCAAGTGAGAAGATAACTGCGCCATAGGGAAAGCGTGGGAAATTTGGCGGGAAGCGCCTATCCTTGTCAAATTATGACAAGCACGCCATATCTCAGAGTCTCAAAGAGGTTTCATATGCCCACAATGAACATCAGTCTTCCCGACAATCTTGCTGCATTTGTTGAACACCAAGTGGAGACAGGAGGATACCAGACGCAGAGTGAAGTAATGCGAGATGCACTCCGCTTAGGGGTGTAAGTTCATGGGACCGGGGAAACGTCATACCTGGGTTGCGGGCGTTCTATTTGGAACGTGCGGCAGATAGGCGTGGAGCGGCGGCACATACGCTGTATTATGCGGTTGAGCAGTTGTCTGATGGCTCCTTGCAAGTGGTGATTCTGCGCCTTCTCCATGAATGTATGGAACCGAATCTGCATATAGCCCGCGCCAGCTTGGCCTATCCAATTCTCACGCCAGAGAAGAGGGACTGATCTGAAATATTCTGGAATTGGCTGTTGCTGCACCAGATTTAGCTCTTATCCTCAGCAAAAAACTCGAAACCGTCATCATTGCGCACCCGCGCATACTTTTGCCGAGGCCCGCCCCACTTGGGGCTGCTAAAACGTTGGGCAATTTATCTCCAATGCTTGCTTTTTGCGTAATTTCTCGTCAAGGATGGTGTCCTGCATTGATGGAGAATGGCAAAAAAATATGGCTAACGACCCTGCATTGCCACAGGTTCCCGAGTTGGCGTTCCCCCTGGAGGCCTCGTGGCAGCTGCCGAATGGCATGCGCACGACAGACGTATCTCTCGGTCCCGTGCCGTTGCCAGACGACGTGGCGGCGCTCAACGTCGATTACCAGTCGATTGGCAATCAATCCGGCGTCTTTGATGTCCGTGGGCAGTTCTTCACTCCGGTGACGATCAATTCCAGGGTGCTGGTGGACGGACCGATTCTGGTGTTGCGACTGGCAATGACAGGAAGCTCGGCGCTTCAACATTCCATGAACTCCGATCTGCTGGAGGAGTCCCCGGAGAGATACAGCGTCAGCCTCTTGGATACTTCCGGTTGTCAGGTTCACCACCGCCCAGAAGCACTGACGGACAATCTGGTCATCATTCTTTCTTCCGAGCGGTTGCGGGGTATGTTGGAGGGAAGCCGCGTTCCGGGGCCGGTTAAGCGATTTCTCGACGGCAGCGTGGGGCGTTTCGCTGCCACCCCCCGGCTGTCTGCTGCTATGCGCCGTGCGGCCAGTGAATATCGCGGCAATCCCTACACTGACGGGATGGCCGCTCTTTATCGGCAAGGCCGGGTCTGCGACATGCTGGCCGAGGTGTTGGGCGATCTTGTCGGCGTCGATGAGAACGAGCAGCGGGATCTTGGCATTGACCGACGCAAGGCGATGGCCGTCCGTGACCTCTTGTTGTCCGATCTCGCCAACCCACCCTCGGTCGAGACGATGGCTGGTCAGGTTGGGTTATCACAGCGGCGGCTGAACAGCTTGTTTCGCGATACCTTTGGTGTGACGGTGTTTGAATGGCTGGTGGCTCAGCGCCTCGACCTTTCCCGTGACCTGCTGTGCGACGGAGATTTGACGATCAAGGAGATCGCTCATCGCCTAGGCTATTCGCACCAGAACAACTTCAGTAAAGCGTTCGCTCTGCGTTTTGGCAACCCGCCAGGCAAATTCCGAAGGGGTCCCGGCTAGATTTGCCCGCCGTTGACGGTCTTGGATAGAAAATAGGCAATCCAGGATATAACGCGCACCTCCCCCATCCCCCCGACTAATGTAACACTGCCTCCGTTGATTTGTTTCGACGTGAGGAGAGCCCATGGGGCCTGAAGCAGTTCATTTGTCGATCGGTGTCGGCCTGAATATCGTTGTCGGCGAGGACATCGCTTCGGCTGCAACACCGTTGGCAATGATCCACATCCAGGGGGGCGCCGTTCCATTTTCCGATGAAGCCTGCGCCTTGTCCGTTCGCCTGTCGCCGGACCGGCTGATGACGATACTTGGCAACGGGCCGCTAGCGGAGACTGTGCTGGGTCGTGCGGGCATTGGTGGCATTCACATCCCTGTCCGCAATCCCGGCGTCGTCCGCCGCATCGCCGATGATATCCGCCATGCCTCCTATGAAGGGGACAGCCTGGCCGTCTATCTCCAGGGCAAGGTGATCGAGCTTCTCGTCGAGGGTCTCGCCGTGCAGAAGCTGTGCACGAGCGAGCGCATCGCCTTGAGCGTGCGCGACATCCTGCTCGCCAATCCGCAGCATCCGCCGCCAGTCGCCGAATTGGCACGAATCAATGGTGTCTCCCCCCGAAAGCTCGCAAAAAGTTTCCACGCGCATTTCGGCAAGTCGATCCCCTCCTGGCTGTCGGAATGGCGTCTGAACCGCGCCCGTGACCTGCTGCTGGGTAGCGACCTCTCGGTCAGGGATGTCGCCATCTCGGTCGGCTACACCCAGGTCACCGCCTTCACCCGCATCTTCACCAACCACTTCGGCACTCCACCCAGCCGGATACGCGCCAGAACGGCCGCCGCCGGCATTCCCACCGTGGGGACGTCACCATGCACGCCATCCTCGCGCAAGGGGAAACGCAAGCGGATCGACCTTGGCCTGATGGCCCTGGAGCCGCGCTGGATGTTCGACGGCGCCGCCGTGGTGGACGCCGCCCATGCCGCACCCGATGCCTCGGCGAAGGCGCTGATTCCGGACGCGCCCGCAGCGGTGCAGGTGCGGGCTGCCGATCCAAGCCAGGATGGCGGCAAAAAGGAAGTGGTCTTCGTCGACATCTCGCTCGCCAACTACCAGGCATTGGAAGCGGCGGTCAAACCGGGCATCGAGATCGAGGAGATCGGTGGCGGGCAGAGCGGCTTGGCCCAGATGGCGAAATGGGCCGAAACCCATACCGGCTACGATTCCATCTCGGTGGTTTCCCCCGGAGCCGAGGCCACGCTCAATATTGGCACCGACGCCCTGACCGATGCCGACTTGTCAACGCCCGTCCGACAGGCCGAACTGGCGGCGGTCGGTTCGGCCTTGAAGGCCGGTGGCGACCTCATGCTCTATGGCAGCGACGTGGCGGCGGGCAGCGATGGCCAGACATTCATCGCCGACATCGCTGCCGCCACCGGGGCCAAGGTGGCCGCCTCCGACAGTCCGATCGGGCTGGCCGGCAACTGGACGCTTGATCAGCGGACCGGCGCCACCGATGCAACGGCGTTCGCGGCGCCCGACTATGCCGGCGACCTTTACATCGCTCCCACCGAGATCCGGGCGGCCGATCCGGCGCTGAATGGCGGCAAGCTGGAGGTGGTGTTCGTCGATACCACGGTGGTCGGGTATCGGACGCTGGAGGCCGATGTCGGCCCCGGCATTGAGGTCGTCGAAATCAACGGTGGCCGCAGCGGATTGGAGCAGATGACGGTGTGGGCGGCGACCCACAGCGGCTACGACTCGATCTCGGTGCTGTCGCATGGTGGCGAGGCACAGTTCTTTCTTGGCACCGATAGCGTGACCGGCGCCAGCCTGTCGCGCCCGGTCGTCCAGGCGGAACTGGCCAGCATCGGGGCCGCGCTGAAGCCGGGCGGTGATTTCCTGCTCTATGGCTGCGACGTGGCGGCAGGAAGCGACGGACTGCAATTCATCAAGGATCTTGCCACTGATACCGGGGCGGTGGTGGAGGCGTCGTCACACCAGATTGGTGCCGACGGCGGCTGGACGCTGGACGTCGGCACCGGCGCCGGCACCGCCACCCGCTTCGTGGCGGCGGATTTCAGCGGAGATCTCAACGTCCCCGTCGCGACCGACGGGGGCACCATCTCGGTAGCTTCAGGCCCCGTCTATATTCAAACAACGTCGGGGCTAAACTTTGGCGTCTCCACCCTTTCTGCTCCGAACTTGCCTGCCGGATACTTCATTTTTGCGGGCTCTGACCTTGCAAATGCCCAGTCCCATGGTCCGTATACTGACGGCAGCCAGTTTTCTATCAGCGCGTCACATCTCTGGCTTGAGGTGACGTCTGCCGCCCAAAATGGGACATTTATTACGGTCTCATTCACCTTGGTACTGGGAACCAACGGTCAGACCGCCGATGTTTCCTTCAACATCGCCGCGCTCACGGGCGGGTACACCCCGACGCTGACGGCACCGACGGTGACGGTCACGCGAGCGACATCTTACGCCGCTGCGGCAACCATCTCCGGCGGGTCCAGTGCCACCGATGCCGGCGCGACGATGACCGTTTACGACAACGGCAGCCAGATCGGCACCGCCACCGCAGATGGCAGCGGCAATTGGAGCATCGGCAGCGTCACCCTGCCCCAGGGCAGCAATTCCATCACCGTGACGGCAACCAAGACTTATTACAATTCGGCCACTTCCGGCGCCACTTCGGCGACGGTCGATAGCGGCCCCATTTTCACCAACAACTCGTCGGTGACCATCAACAGTTCGTCGCCGTTCGCCCTGACGGCTCATGCCACTGATACCGCCTCGCCCAGCATCACCTACAGCATCGTCTCGGGGGCCAGTCACGGCACGGCCAGCATCAATTCCAGCACCGGCGTCATGAGTTATTCGCTCAGTCCGTCGAGCTATGTTGGCAACGATTCTTTCGTCATCAAGGCCACCGACGGCTACGGCGTGTTTACGTCCCAGACTATCCATGTCCTGTCGGATAATCCTCCCACCGTCACCGTCACCAATCCCGCACCCACCTATATCGTCGGCCAATCGGCACAGGTGGTGGACAGCGGCATCACCATCTCCGACGCCGACAGTCCCGCCAGCGGTGCTGGTCTGGCTGGCGGCTCGCTGAGTGCCAGCCTTTCCGGGGGCGATAGCGCCAACGACGTTCTGGCGGTGGGGGCGATGACCCTGGCCAACGGCCATGTCATTGCCGTTTCCGGCTCCACCGTTACCGACAACGGCGTCACCGTCGGCACCGTCAGTGGTGGAGCCAATGGCAGTGCGCTGACCATTGCGCTGGCCAGCGGCGATACCAGCGCCCAGGTAACGGACATTGCGCGCGCCATCACGTTTTCCGGCGGTAACACCACCAATTCCGCCCAGCGCACCATCACTTTCACCGTCACCGACGCGGTGAACGTGTCGGCCACCGGGAATGATACCGCCCGCGCCATCCTGGGACCGACCATCTACAGCGCCGTCTATGATCCCGCTACCGGCAACCTGACCCTGACTGGCGGTGATTTCACCACCAGTGCCGCCGATTACACCCTGTCCGGCCTGGTTCTCAGCGGCGAGGGTAGCAGCACCTATGCGCTGGGCAATGGCGACGCCATCACCGGCACGCCCAGCACGACCAGCCTGGTGATTAACATCGCCAGCGCCAATCGGGCGGCGGTGGATGCACTATTCGACAAATGCGGCACCACGGCGGTTGGCGGCAATGCCTTCAACATCAATACCGCCACCGATTGGGACCACAGCGGCTCGACCCATGCCCCGGCCGCCACGACCAACGCCGTCACAGTCACCAGCAGCGGCACGCCGACGCTCACTGACAACGGCCCGGTTCCACCCGCCGACCCTGCGACCAACAGCGTGCTGGTGACGGTCGATAGCGGCACCGTCACCGTCACCGATTCCCCCGATTTTTCCGGCAATGGCATATGGAACAACGGCAACCTGACGGTGGCGTTCGGTGCCACCAACCATGACAGCAGCCACGACCAACTGACCATCGCCACCACCGGCGGCATCACCACATCGGGCAGCGGCGCCGGGGAGATCATTTCTTACAACGGCACTCAGATTGGCACGGTGCAAAGCGGCGCTACCGGAACACCTGGGCAGAATCTGACCGTCGCCCTCAACGGCAGTGCCACCGACGCCGCCATCGCCGCCCTGGTCAAGGCTATCCAGTTCAACGACACCGCCACCGCCACCGGCGGCGACCGTACCATCAATTTCACCGTCACCGATGCCTATGGCAAAAGCAGCGCGGCGCTGGCGACCGCCGTGCATGTCTATACGCCGCCCGTCATTTCCAGCGTGGCCTACGACCCTAATACCGGCCTCTTGACCCTGACGGGCACCAATTTCACCGTCGGCAACACCGACTTCACCCTGAGCAAACTCTCCATCACCGGCGAGGGCAGCAGCACCTACACCCTGAACAGCAATGATTCGGTGTCCAGCGTCACCACGACCAAGGTCATCATTCAGATTGATCCCGGCAATCAGCCTGCGGTCGATGCCTTGCTGGACAAGACCGGCACCACAGCGGCCTCCAACGGCAATCCCTTTTACCTGTCCGCCGCCGCCGGATGGGACGCCACCAACGTAATTACCGAGCCGGTCTCCAACAACAACGCCATCACCGTCACCAGCACCGGCACGCCGACGCTGACCCATTCTTCGGCGATCACCGCCTATGACGTGATTACAGGCAGTGTCTCGGTGGCCGTTGATGCTGCCACCATTACCGTCACCGATCAGCCCGACCTGTCCGGGGCCGGGCAGTGGAACGGCGGCAATCTGACGATGACGCTGGGAGGCACCAATTACGACAGCAGCCATGATCAGCTGACCATCGCCAGCACCGGCACCAATGTCGGCATCTCCACTTCGGGCAGCACCGCCAATTCGACGGTGTCCTACAATGGTCACGTCATCGGCACCATCAAGAGCGGTTCCACCGGTACACCGAACACGCCCCTGGAAATCGTCTTCAACAGCGCCTACGCCACCGATGCCGCCATCGCCGCCTTGGTTAACGCCATCCAGTTCAGCGATAGCGCCGGCACCACCACCGGCATCCGCACCGTCACCTTTATCGTCACCGATGCCTATGGCCGCGCCAGCAGCGCGCTGTCCGACACCATCAGCGTCGTCCCGCCGCCTGTCATTACCAGTGCCGGTGTTGTCGTGAGCGGGGGGGCGGGCTGGACCAACCTGTCAGCGGGTCTGGCGACAGCCAATAACGGGGGGCCGGCCGTATCAAACAATGGAATCGCCATTGCCGCCGGCCCCAATGGAACATTGTTTATTACCGAAAATAATGGCGGGGGCCCTGGAGTATATACATATAACGGCTCTACTTGGACATATACAGGACTTGCCGGGGGAATTGGCAGCCCAACCATAGCGGTAGCCCCAAGTGGTTCGCCAAATGCCGGTACGGCATATATTAGCACAACATATAATGGTTACAATATTTCACTATTAAAAGATACCAATGGCGTCGTCACCGCTGCGGGACTTGGCTATGGTGTTAATGGACAGGTGGCCGTCTCATATGATGGGACCGTCGACGTTATATTTACACCGTTTTCTGGATATTACGGGAGCATCTATAACTACGCTGTTGTTCAGAAATTTAATAGTGATGGAACTTATTTGGGCCAGGTTGGGGGAAATATCACCGAGAATTCCCCCTGGACGTACCCGCCGGTATCAATCGCATTCGCGCCGGGAACGGACACTCCCTATTTCACGCTTAATCAAGCATCCGGATACATCGTTGAAAAATTTGATGGTTCTACATGGAACACCATACTTACCCAATCCGGTGTTAGCGGCACTAATATTGCATTTTCTCCCGATGGAACTCCTTATGTCGCCTTTTCACAAGGCTCCACTGTTACCGTAGAGCGTTACGTCAATGGCAGTTGGAGCACTGTTGGCAGCACGGTTAATTCCGGCGGCGCATTGGCTATTGGCACCAACTCTTCCGGAACAGTCTTTTTCGCCAGTTCCAATGGTGCATATGAATACAATAGCTCCACGTCGAGCTGGGACGCCCTCGGCGCACCGAATTTTGGCGGTTACGGTTTAACGTCGTTTGTCGTTACCCCAACCGGCAATCTATTTGCCGCGTATGGAGATAATTCCTACAGCAATATCAAGGCCGCGACCTATTCGTTCCCCGGCGTCTTCTATGACCCCTACACCGGCAACCTGACCATTACCGGCACCAATTTCACCACCAGTGCCAACGACTATACCCTGTCCGACCTCAGCATTACCGGCGAAAGCGGCGCCGGCACCTATACCTTGGGTGGCGACGATGCCATCAGCGGCACGCCCACCTCCACCAGCCTGACCATCCATATCGGCGCCGACCATCAGCAGGCGCTGGATGCCATTCTGGACGCCGCCGGCACCACCAGCTCGGTCAATTCCAGCCAGTTCAATCTGGTTGCCGCCCAAGGGTGGGACCGCAGCGGTGGCATCATCGCCCCGGCCAGCAGCATCGATTCCGTCTCGGTCACCAGCACCGGCACCCCAACCCTGACCAATTCCAGCCCGGTGGCGCCAGTCGATACCTCGATCGGCAGCACCGCCAAGGTCATCGACAGCAGCACCATCACCGTCACCGACCAGCCTGATTTCTCGGGAGCCGGCGTGTGGGCGGGTGGCAATCTGACAGTGACCATCGGCGCCACCAACAAGGACAGCAGCCACGACGAATTGCTGGTGGGGACGGTCGGGCCGATCACCACCTCGGGCAGCGGGGCGGGGGAGATTATCTATTACAATGGTACCCAGATCGGCACGGTCGACAGCACCAATACCGGCCTGCCCGGCCACAGCCTGACCATCAAGTTCAGCGGGGCCGCCGTCAGCGATGCCGCCGTACAGGCCCTGGTCAACGCCATCCAATTCATGGATACCGCCAGCACCAACACTGGCGACCGCACCGTCACCTTTACCGTTACCGATGCCTATAACCGAGCATCTTCCGCCCTGTCGGACACCGTCCATGTGGTGTCCGGTCCGACCATTTCCGGCGTCACCTACGATCCGTTTACCGGAACCTTGACCCTGGTGGGCGGGGCCTTGGTTGGCAGCACCGGCAGCATCACCCTCGGCGATCTGACCCTTTCCGGCGAAGGCAGCGGCAGCTACACCCTGGGCAACGGCGATTCCGTCACCAGCGTCAGTTCGACCCAGGTGGTAATCAACATCGCCAGCGCCAATCGGGCGACGGTGGATGCGTTGCTGGACAAGAACGGCACCACGGCGGCGGTCAACACCTCGCATACCTTCAACTTGAATGCGGCCTATTCCTGGGATGCCAGCGGCGGTGTCATTGGTCAGGCGGCACCGACCAACACCGTCACCGTCACCAGCAGCGGCACGCCAACGCTGACCGGCACGGCCCATGCCACGCCGACCGATACCAACGTGCAAAGCACCGCCGTCACCGTCGATGCCAGCACCATCACGGCGGGCGACACCGCCTATTTCAGCGGCACCGGGATTTGGAACAACGGTAATCTGACTGTGGCGGTCAGCGGCGCCAATGCGGATAGCGGCCATGACCAGCTTTCCATCGGCGCTGTCGGCTTGATCACCACATCCGGCAGCACGGCAGGCTCGACGGTTTCCTACAACGGCACCCAGATCGGCACGATTGCCAGCGGCTCCACCGGGGCGCCGGGCCAGGCTTTGCGGATCAACCTCAGTGGCGCCAACGCCACCAACGCCGCCGTGCAGGCGCTGGTCAACGCCATCCAGTTCAGCGATAGCGGCACCACCGCCAGCATCGGCAGCCGCACCGTCACCTTCACCCTGGCCGATGCTTATGCCCGCAGCGCCTCGTTGGCGGACACCGTCACCGTGGTCGGTGTTCCCGCCATCAGTGGCGTGGCCTACAACCCCGCCACCGGCATCCTGACCCTCTCGGGCACCAACTTCACCACCACCGCCGCCGATTACACCCTCTCCGGTCTTGTCCTCTCGGGCGAGGGCAGTGGCACCTATGCCATCGGCAACGGCGATGCCATCTCCGGCACGCCCAGCGCCACCAGTGTGACGATCCAGATCGCCTCGGCCAACCAGGCGGCGGTCGATGCGCTGCTGGATAAGAACGGCACCACGGCGGCGGTTTCGACCACCCATAGTTTCAATTTAGCTGCCGCCGCCGGCTGGGACGCCAACGGCAGCGTCTCGGCCTTTGTTGCCGCCACCAACACCGTCACCGTGGCCAGCACCGGCACACCGACGCTGACCAACAACAGCCCGACCATCGCCTCGGACACAACCACCGGCAGCATTCCCAAGGTCATCGACAGCAGCACCATCACCGTCACCGACGCCCCCAATCTGTCGGGAGCGGGCATGTGGAGCGGCGGCAATCTGACGGTGGCATTGGGCGCCACCAACCGTGACAGCGCGCATGACAAGCTGAGCGTGGGCGCGGTCGGCGGCATCACCACCTCTGGCTCTGGCGCCGGCCAGATCATTTCCTATAACGGCTCCGTTATCGGCACCGTGCAGACCGGGGCTGCCGGGACACTTGGCCAAAGCCTGACCATCAAATTCAGCGGCAGCGCGGTTACCGATGCGGCCGTGGCGGCACTGGCCAATGCCATCCAGTTCAGCGACACCGCCACCACCACGCCCGGCACCCGCAGCCTGACCTTCACCGCCACCGACGCCTATGGCCGCAGCACCAGCGCGCTGGCTGAAAAAATCTATGTCACCCAGGACACGCCGCCGGTCTTCGTCAATGGCAGCGCCACCCAATCGATCACCATCGCCAAGAACGCCACGGTGACCGTTTCCTCGGCCACCCTGTCGGTAGCCGATCTCGATGCCAACCAGACCGAAACCTGGTCGGCCTCGGTCGGCCCCAGCCACGGCGCCCTGACCTTTTCGCGCTACAATGCCGCTTCGGGCAGCAGCAGCATCGCCGGGCCGGTGGTCGTCTACACGCCGACCACCGATTACATCGGCAGCGACAGCTTCACCATCCAGGTCAGCGATGGCCAGGGTGGCATCGTCACCAAAACCTATAACGTCACCGTCATCACCCCGGTGGTGAACAGCATCACCCGCACCGGCGCGGCGGCGGTGACCAATTCCAGTTCCGATTCGTTCACCGTGACCTTCAATGAGGCGGTGTCCGGTCTGACCGCCGCCAATTTCAGCCTCGGCGGCACCGACGGCACCGGCACCATCGGCACGCCGACCACTTCCAACGGCGGCGTTACCTGGACCGTTCCGGTGACCGGCGTGTCGGGCAATGGCACGCTGGGTCTCAATCTGGTCAACAACCTGACCAGCGTTCAGGACGGCTTCAGCCAGACCCTGGCGGCGGGCTTCACCGACACCGCCAGCCTCTACACCATCGATACCATCGCCCCGGTGATCACCGGCGTCACCTTCAATGCCGCCACCTATGCGGTCGGCTCGCTGGTTACCGCCACCATCGCCACCGATTACGACGGCAACGGCAATTACACCCTGTCCTCGGCCAGCACCATCGACGGCGCCGCCCTGACGGTGACCGGGTCGAGCTTCAACAGCACCACCGGCACCATCACCGCCACCTTCACCGTCACCTCCGCACTGACCGACGTGCTGAGCGGCTCCGTTCCGGTCAATCTGGTGGTGACGGACATGGCCACCAATACCAGCGCCACCTACACCACCGGCGCCGCCGCTGCCGTCATCGATTCCCACGTTCCGACGGCGATTGCGCTCTCCAACAATGTGACGCCGCTGATCGCCGATGGCGTGGTGGGCACGCTGTCCGCCACCGATGCCAGCACCGGCGCCGAGACCTTCACCTACGCCATTACCGGCGGCGCCTCGGCCAGCAAGTTCCAGATTGTCGGAAACACCTTGGAGGTGGCCGATGCCACCACACTAACCCACGGCACGTCCTACAGCGTCAACGTCCAAGTCAGCGATGCCGGCGGCAACACCCGCACCCAAACCTTCACCCTGACCGGCGCCAATGGTCCCGGTGCCTCGGCGGGCGGCACGCTGACCTACAGTGAGCGGGCGGCGGCGGCGGTGATCGACACCTCGGTGACCCTGGTTGACGCCACCGGCAGCGGCACCATGAGCGGCGCCCGGGTGGCCGTCTCCTCAGGATTTACCAGCGGGGACGTGCTCGGCTTCACCAATCAGAACGGCATCACCGGCAGCTACAATGCGGGGACCGGTGTGCTGACCCTGTCGGGCACCGCCAGCTTCGCCGATTACCAGACGGCGCTGCGTTCGGTGACCTTCGCCGCACCCACCCTGTACGAGACGGCGACGACGCCCCGCACCATCACCTGGTCGGGCACCGATGCGGTTGGCACCGGGACCGCCCCCACCAGCACCGTTTCGGTGGTCTACGTCAACGCTCCGCCGACGCTGACACTGACCTCCGAGGCCAATGCCAGCATCGGTACCGCTGCCGGTGCCAGTGGCGGCACCACGCTGTTCACCGGGGCCAATAGTTCGGCCATCGAAGCCGGACAAAGCATCACCGGCATCACGTTGAGCGTCGCCGGACTGGCCGACGGTGCCTCCGAGCAGATTCAGATCGGCGGCTCCTGGGTATCGCTGACCTCGGGCGCCTCGGGAACGGCGGGCGGCATCGCCTATACGGTCGGGACCATCTCGGCCGGCGCCACCACGCTGACGCTCTCCAAGACCGATACCGCCGCCAACTGGAATACGGCCATCAACGCGCTGGCCTACCGCGACACCGCCGCCGGTTCGTCCACGGCCGGCGCTCGGACCATCACCATCACCTCGATCAGCGACAGCGGCGGCACCGCCAATGGCGGCGCCAACGCCACCACGGTCAGCGATCCGGCCACCATCACCTTGAATACCAACGATATGCCCGTGGTCACCGTGGCCAGTGCCCAGACCTTCTCCGACACCACGTCTCACGCTATCACCGGGGTTTCGGTGGCTGATGGCGCCAGCGGCGCCAGCGTCACCGCTACCGTGACAGCGCAGCATGGCAACCTCACCTTCACTGGGGCAGGGATCAGCAACAACGGCTCCGCTACGGTCACCATCACCGCCGCCAATACCACGGCCCTCAACACCATTCTCGGCACCCTTCACTACGCCACCAGCTACACGACGCCACCAGCTACACGACGTCGGGCAGTGACACCATTGCCGTCTCGGTCAACGACAACGGCACCAGCCTGATCGGTGGGGCCAAGACCGGAACCAGCAGCTTCGCCGTCAGCCTGACCAATGGAACGCCGGTCGTTACCGCTCCCACCTCCCGCACCGATGGCATCAGCGGTCTCTACGCTGTCACGGGCGTCAGTGTCGCCGAGACCCTGAGCGGCACCAACGTGTCAGCGACGGTCTCCGTCGGCCATGGCACGGTCGATATCGGTTCCGGGGGCGGCGCTGCCGTCATCAGTGGCAACGACAGCGCCAGTGTCACCATCACCGGTAGCCTGGCCGCCATCAACGCCGCCCTCAGCACCTTGAAGTACCAGACTAGCTTGACGGCCAGTGGCTCCGACGCCATCGCCATCAACGTCACCGATGCCGGAAAGACCGGAACCGGAGCGGTCGGCATCACCGTCATCGGCAATGACACCCCGGCACTGGCGGTGGCCAGCGCCCAGACCATCCACGACACCGCCAATCATGCCATCTCCGGCGTCTCGGTCACCGACACCTATGGCGGCGCCACCGTTACCGCCACCCTATCGGCCAATGCGGGCAATCTACTGGTGACATCGGGTGGCTCGACCACCGTCACCGGCAATGGCAGCGGTTCGGTCACCATCACCGGCTCGCTCTCGGCCGTGAATACGGCGCTCGGCACTCTGCAATACGCGACCACGGCGACCGCCACCGGCACCGACACGATTACCCTGTCGGTTAATGACAATGGCACCAGTCTGGTGGGCGGTGCCAAGACCGCCACCGCGACCATCGCCGTCAATCTGGTCGGCAATGCCGCTCCGGCCATCACAATGCCGGCGGCCCAGACGATCAGCGATACCAGTCAACATGCCATCAGCGGGGTGGCGCTCAGCGACACCTATAGCGGCGCTAGCATCACCGCCACGGTCAGCGCCGCCAGCGGCAACCTCAACCTTACCGCCTCTGGCAGTGCCTCCATTGCCAACAACAACAGCGGCACCGTTACCATCACCGGCAGCCAGACCGATGTGAACGCGACGCTGGGGTCATTGAAATACACCACCACCGCGACGACGACCGCGGCCGACACCATCACCGTCTCGATCAATGACAACGGCGCCAGCGCCAATCTGATTGGCGGCTCGAAGACCGGGGTGGCCAGCATCGGGGTCACGCTGGTCGGAAATGATACGCCGGTGGTAACGGTGCCGGCCCTCACGACTATCACCGACACCAACGCCCATTCCATCAACGGCGTCAGCGTCTCGGATAGTGCGTTCAGCGGGACGGTGACCGCCACGGTGTCGGCGCAGCATGGCAATCTTGCCTTCACCGGTTCAGGGATCACGAACAACGGCACGGGCACCGTCACCATCACGGCGGCCAGCCCGACCGCGCTGAACACCATTCTCGGCACGTTGAGCTACACCACCACCGCCACGGCCACCAGTGCCGAGACCATCACGGTGTCGGTCAATGACGGCAATACCAGTGCGATCGGAGGCGCCAAGACCGGTTCCAACAGCTTCGCCATCAATCTGATCGGTAACGACGCGCCGGTCATCACCGTGCCAGCCACCCAGGGCAGCATCGCCGACACCACCCCCCACGGGCTGTCGGGAATCAGCGTCGCCGACACCTACACCGGCGGGACGGTAACCGCGACGCTGACCACCCAGGGCGGTACGCTCACTGACACTGATCCCGGGGTGACCGGCAGCGGCACTGGGACGCTGACCATCACCGGCTCTCTGTCGGCGGTGAACGCCGCCCTGGCCGATGTCAGTTACACCGCTGCCAGCGATGGTAATGGTGGAGCGGCCGCCGACGTGGTCTCGGTCTCGGTCAATGACGGCAACACCAGTGGCATCGGCAATGCCCGGAGCGCCACCAGCACCATCGCCATTACGCTGATCAACAACGATACGCCCTCGATCACCGTACCTGGCCTACTGACCATTAGCGATTCCAGCGCCCATCTGGTATCGGGCATCTCGGCCAGCGATTCGCTCAGTGGCACCTCTCTCGTGGCTACGATCTCGGATGTCAGCGGCACGCTTTCGGTCACACCCGCTGCCGATTACACCGTCACCACCACCAACAGCAGCACCAACCTAACGGTCACCGCGACCTCCCTAGCCAATCTCAACGAGGCGCTGGCCAACCTGCGCTATATGGCCACAGCGACCACCACCAGCGCAGATACCATCACGGTGAGTCTCAATGATACCGGCAGCAGCACCAACCTCATCGGCGGCGATCTGACCGGGACCAAGACCATCGACGTGAATGTGATAGGTAACGACACACCGGTCCTGACCATGGCGGCCAAGCAGACCGTGACCACCAGCGCCGCCAACTCGGTGACCGGCCTTTCGGTGGCCGACACCTATAGCGGCAGCACGATCACCGCCACGGTCAGCGCTCAGCATGGATCGCTGGACTTCACCGGTGGCGGTGTCACGGGTAACGACAGCGGTACCGTCACTGTCAGTGCGGCCAGCGTCAGCGCGCTCAACACCGTCCTAGGCACGATGAAATACACTACGTCACTGACTGCGAGCGGTTCCGACAGAATCGCCGTGACGGTCAACGACAATGGCACCGGCCTCGTTGGTGGTGCCAAGACCGCCACCGGCAATATCGAGGTTGCTGTCATCGGCAATGATTCGCCGGTGGTCAGCGTCTCGGGCGAGCAGAGTTTCATCGACACCAACCAGCATGCCCTGTCGGGCGTCGGCGTGACCGATTCGGCCCACGCCGTCAGCGTGACTGCCACCTTGTCGGCGCAGCACGGTAATCTGACCGTCACCGGGGCGGGGGGTGCCTCTGTCGGCAATAACGGGACCGGCACTGTGACGGTCACCGGCAGTCTGGCTGATGTCAACAGCACGCTCGGCACCCTGCAATACGCGACTACGGCGACAGCGACCGGTTCGGATGTCATCACCGTCAGTGTCAACGACAACGCCACCACCCTGGTGGGCGGGGCCAAGACCACCAGCAATACCATCAATATCGCCTTGATCGGCAACGACACGCCGGCGCTGACCGTCGCCGGATTGCAAGTGTATGACGACATCAACCAGCATTCGATCAGCGGCGTCGGGGTGGCCGACAGCTACAGCGGCACCACCGTAACCGCCGCCGTCAGCGACACCACCGGGACGCTGCACTGCACGGCGGCCGGCGGTTTGATCATCACCGGCAACGACAGCACCAGCGTCTCCCTGTCGGGAAGCCTGTCGGCGGTCAATACCGCGCTCGGCACCCTGGCCTATAGCGCTACCGCCGCCGGCAGTGACCCCATCACCATCACCGTCAATGATGGCGGCACCAGCCGCATCGGCGGTGCCAAGAGCACTACCGGCATCATCCAGGTCACGGTGTTCGGCAATGACACTCCGGTGCTGTCGGTTCCGGGCACTCAGACCATCAACGACACGGCCCAGCACGCCATCGCCACTTCGGCGGTCGATATCCACAGCGCTGCCTCGGTGACCGCGACGGTCACCGCCCAGCACGGCATCCTCGACGCTACCGGCGGCGGCGCCAATGTTGCCAACAACGATACGGCCACGTTGACCATCACCGGAGCGCTGGCCGACGTGAACGCCGCGTTGGAAACGCTGAAATATACCAGCACCCGGACCTCACCCGGCAGCGACAACATTTCGGTCATGCTCAACGATAACGGCACGTCGCTGTTAGGCGGCGCCAAGAGCGCCACCTCGCACATCTACGTCGTCGCCGCCCCGGCCATCACCGGCCCCACCAGCGGCGGGACGGTCGGAACATTCACGCCGGCCGTTAGCGGAACCGGCGAACCCGGAACCACCGTCAAGCTCTATGACGGTGGCACCCTGGTCGGTACCGCGACCGTGGATGGCGGCGGTCACTGGTCTGTCAATACCTCGACCTTGACCGACGGCAACCACACACTGACAGCGACGGACACCAGTACTGACGGTGCCACCAGCACTCCGACCACCGGCACCACGGTGACCGTGCAAGGTGGCCCTTTGCCGGTACCGACGGGGCCGGGGACTGTCGGTTCGACCACCATTCCGTTGCAGGGTGGCGGTGGCATTCCAGGCTCGACCGTCACGATACGTGACGGCGGTGTTGTCGTTGGGACGACCACGGTCGATGGCAATGGACACTGGACCTATACCGCCCCTGGGCCGGAAGGCCGCCACAGCTTTACCGCCCAAGAGACAGATCCTTTCGGCAATGTCGGGCCGCAATCCGCAGCACTCACCTTGACTGTGAGTCTGCCCAAGCCGCCGCCGCCGCTGCCGCCACCGCCGCCGCCCGCAGTGGTGGAGGCCCCACCGCCAGCGGCTGCCTCCGTCGAGGCTCCGGCTAACGTGACATCGATCCGGGCTGCCGTGGCTGACACCGCCGGATTTACACAAGGCAGCCAGGGGGGCAATGCTGGGGTCCCGGCCGGTACTCCCGTGACCAGCGGTGGCGGGTTCCAAGTGACGCTTTCGCCCCCCTCGGTCAATGCCGTGCGTGACGGATCGCTGTTTGTGGCCAAGGGCATCCCTACAGTCGATGTAACCAACAGCAACGTCATCAGCTTCGCCGTTCCATCCGACGCTTTCGGCCATACCAATGCCGATGCCGGTGTCCAATTGGCGGCCAAGCTGACCGATGGTCGTCCGCTACCGCCGTGGGTGTCGTTTGATCCCACCAAGGGAACTTTCGTGGGTGAAGCTCCGGCCGACTTCAAGGGGACGCTATCGGTGACGGTGGTAGCCCGTGACAGTGCCGGGCATGAGGTCGCCACAACCTTCCGCATTCAGGTCGGCGGCGGCGCAGTCAAGGAAGGTAAACCGGCGGCTAAACCGGCGGTGCCGGGTGAGGTGCCAGCCAAGGCCATTCCGGCTGGCCGCACCGGCGATTCTGGGCAAACCCATGACGGGAAGGCGACCAAGCTCGGTCATGCCCCAACCGGGAAGCTGGCCTTCACCCAGCAATTGAAGCAGGCCGGACGCAATGCCGCCTATATCCGCAATGGCGCCCTGGCGGCACTGGTGGCACGGTCATGAGCCTGCTCAAGCGCAAAGATCGCTCGCCGGTGACAGTGGGGGCCCGCTTCGAGAAGGTAGGCCTATGGGGTGCAGAGTGGACGGTTGAGGAGGTTTTTCAGCCCCCGGGTCTCCCGCCCCATGTCCGATTGGTCGAGTCAATCAACGGGCGACGCATGACCGTGGCGGAAGCGGTGCTGTTCGATCCAGACACCTTCCGAAAGCTGAGTGGGAGTGAAGAACAATGACGGCGAGTGACAGCAGCAGGATCTGGACGAAACCTCGGCGTCGGATCGACCTCGGCCTGATGGCCCTGGAGCCGCGCTAGATGTTCGACGGCGCCGCCGTGGCGGACGCCGCCCATGCCGCACCCGATGCCTCGGCGAAGGTGCTGATCCCGGACGCGCCTGCTGCGGTGCAGGTGCGGGCTGCCGATCCAAGCCAGGATGGCGGCAAAAAGGAAGTGGTCTTCGTCGACATCTCGCTCGCCAACTACCAGGCATTGGAAGCGGCGGTCAAACCGGGCATCGAGATCGAG
>Ga0316224_1001042_pt1 | contig 33481 bp, 28 predicted proteins | sample TBH18013metaG_FD_206254 | JGI IMG/M metagenome (GOLD analysis project Ga0316224, IMG submission 206254) | Freshwater microbial communities from Trout Bog Lake, Wisconsin, USA - TBH18013 | ecosystem: Environmental > Aquatic > Freshwater > Lake > Hypolimnion/Profundal zone | place: USA: Wisconsin... | reverse complement strand
TTTGAGAAAGGGAAGGCCCGTGATAATATCGTCGGCAAGCATTGGGGGGAGGCTCCTGGGATCGTGGTTTGGCGACTAAATCTTAGCCGCTTTTCCCCAGTGCCCCCATCTTTGAGGTAGACCCAAAGAAAGGGGGTAAAAGGTTTTTCAAGTCCCCGCTATCTCGCGGAGTGAACTCAAATCCATTATCGGAAAATTTCCTTGGCAACCCTAAGCGGGGTTGTCAGAAGCCATGATTTCGATTTCTGCATCATGGCGATCCGGTTCTCCAGATCACGAATGGTGAATTCCCCGGGGAACCTTTCCTCTTCCCCCGATACAGTCATTATCTTTGTCGGGCACATCGCGCAATTCGGATTCGGTGCGGCGAGTAATTCAATGATCTCCTCGGGCGAGGCGGAAGGCAAAAGCCCCTTGAATTGAAGATATGGCTGCCATTCGGGATTTTGAGACAATTGATATCTGTCGTCGATCAAGTTCAGGAACGCCGTGGGAGGGCATGGCCAAAGCCGTCCCAAATGGATGGTCGGACAACGAGTAAAGCAAAATCGGAAACTTATATCGGGTTCACCCTCGGAGAATGGCAAAATTCCATTATCCGTTTCTTTATAGAATTTACGAAATTTATCCGGCATTCCATCAAATTCAAATATTTTTACGGTAACGCCATTCTTCTTGCAAATTGATCGGATCTTCTCTGTATCTAACGGTTTCGGCGTAACGTGAACGGTTATATGAAGTTCTGTGTCGGTGTTCCGCAGGGTGTCCAATACATCAAGATGACGCTCGAACAAGAGTCCGTTCGATACGACGGCGCGCCGGGCATCAGGCCATGCATTGGCGGTTAGCTCTATGAATTTACTAAGATCATTATTTATAAACGGCTCGCCTCCAAGTATTCTGAAGGTGATTGGATTCAATTTTTTTGACCATTCGTTTATCCATTTTTCCCCGTCTTTATAACTTACAACACCTTTTGTCCTCAAATTTGAGTAATGCGAGCAAAATTCGCAAGTAAGGTTGCAGGCGTGCGCCACGTCCATTTCAAGGTATCTCAGTATCAAACGCCCGTTTTCGTCGATCGTGTGGTGGATCGAGCGCTCATATCGATCGAGTTCTCCGGAAAGTTCGTGGCTTGCCTTTTTTATGTGGCGATATATTCCCGATGGCCGGGCCATCAAAAAACCCATCATTGATCTCAACGACACCGAACGCTCCGTAAACCGACATTTCAGGATAGACGGTCCATCCATCCCCGATCGACGCAAAGATAGCCGGAATCCGGCTCGACAGGAAGGTGAAACAGCGTCAGAGAACCCATCTGTCACTCCACAATCGCCACGCTGAACACCGCGATCTTCCTGCTTGTTTTGCAGCGGCGGCAGGCACATTCCGCCTGTGGCCTGCCCCGTGCGGATTATCAAACCGACTCTTTCTCATGGCCGGGCGGTGCGGCTAATCCTTGCCGCTGACCCCGGCCTGGGCGAAAGTGGCCATGCCCGCGTGACAAGCCAGTCCCGAGCGCACCAGACCCACCGCCAGCACCGCCCCCGATCCTTCGCCCAGCCGCATGGACATGTCCAGCAGCGGCTGCTTGTCCAGGCGTTCCAGCAAGCGCCGGTGTCCAGGCTCGGCGGAGACGTGCGCGACCAGGCAATGATCCAGCGCCCCCGGTCGGGCCGCCGCCAGCGCCGCCGCCGCCGCGCAGCAGACATAGCCGTCCAGCATGACCGGGATGCGCGCCAAACGGGCGGCGACCACGGCCCCGGCCATGGCGGCCAGTTCCCGTCCGCCCAGGCGCCGCAGAACCTCCAGCGGCGAACTTCCGGCGTGCAGATCGGCTCCCGCCGCCACCGCCTTGGTTTTGCGCGTCAGCCCGTCGCCTTCCACGCCGGTGCCCCTGCCGACCCAATCCGCCGCTTGGCCGCCGAACAGGCCCAAAGCCACCGCCGCCGCCGCGCTGGTGTTGCCGATCCCCATCTCGCCGATCGCCAGCAAGTCCGTGTCGGCCGGAACCGACTGAAACCCGGTGTCGAACGCCGCTGCGAATTCGGCTTCGGTCATGGCCGGAGCCTGGGTGAAATCCTGGGTCGGCCGGTCCAGATCCAGCGCCAGCACCGACAGTTCCACGTCGTTGGCCCGGCACAATTGGTTGATTGCGGCGCCGCCGCTTTGGAAATTCAGCACCATCTGATGGGTGACTGCGGCTGGGAAGGCCGACACGCCTTGGGCGGTCACGCCGTGGTTGCCCGCGAAAATGCGGGCGCGCACGCGGTCCAGGCGCGGTGGATGTCGTCCCTGCCATGCCGTCAGCCAGCGGACGATCTCTTCCAGCCGTCCCAGCGACCCTGCTGGCTTGGTCAATTGGGGTTCGCGTTGCGCCCACGCCGCCACCGCCTCGGCGTCGGGTCCGGGAATGGTTGCCAGCAGGGTAACGATATCGGCGAGGGATTTTGTCATGGTGGACCTTGCGAAAGAATTGAGGCTCGTCCTATAACCCAACCTTATGGAAAATCACACCCCCTCTTCTCTTTCCGCGTGGATCGGTCGTTTGCATGTGGCCTCGTCTTTTTTGACAAGGCTGCCCTTGCCCGAGATTCGCGTGTACGGCCCGGATACCCTGGCGGCCTCCATGTCGGCCTTTCCCATTGTCGGCGCGGCCGTCGGCGGCTTCGGCGGGTTGATCTACCTTGCGCTCGGTCATTTTGTGTGGCCGTTCGCCGCCGCTTTGGTGGCTGTCGTCGCTCAGATCGTTATGACCGGCGCCTTGCACGAGGACGGATTGGCCGATTTCGCCGACGGATTGGGCGCCCGTGGCGGCAAGGAGGCCCGTTTGGCGGCGATGCGCGATTCCCACATCGGGGTGTTCGGCGCGCTGGCGCTGATGATCGCGGTTGTTTTGCGGGCTGCGCTGGTGGCCTCGATTCCCAACGGCTTGGCCGGGCTGGGCGCCATGATCGCCGCCGCCGCCCTGTCCCGAGCCGCTATTCCGTTCGTCATGCAGTTCCTGCCGTCGGCCCGAACGGACGGGTTGGGCGCGTTGGCGGGAACGCCCGATTTCTCGGTGGCCGCTTTGGCCGCCGTCATCGCCATCGTGACGTCGCTGCCGTCGCTGGGATTCGGAGCGGCGCTGGCCGCCATAGCGGGCGCGGCCCTGGGAAGCTTGCTGGTGTGGCATATGGCCCGGCGGGCGTTGGGCGGTTTTACCGGCGACGTGCTGGGCGCCGTCCAGCAGATGTCCGAAATCGGCGTTCTGATCGCGGTGGCGGCGCTATGGTAACGGTTAGATGGTGGTGGGTGCGGCATGCTCCGGTGCCCTGTCCGATCGGCCGCATCCACGGCAATCTGGATGTGGCGTGCGATATCTCGGATGAAGCCAACTTCGACGCCTTGGTTCGGCTGCTGCCTAAAAATCCGGTGTTGGTCGAAAGCGGGCTGTTGCGCTGTCGGCAAACCACCGGCGGACTGGAAAGGGCCGGGCTGGATCTGCCGCCGCCGCTGATCGAGCCTAACTTCCAGGAGCAGGATTTCGGCCGTTGGCAAGGCCGCTCGTGGACCGACCTGGAAACCGCCAACGACCCCGATCTGCCCGCGTTTTGGCAAAGCCCGGCCACAGCCGTTCCGCCCGGCGGCGAAAGCTTCGCCGACCAGATCGCCCGCGTCGGTCAGGCGATCGACCGGCTGACCCGCTTGAACGACGGACGCGACATCCTGGCGGTGGTCCACGCCGGGACCATTCGTGCCGCTTTGGCGCACGCCTTGGGCATCGCACCCGACAAGGCGCTAAGTTTTGCCGTCGCGCCGTTGTCGCTGACCCGCATCGACCACACCGGCCAGGGTTGGCGGGTGGAAGGCGTAAACAGGCTTCCGGGTTAGAACGTCGATCCTTATATCTGCAACACCCATGTTTCACATGGGGCGCGGCAGTCCGCAAGGCGCGCTTCGCTGCGCGATGCGGTGCCATACCAAATCCGCTCCGTCAGAGCGTTGCAGATATAAGGATCGACGTTCTATCGGCTTTGGGTATAAAAAGTCTGCAACCACCGTCATAAAGAGGATCGTTCCATGCCGTCTTTCGACATCGTCTCCAAAACCGATCTGGCCGAGGTGGATAACGCCCTGTCCGGCATCGTCCGCGAAATCGGTCAGCGCTTCGACTTCAAAGGGGCCAAATGCAGCGTCGAGCGCAAGGATGAAATCGTCACCGTGCTGGCCGATGACGACCAAAAACTGAAGCAGATGCACGAATTGCTGAAGGTGCATTTCACCCGCCGTCAGGTGGACCCCAAATCGCTGGAGTACGGAACGGTGGAAAAGGCCTCGGGCAACACCGTCCGCCAAATCGTCACCATCAAGCAAGGCGTCAGCCAGGAACTGGCCAAGAAGCTGGTTAGGGAGATCAAGGACAGCAAGATCAAGGTCCAGGCCGCCATCCAGGGCGACGAGGTGCGCGTTACCGGCAAGAAGCGCGACGAGCTTCAGGAAACCATTGCCTTGCTGAAGAAACTGGACGTCGACCGCCCGCTGCAATACGTGAATTTCCGGGATTAGGCCGGTTCCCTCGCCAGCCACTCCAGCCGGTAACTGCCCTTGCCCGGGGCCAGGGTGCGAAGCAGATAAGGCAGCATGTCCTTTAGCGACTCTTCCAAGGTCCAGGGCGGATTCAGGATCAGCAGTCCGCAGCCGTTCAGGCGAAAGGGATCGTCGCCGGGACGGATCATCAACTCGGCCGCCAGAGTGGGCGGCGGAGCCAGCGATTTCAAATCGTCCCAAAAACTGTCGATCTGGGCGCGGCCCTTGATCGGATACCAAATGCAATAGATGCCGGAGGGCCAGCGCTTCAAAGCTTGGGCCAAGCCCTTGACCAGTTTTCGATGTTCGTCTTTTTCCTCGTAGGGCGGGTCGATCAGCACCAGCCCGCGCCGTTCCGGCGGCGGCAGGCAGGCCTTGATGCGGGCGTAGGCGTCGTCCAGATGTATCCGCACCCGGGGGTCGCGGCCGAATTCGATGTCGGCGCTGACGTGGTCCTGGGGGTGCTTCTCGACCAGCACCAAGCGATCCTGCGGCCGCAGCATGGCCTGAAACAGTTTGGGCGAGCCGGGATAGACCGCCAGTTCGCCGTCGGGATTGAACGCCCGCACCACGTCCAGCCAGGGCTGCAAGGCGGGATGGCCGGAGCCTTCCCATATTTTTCCGATTCCGCCTTGCCATTCGTTGGTCTTGCTCGCCTGTTCGCACGACAGGTCGTAAAGTCCCGGACCGGCATGGGCGTCCAGGATCATCAGCGGCGTTTCCTTGCGCTGCAAATAGGTGACGATGTGGGCCAGGGTCGCGTGCTTGACCACGTCGGCGAAATTGCCCGCATGATAAACATGTCTATAGTTCATAGAATCCTTGCGACTTCGAAGCCATCGCGTTAAAAGTTGCGCCCCCGATTGGAGCTTTTGAACATGGGATACAAGATTGCCGTTATCGGCGCCACAGGCAATGTGGGCCGCGAAATGCTGCGCATCCTGGACGAGCGCAAATTCCCCTGCGACGAGGTCGTCGCCTTGGCCAGCGCCCGCTCGGCCGGACGCGAGGTTTCGTTCGGCGACAAACAGATTTTAAAAGTCCAGGATCTGGCCAAATTCGATTTCAAGGGCACTCATATCGCCTTGTCCTCGCCGGGCGCCAAGGTGTCGGCGGAACACAGCCCCAGGGCCGCCGCCGCCGGAGCGGTGGTGATCGACAACACCTCGCATTTCCGCATGGACAAGGACGTGCCGCTGGTGGTGCCGGAAGTCAATCCGCACGCCATCGCCGATTACAAGAAGCGCGGCATCATCGCCAATCCCAATTGCTCGACCATTCAGATGGTGGTGGCGCTAAAGCCCCTGCACGATTTGGGCGGTATCAAGCGGGTGGTGGTCTCGACCTATCAGTCGGTGTCGGGCGCGGGCAAGGAAGGCATGGACGAACTGTACTCCCAGACCAAAAGCGTGTTCGTTCACGAAACCATGCCGCCGCACAAATTCCCCAAGGCGATCGCGTTCAATCTGATCCCGCAGATCGACGTGTTCATGGATGACGGCTCGACCAAGGAGGAATGGAAGATGGTGGTGGAAACCGCCAAGATTCTGGACCCCAACATCGCCGTTCATGCCACCTGCGTGCGGGTGCCGGTATTCATTTGTCATTCCGAGGCGGTCAACGTCGAATTCGAGCGTCCCGTTTCGGTCGCCCAAGCCACCGCCGCCTTGAAGAAGTTCCCCGGAATCGTGGTGATCGACGATCGCGAACCGGGCGGATACGCCACCCCGGTGGACTGCGCCGGCGAAGACGCGGTCTATGTCAGCCGCATCCGCAAGGACCCAACCGTCGCCAACGGCCTGTCGTTTTGGTGCGTGTCGGACAATCTGCGCAAGGGTGCGGCGTTGAACGCCGTGCAGATCGCAGAAGTGCTGATCAAGGATTATCTGAAAGCAAAATGATTTTCCGTGAAAACCATTTTGCTTTGGCAGCCGTTGAGGCTGCGGCCGAGCGCCCGGAAGGGCGCGCCCGGCGAGGGCTGGAATTGACGTGAAAGCCGGACTGGAAAGCAGGACCGCCGCCTTGACCCTGCTGGATGCGGTGGTAAGGCGGCGTCTGCTGTTGGACGATGTTTTCGATGCCGATGCCGTCTGCGCCAAACTGTCGTCCCGCGACCGCGGCTTCGTCCGGTTGCTGGTGGCCGAAACCCTGCGGCGGTTGGGACAAATCGACACGCTGATCGAGCGGTGTCTGGATAGCCCCCTGCCGCCCAAGGCCCGCCGCGTTCAGGACGTGCTGCGTCTGGGGGCCGTGCAGGTCTTGTTTCTGGACACGCCGCCCCATGCCGCCATTTCCACCGCCGTGGATTTGGTCAAGCATACCGCCCTGGCCGGTTACGGCAAACTGATCAACGCGGTGCTGCGCCGTTTGGACCGCGAGGGCCGCGCCTGGGTTCAGGCGCAAGACGCCGGTCGGCTGAACACGCCCGATTGGCTGTGGCGATCGTGGGTCGCCGATTACGGCGAGGAAACCGCCCATAAAATCGCCCAGGCCCATTTGACCCAAGCCCCGCTTGATTTGTGCGTCGCGAATGACCCGCAAGGATGGGCGGAGAAACTGGGCGGCGACTTGCTGCCCGCCGGGGCCATCCGCCTGACCGATCCCGGCGACGTGACCGCCTTGCCCGGCTTCGCCGATGGCAAATGGTGGGTGCAGGACATGGCGGCTCAGCTTCCCGCCCGCCTGCTGGGAGAGGTATCCGGAAAACGGGTGCTTGACCTGTGCGCCGCCCCCGGCGGCAAGACCCTGCAACTGGCCGCCGCCGGAGCCCAAGTCACCGCGCTCGATCTGTCGGCGAAACGGCTGGAACGCTTGACGGACAATTTGGCCCGCATGAATTTATCCGCCGAGATCGTCGCCGCCGACGCCGCCAAATGGACACCGCCCCAGCCGTTTCCGCTGATCCTGCTGGATGCGCCGTGTTCGGCCACCGGCACCTTGCGCCGCCATCCCGATGGCCTGCACCTGAAGACTTTCGACGACGTGACCCGGCTGACGCTGGTGCAGGATCGCTTGTTGACGGCCGCCATCGACATGCTGGCCCCGGGCGGCGTGCTGGTCTATTGCGTCTGCTCGCTGGAACAGGCCGAAGGCGAGACCCAAATCGACAAGTTCCTGGCCGCCCATCCGACGCTGAAGCGCCTGCCGCTTACTCCCGGCGACGTTGGCGGTTTGGCGGAATTGATCACGCCCAAGGGCGATCTGCGCAGCTTGCCCTTCCACCTGTCGGAAAAGGGCGGTATGGATGCGTTTTTCGCCGCCCGCCTAACCAGGACGTAAATTCATGCGCCGTTTTGCCCTGATCGATCGCGACGGAACCGTCAATGTGGACAAGCATTACCTGTCCGACCCCGATCAATTGGAACTGATCCCCGGCTCGGGCGAGGCTATCGCCCGGCTGAACAAAGCCGGTTGGGGCGTGGTGCTGGTCACCAACCAATCGGGCATCGGGCGGGGGTATTTCGGCTTGGACCGGTTGGAGCAAATTCATGTCCGCCTGCATCGCTTGCTGGCCGAACTCAACGCCCATGTGGACGACATCGAGATTTGCCCGCACGGTCCCGACCAGGATTGCGCCTGCCGGAAACCCTTGCCGGGCATGGTGGAAAGCGCCGTGGCGAAATTGGGGTTCGATCCCAAGCAAGCGGTCATGATCGGCGACAAAGAAGCCGATGTGGGGTTGGGTCATGCGGTCGGCGCCGTCAGCTATCTGGTCCGCACCGGCTACGGCAAGAACTGCGAGGCCGCCACCGAGGCGGATTATGTGGTCGACGATCTGGCGGCGGCTGTGGACATGATCCTGGCAAGGGGGTAAACGTCTACGATGATGTCCGAACAATCACCCTCCATCGCCGTCATCGGTCTGGGCTATGTGGGTCTGCCGCTGGCGGTGGCGCTGGCCCGGCACTTTCCCACCGTCGGTTTCGACATTTCGCCCGAGCGGGTCAAGGAACTGACCGAAGGGCACGACCGCACCGGCGAGGTCAGCGACGATCGGCTGCGCGCCAGCACCCTGCGCCTGACATCGGACACCGATCACATCAAGAACCACGACATTTATATCGTCACGGTGCCCACTCCGGTCGACATCGAGAACAAGCCCGATCTGGGGCCGGTGCTGGGCGGATGCGCCACCGTCGGCAACGTGATGGGCAAGGGCGCGGTGGTGGTGTTCGAAAGCACCGTCTATCCCGGCGTGACCGAGGATTTGTGCGGCCCCGAACTGGCCCGCCATTCCGGACTGGAAGCGGGTAAGGATTTCTTCCTGGGTTATTCCCCCGAGCGGATCAATCCCGGCGACCGCGAGCATACGGTGGACCGCATTACCAAGGTGATCGCCGGGCAGACTAAGGAAACCACCGAAATCCTGGCCAAGGTCTACGGCGCCGTGACTACCGGCGGGGTGTTCCGCGCCGCCTCGATCCGCGCCGCCGAGGCGGCCAAGGTGATCGAGAATGCTCAGCGCGACATCAACATCGCCTTCATCAACGAAGTGACCATGATCTTCCACAAGCTGGGCCTGTCCATCTACGACGTGCTGGACGCCTCGGCCACCAAATGGAATTTCCTGAATTTCAAGCCCGGTCTGGTGGGCGGCCATTGCATCGGCGTCGATCCGTTCTACCTGTCCACCTGCGCCCTGCAAAACGGCCATCACCCCGAAATCATTTTGGCCGGACGGCGCATCAACGACGGCATGGGGCCATGGCTGGCCGGGCGCATCTCCGAACATCTTGCGCCCAAATCCCGCATTTTGGTGTTGGGTTTGACCTTCAAGGAAAACGTGCCCGACCTGCGCAACAGCAAGGTGATCGACGTGATCAAGGGGTTGCGCCAGCGCGGCCATCAGGTTCAGGTTCACGACCCCTATGCCGACGCCGCCGAGGCCGCCCACGAATACGGCGAAACGCTGACCCCGTCGCTGAACGGTCTGGCCGGGTTCGATTGCTTGGTGGCGGCGGTTCCCCACGCCCCCTATGCCGAACTGACCGACGACGCCCTCGACACCCTGGTCAAGCCGGGCGGGCTGATCGCCGACATCAAGGGCTTGTGGCGCAACCGGACCTTGCCCGCCGACAAGCGCGTTTGGCGGCTTTGAGGATTCTGTTCGTCACCGCCACCCGGATCGGCGACGCGCTGTTGTCGACCGGGCTGCTGAACCATCTGGCCGAAACCTATCCGGCCGCCAAATTCACCGTGGCCTGCGGCCCCGTCGCCGTTTCGTTGTTCGAACAGGCGCCGTTCGTCGAGCGGGTGATTCCCATGGTCAAGGGCCGCCGGGCCAAGCATTGGCGGTCGTTGTGGATGCAAACCGTCGGAACGTACTGGTCCATGGTGGTGGATTTGCGCGGCTCCGGCTTGGCCTACGTGTTGCCCACCTTAAGGCGACGAGTGCTGAAATCCTCGTGGGAGGAAAAACACCGTCTGTACCATCTGTCCTCGGCGATTGGTCTGGACACACCGTTCGCTCCGGTGCTGTGGACCAGCCCCGAACAGCGGGTGCAAGCGGCCCGACTGATGCCCCCCCAAGACGCGCGCAAGATTCTGGCGATCGGTCCCGCAGCCAATTGGGGCGCCAAGCAATGGCCGGCCGAACGCTTCGCCCAGGTGGCGCTAAGGCTGACCGAACCGGGCGGTGCGCTGGACGGGGCAGCCGTGGCCGTTCTGACGACCCCGGCGGAAGCCCATACCGCGCAACCGTTGCTGGAGTCTATCCCGAAGGATCGCCTGATCGAGCTTAACGGTCAACAGGACCTGCCTACCCTGGGCGCTTGCCTGGGCCGCTGCGATCTGTTCATCGGCAACGATTCCGGCTTGATGCATCTGGCCGCCGCGTCCGGTTGTCCGACCCTGGGGCTGTTCGGCCCGTCCTCGGAAGTGTTTTACGGTCCGTGGGGAGACAGAACCCTGTCGGTGCGCGGCCCGCGCAGCTTCAAGGACATCTGCCACGCCCCCGATTACGACTATAAATCCCACGATTGCCTGATGCTGGACCTGACCGAGGACAAAGTGCTGGATGCCGCCAAGCGGTTGCTGGCGGGGGCGGCAGGCTAACGCCCAGCCATTTGCGACTGATCGTTCGAAGCGCTTCGGACGATCAGTCGCGGTAAGCCAGCAACTGGCTCTCGCCCCATGTCTCGCCGGTATAACGCAGGCTGTCGATGAAATCCCGTTCCGCCTTCGGGGGCAGAAACAAAGGCAGCGGTTCAGGGAAGGACATCGGGCTCCAAGGGCTCGCCGCTGTGCACGGCGTCGACGGCTTTTTCGGTGATGCCGTTTAGGGCCGCGGGGCCATAGGCGATGCTTTCGCCCCGGTCGAGTTGCTCGTCGCCCGCTTTGATCGCCGCCTGCCACAAAACGGCGCGGCTTTCTTCCGCCTGCATCCGCCGGATGGCGTCGCGGATGACCTCGGTGGCATTGCCATAGAATCCGCCAGCCACCTTGCTTTTAATGAAGCTTTCCATTTCGGGCGGAAGATTGACATGCATGGTCATGGCGGGAACTCCCCATGGCATCGAGGACGGGGCTGCCGAGTTCAGGCAGGCTCGATACAGGCTTGGTTCAGCAGGGCGATCATTTCGGGGATGCCGTACAGTTCGATGAAGCCGCCCATGCGCGGGCCCTGGGTTTGGCCCAGCAGCACCTCGTAGCAGGCCTGGAACCACGACTTCAAATCGCCGAAAGCCGGGCGCTTGCCGATTTCGTAGACCACCGCCTGGATTTCCTCGCCGGTGGAACCGGGGGGAAGCGCCGCTAAGCCTTTGGCCAGATCGGCGAATGCTTGGCGTTCGTCGGGCGTTGCCGGGCGGTACTGCTTATTGGGCTTGATGAAATCGTGATAATAGGCCACCGCGCGGGCCGCCAGACCGTCCAGGATCGGCGCGGTTTCGGGGCTGGCGCCGGGCGCGTAGCGGCGGATGAATCCCCACAGCACGCTTTTGTCCTCGGCGTTGCAGACGCTGGCCAGGTTAAGCAGGATGGTAAAGGACAGATGGGCCTCTTCCTGGGGCGGCTTGCCCGCGTGGATGTGCCAAGCGGGATTGTCCAGGCGCTTGGCCTCGTCCTCGGACGGGTACTTGTCCAGATAGGTCAGCCAATCGTCGACCATGCGGGGAATCACGTCGAAGTACAGCCGCTTGGCCGCCTTGGGCTTATGATACATGAACAGGGCCAAAGATTCCTGGGGCGCGTATTTCAGCCAATCCTCGACCGCCAGTCCGTTGCCCTTGGACTTGGAAATCTTCTGGCCCTGATCGTCCAGGAACAATTCGTAAGTCAAGTTCATCGGCGCGCGGCCGCCCAGCACCTTGGCGATCTTGGTCGACAGATCCAGCGACGGGATCAGATCCTTGCCGCTCATTTCGTAATCCACGTCCAGGGCCACCCAGCGCATGGCCCAATCGGCCTTCCACTGCATCTTGCAGCGGCCGCCGGTCACAGGCGTTTCCACCAGCGATCCGTCCTCGTCGCGATAGACGATGGTGCCCGCCTTGGCGTCGTGCTCGACCACCGGTACTTGCAACACCTTCCCGGTCTTGGGACAGACCGGCAGGAACGGCGAATAGGTTTGGCGGCGTTCGTCGCCCAGGGTGGGCAGGACGATGGAAATCACCTGATCGTAATGGGCCAGCACCTTCAGCAAGGCGTCGTCGAACCGCCCGCTTTTGTACCATTCGGTCGCCGATTGAAATTCGTATTCGAATCCGAATTCGTCCAAGAACGCCCTAAGCCGGGCGTTGTTGTGCAGGCCGAAGCTTTCGTGGGTGCCGAACGGATCGGGGATGCTGGTCAAAGGCTTACCCAGATGCTGGCGCACCATGTCCTTGTTGGGGATGTTGTCGGGAACCTTGCGCAACCCGTCCATGTCGTCCGAAAACGCGAACAGCTTGGTGGGAATGGCGGGGGCCAGCAAATGAAAGGCGCGGCGGACCATGGTGGTGCGCACCACTTCGCCGAAGGTGCCGATATGGGGCAGGCCCGACGGGCCGTAGCCGGTTTCGAACAGCACATAGCCCTTGTCCGGGACTTTGCCGCCCAGACGGCCGTCCAGCAACTGGCGGGCTTCCTGGAACGGCCAGGATGTGGCGGAACGGGCAAGGTCGGTCATATCGGTCATTTTTACAGCCTAGATAAAGGGGAGGCAGGACACTAGGACTGTTTAAGCCTAAGCGTCAAGCCAAGCTTGAAGGACCGCCAGTCCCCACAATTCGTTGCCCCAGCCTTTGCCGCCCGATTGGTGCAAGGTCCATGCTTGGTTCACCGGGGCGGGATCGATCAGTCCTTGCCGTCTTAATCGTTCGGGAGACAGCAAATCCCCCGCCCAGTCCTTCAGGGCGCCGCGCAGCCATTGCCCGGTGGGAACCTCCAACCCGTGCTTGGGGCGGTCGACCAAAGCGGCGGGCAAGTGCCGGGTCAGCAAGGCCCGCAGCACCGCCTTGTTGCGGCCGGGGGCGATTTTATAAGACAGCGGCAGACTCCACGCCAGCCGGGCAAGTTGATGATCCAGGAACGGCAGGCGGGCCTCCAAGCTGGCGGCCATGGTGGCGCGATCGGTCTTCACGCACAGATCGTCGGGCAGATAGGTCTGGACGTCGGCCATCATGGCTTCGGTTTCGGGATCGGCTAGGGTAAACGGCGCGGTCCAGGCGGCGGGAACCGCCGCGTCCGCTCCGGCCGCCTGGGGCGGCAATCCCCGCCACAGCGTCCGATGCAACCCGCTTAACGCCGCCGGACTGCGGGCTTGCAGCAAGCTGGAGAACTTCGCCACCCGATGCCCCGGCAGCGAGCGCCGCTTGCGCCCGGCAAGCAAGGCCGCCAGGGCGGCGATATGGTCAAGCGCTTCGACAGGAACGGTTTCCAGCAGTTTTCCCAGGACGGTCCGTCCCGGCCATCGCGACAACGACCGCCAATCCTCGGCCACCGCCAGATGGGTGCGATAGCCGCCGAACAACTCGTCGGCGCCGTCGCCGGACAGGGCGACCCGCACCGACGCGCCCGCCAGCTTGGCGATCAGGGCGACCGGAAGGATGGCGCTGTCGCCCAAGGGAATATCCACCAGTGACGCTATGCCGGGCACCAGGGACAGCGCGTCGGCCTCGGTCACCCGCAACGAGTGATGGTCCAGGCAAAAGCGGTCGGCGACCTGGACCGCATAGGGGGTTTCGTCCAGATAGCCGTCGTCGAAACCGATGCTGTAACTTTTCAGGCTTGGTTGAACGGCGGCGGCGGTGGCGGCGATCAGCGAGGAATCCACGCCGCCCGAAAGAAACACCGCCACCGGCACGTCCGCCCGCAACCTCCACGTCACCGAGCGCGACAAGGCTTGATCCACGGCGTCGACCGCATCCTCGAACGAACCCGTGAACGGCTCGGTAAGTCCGGCTTCGCGCCTAGAGTCCCAGTAGGGCCGGATGCGTTCGCGTCCGGTGGACGCCAATTCCAGCACATGTCCGGGCGGCAAGGACCGAACGGCGGCGAACGGCGTCGCCGGGGCCGGAAACCAATTCCAGCGCAGATATTGCGCGATGGCGGCGGGATCGAGGGTTCCGTCGAAATCGGGGTGGCGGCGAAGCGCTTTCAATTCGGATGCGAACGCGAACCCGCCCTTGAACCAGCCCCAATAAAGCGGCTTCTCGCCGAAGCGGTCGCGGGCCAAGGTCAACAATCCTTTGGCGGCGTCCCACAGGGCGAAGGCGAACATTCCGTTCACCCGCTCCAGGGTTGCCTCCAGGCCCCATTGCGTTATGGCCTCAAGCAGGATTTCGGTGTCGGAATGGCCCCGCCACGCGACTTGGCCCAACTGGGCGCGCAGTTCGGGCGCGTTGTAGATTTCGCCGTTGTAGACGATCGCCATCGACCCGTCGTGAGAAACCATGGGCTGATGTCCGGCCGAGGACAGATCGACGATGGCAAGCCTGCGGAACGCCAATCCCAGCCCGTGGGTCCGATCGATCCAAACGCCGGAATCGTCCGGCCCGCGATGAACCATGGCGTCGGCCATGGCGGCGGCGATGGCCGATAGCTCCGCGTCTTCCTTGTTCAGCCTGACGAATCCCGCGAACCCGCACATCCTATTTTACGGGATCGTGGAAAGCCAACTCGTGGCGGGAGCGCCAATCGGGTTTGACGTAATTGATGATGACGGTTTTGCGGGTGCCGTTGATCTTGCGGCGGTTGAAGCCGTGCCAAGTGTTGCCGCCTGGGACGAAGATCAGCGCCGTGTTGAAGACGAACGGGGCGGATTTGACCAGAGTCATGTTCTCGTCGAAAATATCGGTGCCGCAATTGTCGCTGCCTTCTCCCACCGACAGATACCACAGCATGGTGTAAAGCTTTGCCGAAATGTCGGTGTGCGGCTCCAGCCAGAACCCGTCGGTATCCCGGCAATATTCCAACCGCAGCAGCGCGCCGCTCAGGTCGATACCGGTCAGCGATTCGACCGCACCGATGGTTTTCGGGCTTTTGAACGCTTGAGCCACCGCGGCGACGGTGGAATTTTCCGCCTGGATTTGCGGATCGAAGAAAACGCGGGACGAGTTGTTCAACTCGCGCCGCCCACCGTAATCCGAAGCCGTCCCGTCGGGCAGGTCCAAGGAATCGACGGCCTGGGCGATATCGGCGGGAAAGACTTCCCTAAGCAGCCAATGGGGATAGGGTGTGTCGCATCCGTCTCCGCCCTTAAGGTTGGCGACCAGAGCATCCGCCAGTTGACCCATAGCTAACCTCCATTCCGTCACGTCCGCGATAGGTAGCTTGAACGCCGCAAGCGTACAACCACATTCTCCTTATGGTCATGACGCTACGCTGTTTCGGCCAGGAACTCCCGCGCCAGATCGACCGCCTGGGCCAGCCCCATCCGTTCGATTTGGACTCCGTCGGGGAACGCTCCCGCCAAACGGGACGGCATCATCGGATCGAGCAGGACGAAAATGCCGCGATCCTCGGCGCGGCGGATCAGGCGGCCATAGGCCTGCTTAAGGCGCAGGCGGGCGATCATGTCGTCATAGGCTTTGCCGCCGAACACGCCGCGCCGGGTCTTGTGCAGGATGTCGGGGCGCGGCCACGGCACCCGGTCGAACACGATCAGGCGCAACGACCGCCCGGGCACGTCCACGCCGTCGCGCACGGCGTCGGTGCCCAGCAGACAGGAGTTCTCTTCGGCGCGAAAGATGTCGACCAGGGTTGCGGTATCCAACCGGTCCACATGCTGGGCCAGCAGGGGGATGCCCGCGTCGTCCAGGGGCAAGGCGATCTTGCCGTGCACCGCCTTCAGCCGCGATATGGCGGTGAACAATCCCAGCCCGCCGCCATTGGCGGCCAGAAACAGTTCCCGATAGGCGCTGGCGACCTGAGTCAGGTCGTCCTTGCGCACGTCGGTGATGACCAGCACCCGCGTGCGGCCGGCGTAATCGAACGGCGAGGGCAGCACTGCTCGCAAAGCGGGACGGGACAGATGAATCGCGCCGGTGCGTCGTTCCGCAGCCAGCCAATCGGCTTCGGTGTCGCCCGTTCCGTCGCGCAAGGTGGCCGAGGTCACCACCACCCCATGAGCCGATTCCAGTACCGCGCGGGCCAGCGGTTCGGTTGGGTCGAGCCAATGACGGTGCATGCCCACGTCCACGTCGCCGCCCTGGAACCGCTCGATTCCGAACCAGTCGATGAAGGCGTCATCCCCGGTTCCCTGGGTCAGATGCTCCAGCATCCGCCGCCAGCCTTCCACCGGCAGACGCACCCTCCGTTCCAGGGATTTGCGGATGCCCTCGATCCTGGCGCGCTGGTTGCTGTCCAATTGCGCCGCCTGCTCGTCGAGGATTTGGGCCAGCGCCTTGTCAAGCCTGCGCACCGGACCGGCCATTTTGGCCAAATGCCGGTCCAGCGCCAGGGCCGCCGGAACGATGCCGTCGATCAGGGGATGGCACTCGGCTTCAAGATCGAATCCGGCGGAACCGTCGCCGGAACGGGCCAGCACCTGGGCATGAACCAAAGCCAGAAATTCCTCGGCGGCGCCGCGGGGGGCGCCGTCCTTCAGCCGTTGCCCCCAGCCCAGGGCGGGCAAAGCGTGGGCGGCCGCTAAAATCTCGGACAGGGCTTGGCCGGAATCGTCCTCGGCCGAGATCAAATCCTCGACCCGCCGTTTCAACCCCCGCGATCGGCTGCGCCCCTTGTTCGTTCCGGAATCGCTTTCCGCGCCCAGAATCCAGCGCCGGACTTCGGCGGATTCCTGGGCGGTCAACTGGGCGGAAAAGGCGCTGTCGGCGGCGTCGAACAAATGATGGCCTTCGTCGAAAACCAACCGCGCCGGGATGGTGCCGTCGTCGATGCCGCCCAAAGCCGACTGCACCAGAACCAAGGCGTGGTTGGCGACGACGATTTCCGCACGCCGCGCCTTGCGGATGGCGCGCTCGATGAAACACTTCTTGTAATGGGCGCAGGCCGAATAGATGCATTCGCCCCGCTGATCGGCCAGTCCCACGGTTCTGGCCCGTCCCGTCAGATCGGCGATCCAAGCGGGAAAATCGCCGCCGACCATGTCGCCGTCGCGGGTTGCCGACACCCAGCGGGCCAACAGTCCCAATCCCGGATAATCCGCCGCTCGGCGCTGATTGACGCGCTCCTCCATATTCAGCAGGCACAGATAATTCTCGCGCCCCTTGCGGATCACCACGCACCGGGCCTTGTCGCGGGGGTCGGGGTAAAGCCGGTCGAGTTCGCCGTCCAATTGGCGCTGAAGATTGCGGGTATAGGTGGAAATCCATACCGGCGCGCCGTTGCGTTTGGCCCATAGACTGGCCGGAGCGATATAGCCCAGGGTCTTGCCGGTGCCTGTTCCGGCTTCGGCCAGAACCAGCCGGGGTTCGCCCTCCGCCTCGCGCGGCTGAAAGGCTTCGGACACCGCCGAGGCGTAATCGGCCTGGGTCGGGCGCTGCTCGGCATTGGGACCCAATAACAGGTCCAATTGGGCGCGGGCCTCGTGGGCGCTGACCGGAATGCTGCCGGGCGAGGGTTCCGGTGCGTGGTCGGACCATTCGGGCAGGAAGTCCCACATCTGAAATCCCAAATCCCGGCGCGAGGCGTCCTGATCGCCGCCTAGGGCCGCGACAGCCATCGCCCCCCACGGCCAGCCCGCCTGGGCCATGGTCGCGGCCAGCCCCCGCAACCGCATGGCCTGGGCATGGGGCAAAGACAGAATTTCGTCGGACAGATCGTCCAACAGCGTGCGCACTGCTTTGATTAGAAAGGCTGCCTCGTCTTCAAGATTTCGCGGCACGGGCAGGCCGAGCGCGTCGGCCAAGCCGCGCGCGGTGGGCAGACAGAAGCGGGCGGGCCTGGCGAAAGCGAACAGTTCCAATATGTCCAGGCCGGTCGCGGGAGGGTCGATTCTCAGCCGTGCCGCGACCGATGGCGCATGGCACAGCACGACCGGCATATCCTTGATCAGGCTGGCGGCTTTGGGCAGGGACAATCGGCGAACGCCGCCGTCCGGGTCCACATGGACGGCCTCGCGCAACCCCACCGCCAGAAATGACGGAGCCGTCACGGTTTACTGCATCGAGTTGCGGACAAGGTCGGCGAACTCCTCGGGCGGCAGGGCGGGATTGAACAGAAAACCTTGCGCCTCGTCCACGCCGATCTTGGTCAGGAAGTCCAATTGCTCGGAGGTTTCCACGCCTTCCACGTTGACCCTGGTCCCCAGGGAATGGCCCAAATCGACGATAGCCTTGACCACGGCCTCGTTATCGGGGTGCTTGCCGATATCGACGACGAAGCTGCGGTCGATCTTGAGTTTGTCCACCGGAAAACGCTTCAGGTAGTTGAGCGAAGAGTAACCGGTTCCGAAATCGTCGATCGAGATGACCACGCCCATGGCCCGGATTTGGCGCAGGATGTCCAAGGTCTGTTCCACGTTCTGCATGGCGATGCCTTCGGTGATTTCCAGTTGCAACTGGGACGGCGGCATGCCGGTCTGATCCAGAATCGACGAGATGATTTCCACCAGCCCCCGCTGCTTGAATTGGGCTGGCGACAGGTTGACGGCGATTTTCAGCGGCGGCAGGTTTTCCCGCGACCAAATTTGCGATTGCTGGCAGGCGCGGTGCAGGACCCAGCGCCCGATGGACAGGATCAAGTCGCTGCGTTCGGCGATCGGAATGAAATTGACCGGACTGACCCATCCGTGGAACGGGTGAAGCCAACGGATCAGGGCTTCACAGCCGACGATGGCGCCGGTGGCGACCTCGATCAGGGGCTGAAAATGCAGACGCAATTGATTGGTGCCCATGGCGTTGCGCAGATCCTGCTCAATCAGTTTGCGCGCCTGGATTTCCTCGTCCATTTCGGCCACGTAGAAATGGTAGTTGTTCCTGCCCTCGGCTTTGGAGCGGAACATGGCCATATCGGCATTCTTGAGCAATTGCTCGGGATTGGTGGAATCGTCCGGCGAGATGGTGATGCCGATCGATGTGGAGGTCAGCACCTCGTGCTCTTCCAGTCCGAACGGATCGGAGATCGAGGCGATGATCGATTCGGCGACCTTGGTGGCGTCGGACGGATCGGACAAATGGGTCAGGATGACCGCGAATTCGTCGCCGCCCAGCCGGGCCACCATGTCGGTTTCGCGGACGCAGCGCGACAGGCGTTTGGCGACCGCTTTCAACAGCAGATCGCCGATATGATGGCCAAGGGTGTCGTTGACATCCTTGAATTTGTCCAGGTCCAGAAACATCAGGGCGCTGCGGTCGCGATTGCGCTTGCTAAGGGCCATGGCTTGGCGCAAGCGTTCCTGGAACAGTTCCCGATTGGGCAGACCGGTCAGCGAATCGTGATGGGCCAGATGGCTGATGCGCTGGGCGACCAATTTGCGTTCGGTGATGTCGCGGCCGATGATCACCTTGCCGCGTTGGGTGCCGTCCTCGTAGAACAGCGGAATTGCCGTGACGTCGTATATGGTTTGTGTTCCCTCGGCATCCTTGACCATCTGCTCGTAGCAGACGGTGGCGTCGGAAGGGATATGGTCGTCCTGGGGCTCGAAGGCCGCGGGGCCGCTGCTTTTGGATTGGGATTTTTCCGCCAGTTCGGCATTGGTCATGCCGCGGTATTCCGCGTCGGACAGGCCGGTCGCGGCCAGATAATGCGAATTGGCCACCAGCCACCGTCCGTGCTCGTCCTTGAAGCAAACCGAATCGGGCAGGGCGTCGACCAGGGTCTTCAACCATTCCATCTGATTGCGGATGGCGATTTCCATCTGCTTGCGCTGCGTGATGTCGTGGCCGATGGCGATCATCATCGTTTTGCCCCCCAGTTCCATCGAGGACAGGGACAGTTCCAGGGAAAACGAGCGGCTGCTTTTGTGCCGGGCGGTGACGTCCTGACGGGTTGACGAGTCCAGCACCGCCGCCAGATTGATGTTGGGAATCAATTTGAAAATGCTGATGCCGACCGCTTCGGCCGCCTCGTACCCGAAAATCGATTCGGCGGCGGCGTTGAACGTGCCGATGATTCCGTCGTCGCCGAAGGTGATGATGGCGTCGGCGGTGTTGTTGACGATGGCGCGGTTCTGCATTTCCGCCAGCCGGTAATTCTCGGCCAGGGCTTCCATGGTGCGCGCCTGTTGCCGCAACAACGCCTCGCGGTGGGACATGTTGGTCACGTCGAAGATTTGGATCAGGCAGCAGCGGTCCTTGTCCATCTCGCAGCAGGTGGCAAGCGGCTTGAACACCACGATTTGCTGCATGGGTTCGCCGCGTCCGGGGATGCGGCCCTCGTGCAGCACCGGAAACAACGATTTGTGCAAGGTCGAGGACAGGACGGTGGTTCGCCCCTCATCAATGGTTTCGGCGATGGCGTCGTTGATGCGCGATTCCTCGAGATCGGGAAACACTTCGGCGATGGTGCGGTTCAAGACCCAGTCTGCGGGTATTCCCGACCGCAACGCCATCCATTCGTTCCATATGGAAATCTTCCCGGCGGGGGTCACGACGATGATGCCGATTTCGGCAGCATCGATGAATTCCCGAAACACGGCGGGATTGAAATAATCGGTTTTAGGCTCTAGGGTCTGATCCATTCGCACGCATGTCGGTTCATTGGCCGAGCCGAAACCCGCCTTTGGTCGATTTTACCACGCCAAAACGAAAGCGCTAGTGTCTATACGCCTTACGCCGTAAGCGTGTGGAACACGCGGAACGCCGCAAGCGCGTGGAACACGCGGAACGCCGTAAGCGTGTGCAGTCTCGTTCACGGCCACGGCCCGCCCGGCTCAATGGCGGAAGTGGCGCATTCCGGTAAAGACCATGGCCAAGCCCTTTTCGTCGGCGGCGGCGATCACCTCGGCATCGCGCATGGAGCCTCCCGGCTGAATGATCGCGGTGGCTCCGGCTTCGGCGGCGGCCAGCAATCCGTCGGCGAAAGGAAAGAACGCATCCGAAGCCACCACCGAGCCGATGGTTTCCGGCTGACCGCCCTGCGCCGCCTCGCGGGATTTCCACGCGGCGATGCGCGACGAATCGACACGGCTCATCTGACCGGCCCCAATGCCCACGGTCGCGCCGTCTTTGGCATAAACGATGGCGTTGGATTTGACGTGCTTGGCGACCCGGAAGGCGAAAATCATGTCGGCCAGTTCCTGCACGGTGGGCTGCCGTTTGCTGACCACCTTCAAATCGCTTTGCAGAATCCGGCCGTTGTCCTTGGTTTGGAACAGGTAGCCGCCCGCCACCGCCCGCAGCGTCATGCCTTCGTCGGCGGGATTGGGAACCGATCCGGCGACCAGAAGACGGAGATTCTTTTTGGCGGCGAAGGCGTCGACCGCCGCTTGGTCGGCCTGGGGAGCGATGACCACCTCGGTGAACAGCTTGGCGATTTCCCGGGCGGTGGCGCCGTCCAGCGGCCGGTTGATGGCGACGATGCCGCCGAACGCCGACACCGGATCGGTTTTCAACGCCTTGGCATAGGCGTCCAGGATGGTATCGCCTTGGGCGACGCCGCACGGGTTGGCGTGCTTGATGATCGCCACCGCCGGACGGTCGAATTCGGCCACCAGTTCATAGGCCGCGTCGGTGTCGTTAAGGTTGTTGTAGGACAGTTCCTTGCCTTGAAGCTGCGTGGCCGAGGCGATTCCGGCACGGTCCTGGCCGGTGGCGTAGAACGCGGCCAGTTGATGGGGGTTTTCGCCATAGCGCAGAGACTGGCGCAATTGACCGGCCACCACGATGCGGCGGGGAAACTTTTCGCCCGCCTGACCCGCGAACCATGACGAAATGGCTGCGTCGTAGGCTCCCGTCCGCGCATAGGCCGTCGCCGCCAGGGCCTTGCGCAAGTCCAGCGGGGTGGCCCCGCCGTTGGCGGTCATGGCGTCCATGACCTGTCGATAATCGTCCACATCCACCACCACGGTCACGCCGTGGTGGTTCTTGGCGGCGCCACGAATCAAAGCCGGTCCGCCGATATCGATATTCTCGACGCAGGTGTCGTAATCGGCGCCCTTGGCTACCGTGGCTTCGAACGGATAGAGATTGACCACCAGCAAATCGATGGGGGCGATGCCGTGGGCGGCCATGGCCGCTTCGTGCTGGGCGTTGCCCCTGATCCCCAGCAATCCGCCGTGGATTTTGGGATGCAGGGTCTTGACGCGACCGTCCAGCATTTCGGGAAAGCCGGTGAAGTCCGATACCTCGATCACCGGCAGTCCCGCATCCTTCAGCGCCTTGGCGGTTCCGCCGGTGGACAGCAGTTCGACCTTGCGTTGGGCCAGGAATTGGGCGAATTCAACCAGTCCTGTCTTGTCGGACACGCTGAACAACGCGCGGCGGATGGGCATGAGATCGGACATACGGCTAACCTTTCTTCACTTATGTCGACAAGTTTATCTGTCCATACCCCGGAGAGAAGGGAATATCCAGCGCCCACAGATTGCGAAGACCGGCTGAATCGAAAATTTCATGCGTTGCGACAGCGGTTTCCGGCCCGGCGATTGAACCGCCCAAACGGTCCTCGATGATCAGGCCGCCCGGCGTGCGAGTGACGTCGCGCATCACCGGGACGACGAAGCCCCGGTGCCATCCGGCCATCCTGTGGTCGTCGAAGGCGATCAGTTTTCCCTGGGCGCGGTCTTCAAGTTGAAACGGCGCGATCATGCGGGCCGGTTCCTTGCCGCCGTCCCGGGGGGCGAAATGGGCCAGCACCGAGCGATAACGGTCGCGCAGCGCCAAGTCGGCGGTATAGGTGAAGCTGCCTGGGTCTTGCGCCCACGGTTCGCCGTCGATTTCGATCTCCATCGCCAGTTGATCGTTGTGGGCATGGCCGCCGCGTCCGTCTTGCCCGATCGAACCGCACCGGAACGAAATGAAACAGCGCTCGTTTTTCCAGCCGTACAGGCCGAAATCGGGATAGCAAAAGCGCCGCAATCCCGAAAGCGCCGACGGGTCGGGAAACCGCACCGCGATTCTGACGATGGTCTTCGCCCGACCGCCCGGCTCGGGATGGCCGGGTGCGGGAAGACAAGCGGGCGCGGCAAAGTTTTCGTGTTCCCACAAGTGGGAGAAATCCAGATCGGCGCAACGCGGATCGAAGTTCAGGAACCGCCCGGAATCGTTGTCTCCGATTTGCACCGCCCGACCCGAGGGCATGGTGCAATCCTTGGCGAATTGCAGCGCCCGGTGAAGCCGTTCCGCCGCCGTCGCCGACGGTGCCGCGATCAGGGATTTTTGCACCATTTCCAGCGACAGCCGGTGATAGGCGGTCGAGGCTTCGTAATTGGAGCCGTCGGGTTGGAATTGGATCAAAATTTGGCGGTCCAATTCGGGCAGGGCGAAGCGGACCCATTCCGCCGTCTCGGGCAATTCGGACAAATACGACCCGGCCAGAATCAACCCGCACAGATCGGCCAGCAGATGATTGCCGCCCGCTTCCAGATGCGAGCGGATGAACCGGCCGTGGGCCAGGGTCAGCGCCGCCAATTCCGATTGGAACGGTTCGTCGGCGTTCCATCCAGCCGCGACCAGGCCGTCGTAAGCGGTCAGAATGGTGGCGATGCGGATGGCCACGTCCATGGGGCAGGCCCAATTCACTCCCCAGCCGGGCGGATTGGCGGCGGAAAAATCCAGGATTTGATTGCGAACGTCCTTGGCCAAACGCGGATCGGACGTGGCGGCATAGGCTTGCGCCATCGACAGCAAATGGCCCATCCTCGCCAATTCCCACGGCACCTTGACGTCGACGCCGGGACGATGCCCATAGGGAGTCGACAGTCCCCAGTGCCGCGCCGACCACCGGTAGCCCGATTTGAAATCAAGGTGCCAGTCGATGAAGCGATACGCGGGGTCGTCGATCAAAGCCAAGATCTTGCCGACCCGGATGCGGTCGGAGGGCAGGCACCGGGTCATGATATCGCCGACGCCGCCTTCGAATGCCGCCGTAACCCAGCCCGATCCCAACAGATTAAAGCGACGGTTCAGCCAATGCCCGGTCAGATCGTCGATGCCGGATACCGGCGGAACCTCCCGCAGACCGCATAACACGCGGGCCGAGGTTTCGGGATAGGAGCAGCGGCGGCTGGCCCACCATCCGGCCATGGTTCCGCCCATGCGCCGCGCCATCCATTTGGCCGCCCGTCCGGCCGCCGCGCGCGGCGGCATGGACAGGGCCAGACGGATCAGGCTTCGGGACATGGCTGGTATTCGGGAACCAAGGTCTTCAGAGCCGTCAACACCGTTTGCGAGTCATGGGCGCGGGCGGCTGCCTCGATGCCGTCCAGGGCCTTGATCAGATCGTTCCGGTCGGCCATGCGCGGCGCCGCCAGCAAAATCCCCTTGCTGTCGGTGGCGATGGGCGGTTCGGCGCCGTGAAAGATTTCCTCGAACAGTTTCTCGCCGGGCCGCAAACCGGTAAAGACGATGGCGATGTCCGCGTCGGGACGAAGTCCCGCCAACCGGATCATCTGCTTGGCCAGGTGTAAGATTTTGACCGGCTCGCCCATGTCCAGCACCATGATCTTGCCGCGATCCGAGCCGTGGCCGACCCCCCACGCCAAGGCTTGCAGAACCAGTTCCACCGCTTCGCGCACGGTCATGAAATAACGGGTCATGTCGGGATGGGTGACGGTCAGCGGCCCCCCCGACGCCAATTGCCTTTGGAACAGTGGAACGACCGAGCCGGTCGACCCCAGCACGTTGCCGAACCGGACGGTGACGAAACGGGTTCCTTCGGCCATGTCCAGGGCTTGCGTGTACATCTCGGCCAACCGCTTCGACGCGCCCATCACATTGGTGGGGTTGACCGCCTTGTCGGTGGAAATCTGCACCATCACCTCGACGCCCGCCGCCATGCAGGATTCGGCCACGATCCGGGTGCCGACGGCATTGGTCAGCACCCCTTCTTCCGGATTGGCCTCGACCATGGGCACATGCTTCAAGGCCGCGGCGTGAAACACCACCCGGGGGCGGTGGGCGCGCAGCACTTCCTCGACCCGGGCCCGGTCGCGCACGTCTCCCAGAACCGCCAGACGGGTGACGCCGCCCCAGCGTTCGGACATTTCCATGTCGATCGAATATAGATTGAATTCGCAGGCATCGAACAGGATCAGGGTCGAGGGTTGCAGTTCCGCCACCTGCCGAACCAGTTCCGATCCGATCGAGCCGCCGGCCCCGGTGACCATCACCGTGCGACCCGAGATCATGGACGCCACGGCATCCCGGTCCAGGACCATTTGCGGACGGCCCAGCAAATCCTCGACGGCGATGGGCTTGATTTCCAGCGAATCGCTGATGCCGTCCTTCAAATCCGACAGGCGGGGGATTCTGGCCAATCCCAGCCCCAGCCGGTCTGATTCGTCCAGCAAATGGCGCACCACCGCTCCGTCCAGGCGATGGTCGGTGATGATCAATCGTTGCGGAGCGTTGCCGCGCAGGGTCAATGCGGCCAAAACCGGTTCCAGGTCGTCCAGGGTTCCCAGCACGTCGACGCCGTGAATATGCCGTCCGACCCGCGAATTCTTGTCGGTGATCATGCCGACCGTCCGGTATTGGGCGTCGGATGCCTGCATGGCCCGGATGAACAAGTCGGCCTCGTCGCCCGCGCCCACCAGCAGCACCGGAATCCGCGCGACGCCATCGGCGGCCATCTTCACCGACTGGCGGTGATCCTTGAAGATCCGGTAAACGAACCTGGGGCCGCCCAGCAGGGACAGCAGCACGAACCAATGAATGACCGGAACCGTGCGCGGCATGTCGGACAGGCGGGTCGCCAAGAACAGGATCAGATAGAAAACCAGGATGCTGGCGGTGACCGCGCGCACCAGCGACACCAAATCGCGGACCGAGGCATAGCGCCATACGCCCTTGTACATGTGGCCCGTGGACAAGGTGACGCCAGCGATCACGGCGAAACCGAGCGCCGCCAGGATATCCTGGCGGACGTCCCAGTACGGCATCAGTCCATCGCCCAGCCGCAAGTATAGCGCCAGAACGAAAGACAGCGCCGCCATGATCAAATCATGGGCAAAGGCCGCATGTCCGCGATGAATGGTCACAGGAAAATCCATAGCAAATCAGAACTCCCCAAAGGATTATCCGAGGTCATGGCCCCGCACAAGCGCGAACAGGCGTCACACCCCCATAGAGTGTATATTGCGGCACTGATTTATCGCACAGGTGTTGACTTTCGTCGCGGACCGGCGCAAATTGAGAACATATCGTGAATATGGTAAGGCGCCATGGTAAACAGAGTGTTACTGGCCGTATTGATTTTCGTTTCGCCCGTTCTGGCGAGGGAACCGGTGGACGACCCCATTCCCGGTCCGGTTCCCGCCCGCGTGCTGTATGTGGTGGACGGCGACACCGTGCGGGTTCGCGCCCGCATTTGGCTGGGGCAGGAGGTCGACACCTATGTCCGTTTGAACGGCGTCGATACCGCCGAAATGCACGCCCATTGCGACTATGAACGGGGCATGGCGCAAAAGGCCGCCGATTATGTCTCCAGACTGTTGCCCGAGGGTGGCGCGGTGACGCTGATGGATGTGACGTATGATAAATACGGACGGCGGGTGGTCGCTCGGCTGATCACCGCGGGTGGCCAGGATTTATCAGGGCTTCTGCTTAAATCCGGTCTGGCGCGCCCTTACGACGGCGGTCACAAGCAAGGCTGGTGCGATGGCGAGTGAGGCCTATTGATCGGAGAGAGGGGGTCACTCCAAAGTACCTACCCAAAAAATAGTGGTGGGTTTCAAAGGGAGGACGAGTCCTCCCTTTACATCCCTCCGTGATTTTTCTACCTCGTCGCCCCCAACCGTTCCAGCGCGGCGGCGGCGGCGGTGCGGACCAAGGGCGATTCGTCTTCCAGTCGCCGCTCCACTTCGGAAATCATGTCGGGCAGGCCGCTGTTGCCTATGGCGATAACCACGTTTCTGACCAAGCGGTCTCGTCCGATCCGCTTGATCGGCGAGCCTGCGAACACCTCCCGGAATCCTGGATCGTCCAAACGGGCCAGATCGGCCAATCGCGGCGCCATCAGTTCGGCGCGCGGATCGAAAGCAGGTTGGCGATTGGCATGGGCGAATTTGTTCCAGGGGCAGACGGCTAGGCAATCGTCGCAGCCGTAGATGCGATTGCCCATCAGCGGCTGCAAATCGCGGTCGATGTGGTCCTTGTGTTCGATGGTCAAATAGCTGACGCACCGTCTGGCATCAATTTGTCCTTCCGCCAGCGCCCCGGTGGGGCAGGCGGTTTCGCAGCGGCGGCAGGTGCCGCAATGATCGGTTTCGGGCGGGTCGGGGGGCAATTCCAGCGTGGTGAAGATTTCGCCCAGGAAAAACCAATTGCCCAAGCGGCGAGAAAGCAGATTGGTGTGTTTGCCCTGCCAGCCCAATCCCGAACTTGCCGCAAGCGGCTTTTCCATGACCGGGGCGGTATCGACGAATACTTTAACATCGCCTCCTAAGTCATTGACTATCCAGCGGGCAAGGGTCTTCAGTTTGGGTTTTACGATGTCGTGATAATCCCGGCCCCGGGCATAGACGCTGATCGCGCCCAATTCGGGCCGGTCGCGCAAGGCCAGAGGATCGTAAGCCGGGGCATAGGACAAGGCCAGCGTCACCACGCTTTTGCAGTCCGGCCACAGGGCTTTGGGCGATATTCTGCGGTCGACGGTTTCGGCCATCCACTGCATCTGGCCGTGACGGCCGAGATCGAGCCATCGACCGAGATCGCCGCGCCACTGGGGCAATCCGTCCGCCCCGGCAAATCCGACGTCGTCGAAGCCAAGCGTTCGCGCCTGACGTCGAATGGCGTCTTTCATTAGCGTCCGCGATAGGGGGGCACCCCCTGGTCGGGAACCCACAACCCGTCGGGAACGGGCCCGCTTTGCCAAAATACGTCGATGGGAATGCCGCCGCGCGGATACCAATAGCCGCCGATGCGCAACCATACCGGTTTAGCCGCCTTGATCAGACGTTTGGCGATAAAAAGGGTGCAATCCTCGTGAAAAGCGCCATGTTCCCGGAAGCTGCCCAGAAACAATTTTAGCGACTTGCTTTCGATCAGCAGCGGACCCGGCGCGTAATCGATGACCAGATGGGCGAAATCCGGCTGGCCGGTAACCGGGCACAGCGAGGTGAATTCCGGCGCGGCGAACCGAGCCAGATAAAGCGTGTCGGGATGGGGGTTGGCGACAGTCTCGATTGCCGCCTGATCCGGCGACGCGGCTCTTGCTGCGGCTTGGCCCAATTGCGTCAGCTTGGGCTTCTTGCTCATTTCAAGGCGCCGATTTTTCGCACGGTATTGGTGGTGCTGTGGCCGTCGACCAGATCGACCAATGCCACGCGTCCGCCCCAACCTTGAACCAGATCGGCGCCCACCACGGTATCTACGGTGTAATCAGCGCCTTTAATCAGAACGTCGGGACGCAACGCCTTGATCAATTCCAGCGGAGTGTCCTCGCCGAAGATCACCACCAAGTCGACGGTCGACAGGGCCGACAGCACGGTCGAGCGCGCGGCTTCGGATTGGACGGGGCGGGTGGGGCCTTTCAGACGCGAAACCGAGGCGTCGGAGTTCAACCCGACCACCAGCCGGTCGCAGGTCGCCTTGGCCTGGGCAAGCAGGGTCACATGACCGGGATGAAGCAGGTCGAAGCAGCCGTTGGTGAAACCGATCTTGGCGCCCTTCTTGCGCCAATCTTCGACGATGCCGCTGGCGGCTACGACACCGGCGATCTTGGCTTCCCCGGTCCACAGGTCGCCGTGATGGAGCGCGACCACGATCTCGTCGGAATAGGCCACCGCCGTGCCGATCTTGCCGACCACGATACCCGCCGCCACGTTGGCGATGCGTGCGCTTTCGACGGCGCTGGCCCCCGATCCCAGCAATCCCGCCATCATGGCCACCACCGTGTCGCCCGCTCCCGATACGTCGTAAACCTCGCGGGCGATGGCGGGCATGTGATCCGGTTCGGAATCCTTCATGACCAGCGTCATGCCGTCTTGGCTGCGGGTGGCCAGAATCCCGTCGACGCCGCAAGCGTCGATCGCCTTGCGGGCGGCCTCGACGATCGTGGCGTCGTCATGGGCGTTCATCAGGGTGGTCTCGGACAATTCCTTGCGATTGGGGGTGATGATCGTCGCCCCGGCATATTTGCTCCAATCCACCCCTTTGGGATCGACCACCACCGGAATGCCCCGAGCGCGCGCCAAGGCGATAAGCGTCTTGCACACGTCGGGGGTCAGAACGCCCTTGCCGTAATCGGACAGAACCAAGGCGGAAACCTGGGGGACGATGGTTTCGCAATGGGTCAGAATTTGCGCGATGGTTTCATCGGTCAGCGCCTGCGTGGTTTCGGCGTCGGCCCTTAGCAACTGCTGGGACGATGCGAAGTAGCGCGTTTTTATGGTGGTCTGGCGGCCGGTTTCCACCACCAGACAGGGGTCTATGGCCTCGTGTTCGGAAACCAGACGGGCCACTTCGCGCCCGGCCAGATCGTTGCCCACCACCGAAATGAAGGTCGGAAGAACTCCTGCCGCGACCATGTTGCGAACCACGTTTCCGGCGCCGCCCAACATGGATTCCTCGCGTTCGATCCGCAGAACCGGGATGGGAGCCTCGGGCGAAATCCGATCCGCCGTGCCGTAAATGAACCGGTCCAGCATGGCGTCGCCGACGCATAAGACTCGTGTTCCCTTTAGCGCGTCTACCCGTTCAACCAAAACCGACTGGGCCGTCATGAAACAATCTCCGTCAATCTTTCATGCGTCCTAGCTCCTTGCTTGGCGCAGCGCAAGACAAAAAAAGCCCCCTGGCGAACCAGGGGGCAGTCAAACAGGGAGGCTTCGCGTCCAAGGACGCAGGATCAAGAAAGACCCTCACATAACCGAGCGCTGGGCTCGATAGCCGACGACTGAAGGGCCGTCGAATTCCGTGCCGTAATCGGCGTGAGTGAAAGTTAGCGGAGTTGGCGTTATTTCACCAACGTCAATTTCGCCTAAGCGCTATGCGCGAATCGCATGTCTGATTGATTTATTGGTCTTCTTGAATCTTGTGCAAAAGAAAATCCCTGAATACCGTGATGCGCTTGGAATGGCGCAATTCGTCGGGATAGACGAAATAGGCGTCCATCTTGGGGCCGGTCAATTCGGGCAGGATATGCACCAGGGTATTGGCTTCCCTGCTCATATAGTCGGGCAAGGCGGCGATACCCAAGCCCGACCGCACGGCACGGTAGATTCCGTAGATATTGTTGACCTCCAACACCGGGCGGCGCGGTTTGGCCGGGCTGGCGCCTGCCTCCAGCAACCAGTTGGCGGTAGGAAAGGGCGGCGAGAAACGGGTGTTGTCGCCGTAGATGATGATGCTGTGATCGTCCAGTTCCTCGGCGGTCTTGGGCATGCCCCGCCGCTTGATGTAATCCGGCGCCGCGTAAACATTGAAGCGCATGGACAGCAGATGGCGCTGGATCAAATCCTCCTGTTTGGGCGGCAGCATCCAAATGGCCACGTCGGCTTCGCGCATGGCCAAATCCAATTCGCCGTCGAGCAGGAACAAAGAAACCTCGATATCGGGATAAAGCTCGAGAAACTCCTTGATGCGGGGGGTCAGCCAAATCGACCCGAAAGCGATGGTGGTCGTGACCTTCAGCGGGCCGGTCGGCCGCTCGCGGCTTTCGCTTAGCAAGGCCTCGGCCATGGCCAGTTTCGAGAAAATCTCGCGGGCGGTTTTGTGAAGCAGTTCCCCTTGTTCGGTTAGAATCAAGCCGCGGGCGTGTCTGTGGAACAGGGGCAAATTCAGACTTTCTTCCAAAGCGCTGATTTGCCGACTGACCGCCGACTGGCTTAAGTTCAGTATTTCGCCCGCATGGGTAAAGCTTCCCGCCTCTGCAACGGCATGGAAGACCCGTAATTTATCCCAGTCCATGGCCCCCTGCTGGACATTGGCCCTCAGGACTAAACCCAAAGACTACCGGTGGCAATACTGCCTCAACTCGGCGGGTCTGTCCATGGGATGAAAAGCCGGAGCCCATCCGGCTGAAACGGAATCGGCCGCCGACGGTCTTACCGTCCGCCGCGTCCGCATTAAATCTTGACCCTGGAGCATCTGTTAAGAAGCGACGGGCTTTAAAAAAACTTTAGCGCCTCGACGGCGAGACCGGCATTGATCAGGCAGGCGGCGGCGAAGGCGATCAGGGCGCGGTCTATGTCGCCCGCGTCGGCCATGGCGCGGCCCTTGCCGATCCACTGGCCCTCGACGATGCCGCCCTGATACGTGCGCGGTCCGCCCAACGCCAGATCCAATCCGCCCGCCATGGCCGCCTCGGGCCAGCCGGAATTGGGCGAGGGATGGTTGCCGGAATCGGTTCTCATGGTGCCCAGCGCCTTGACCGGATTGCCGCCGGGTGTAAACGTCACCGCCAGCACGACGATCAGACCGGCCAGCCGGGCGGGAACCAGATTGGCCCAATCGTCGAGCCGGGCCGAGGCCCAGCCGAAATACAGATAGCGCGCGTTGCGGTAGCCGATCATGCTGTCCAGGGTGTTCAGCATTTTGTAGCCGAACAGGCCGGGCAGGCCCAGCAGCACGTACCAGAACACCGGCGCGACCACGCCGTCGGCGAAGTTCTCGGCCAGACTTTCGATGGCGGCGCGGGCGATGCCGTGCCGGTCCAGCGCGGCGACATCGCGTCCGACGATGCGGGCGACCATTGGGCGCCCCTGTTCGACGCCGCCGGTCTTAAGGGCTTTGGCGACGTCGCGCACATGGGTGAACAGGCTTTTTTGCGCAACCAGGACGGCGATGCAGAATGCCTCGGCCACCCAGCCGTAGGGCAGCACCAGCGCCGCCAGATGCACATAGAAACCGATGGCGGCGGCGAGGGACGTCAGCAGAACGGCGACGGCGATACCTCGCCTGCGCAGGACGCGGGCGTCGCGTCCGGGGCGGTTAAGGCGCTTGTCCAGCCAGCCGATGGCGTTGCCCGCCAGGACTACCGGATGGGGAACCGCGCGGAACAGCGGTCCCATCTCGCCCAAGGCGGCGTCGCCAAGCAAACCGACGGACAGGATCAGGGCGGCGGGAATCATTTCCTGACAATGAAGCGGCGAGGGCCGGGCGTCAACCGGCGTCGCTTGGCATTTATCGGCGCTTGTGGATTGCTCGGCGCAGGTCCGTCCATTATAGTCCGGGTATGAAACGAGTGGCGTTGGGATTGGGATGCGATCGGGGATGCGGCCTTGGGGCCGTGGAGCAGGTGGCGCTTGCCGCCTTGGCCGACGCCGGGCTTACCCCCGCCGACGTGGGAACGATCGCCTCGATCGATCTTAAATCCGATGAATCCGCGTTGTGCGATCTGGCGGCGCTGTGGGCGGTGAAAATGCGCTTTTACTCCGCCGCGCGGCTGGAGGCGGAAACCCCCCGGCTGGCCAATCCGTCCGAAACCGTTTTTTCGCTGACCGGCTGCCACGGAGTCGCCGAGGCGGCGGCTCTGGCCTCGGTCGGGGAAAAGGGCCGCCTGCTGGTCGGCAAGATAAAGGGCGAGGGCGCCACCGCCGCCGTGGCGGGCTGGCTATGACGGTCCATTTTATCGGAGCCGGTCCGGGCGCGCCGGATTTGATCACCGTGCGCGGCCTTAATCTGATCAGGCGATGTCCGGTGGTGCTGTATGCCGGGTCGCTTGTGCCCAAGGAAGTGGTGGCGGAAGCGCCCCCGGGCGCGCGGGTGATCGATACCGCGCCGCTGACCCTGGACCAGATCGTCGATGAAATCGATACGGCCCACCGGGACGGTTTGGATGTGGCCCGCGTCCATTCCGGAGATCCCTCGCTTTACGGCGCCATCGCCGAGCAGATGCGCAGGCTGGACGGTCTGGGGATCGACTATCAGGTGGTGCCGGGCGTGCCCGCCTTCGCCGCCGCCGCCGCCGCCCTGAAACGGGAACTGACCTTGCCCGGCATCGCCCAGTCGGTGATCCTGACCCGCACCTCGACCAATTCCTCGCCGATGCCGCCCAACGAGGATCTGGCGACCTTGGCCGCCAGCGGCGCGACCTTGGTCCTGCATTTGTCGGCGGCCAATCTGTCCTGGGTGGTCGATCGGCTGATACCCTTTTACGGCGCCGATTGCCCGGCGGTGGTGGCCTATCGGGTCAGTTGGCCCGACCAGACCATCCTGACGGGGGCGCTGGGCGACATCGCCGGCAAAGCTTCCGCCGGTAAAATTTCCCGAACCGCGTTGATCATGGTGGGCCGGGTGCTGGGCCACGAGGATTTTTTTGACTCTCGACTCTATGCCAAGGACCATGGTCGCGTGCTAAGATCGCCCACATGAACGAGACGACATCCTTTTTACCCGAATTCGAGGCCGGGACCGTGTGGCTGGTGGGAGCCGGGCCGGGCGATCCCGGATTGATCACCTTGCTGGCGCGGCATGCCTTGCGC
>Ga0316224_1001034_pt1 | contig 33757 bp, 33 predicted proteins | sample TBH18013metaG_FD_206254 | JGI IMG/M metagenome (GOLD analysis project Ga0316224, IMG submission 206254) | Freshwater microbial communities from Trout Bog Lake, Wisconsin, USA - TBH18013 | ecosystem: Environmental > Aquatic > Freshwater > Lake > Hypolimnion/Profundal zone | place: USA: Wisconsin... | reverse complement strand
GATGAGAAGATTCGAAATCCCACCTTCCCGACCTTAGTCGGGACGCGATACATTCCAACAAAAAAGCCTCCGGACTTTCGTCTGAAGGCTTTCAATTAAAACGTCGGGATGAGAAGATTCGAACTTCCGACCTTCCCGACCTTAGTCGGGACGCGATACATTCCAACAAAAAAGCCTCCGGACTTTCGTCTGAAGGCATTTGATAGTGAAGTCGGGATGAGAAGATTCGAACTTCCGACCTTCCCGACCTTAGTCGGGACGCGATACATTCCAACAAAAAAGCCTCCGGACTTTCATCTGAAGGCTTTGATAATATAGTCGGGATGAGAAGATTCGAACTTCCGACCTCCAGCACCCCATGCTGGCGCGATACCGGGCTACGCTACATCCCGAACTGTTTGTTTTGCTGCAAATTTTGAATCAAGCAGCTTTGATTAATTTCTTTCAACCGGCCTTCCCGATCATATCGGGACGCGATACCGGGCTACGCTACATCCCGAAGCGGGGAACAAATATATATTATCTCCATTTGTTTTTTATACAAAATTTCGATTTAATGGCGCAGGGCCACTTTCCGTGCCTTTTACTTACCTGTTCCAATCTGGACTTTGTGTCTTTAATTCTTAACAAAACACCTTCTTTTTCAGCCTTTTGTTAAGGTCTTACACATCAATTTTCGGTATCATTTGTTACATAACTTTAATTTCGGGCCTCTTGTGTAAACAATCATTTTTTATTTTGACGAAGGTTTTTTTACAAATGCCGCAGATCATTGTTGCCGGACTTAAGGAAGGCGAATTTTACATTCAAATACAATGGAATGAAAAATATTTTAATTCTTGGCGCCGGAACAGCCGGAACAATGATGGCCAATCATTTGCACCATCATCTTAAACAACCCGAATGGACCATTACTATCGTGGATGAACGGGACGAACATTATTATCAGCCGGGTTTCCTCTTTCTGCCCTTCGATATTTATAAACCCGATGACATTATAAAAATGGTTGAAGAGTTTATCCCCTACGATGTTTGGCTTATTAAAAACAAGATCGATAAAATTTTACCGGCCGAAAACAAAGTGCAATTAGCCGATGGCAATGCGCTGGATTACGATGTACTGATTATCGCCACCGGCGCAAAGATCGCCCCTGAAGAAACCGAAGGAATGAACGGGGAGGAATGGTATAAATCGGTATTTGACTTTTACACTTTTGAGGGCGCACTTGCCCTGCGAAATAAATTAAGGGAGTGGGCCGGCGGAAAACTGGTGGTACACATTACCGAAATGCCAATTAAATGCCCGGTTGCGCCGCTTGAGTTTGCCTTTTTAGCGGATTCCTTTTTTAAGCACAAACACATGAGGGAAAAGGTTGAAATAACCTATGTAACCCCCTTAAGCGGAGCGTTCACCAAACCAAAAGCCACCGAAGCATTAACGCATTTACTGGATGAAAAAAACATAAAGATAGAGGGGGATTTCGCCATAGAACATGTCGATAACGAAAAAAAGGAGATTGTTGATTACAGTGGCCGGGTAATCCCCTTCGATATATTGGTAACAGTACCGACAAATAAAGGGGACGAGCTGATGGAAAGATCAGGCCTTGGCGACGACCTGAACTATGTGCCCACCAATAAAGCAACGCTGCAGTCAAAAGCATACGCCAATATTTTCGTACTGGGAGATGCCAGCGATATCCCGGCCTCAAAGGCAGGCTCCGTGGCACATTTTGAAGCCGAAATACTGACCGGCAATATCTTGCATTTTGTAAATAGTGAACCTTTAACAGAGGAATTTGACGGCCATGCCAACTGTTTTATTGAAACAGGCAACGATAAGGCCCTGCTGATTGATTTTAACTATACCCACGAGCCGGTAGAAGGCAGTTTTCCCCTCCCTGGAATCGGTCCGTTGCGCTTGTTAAAAGAAAGCAGGATGAACCACATGGGCAAGCTGGCCTTCCGGTGGATCTACTGGAACATGTTGCTCAAAGGGACACATATTCCATTTGTTTCGGCCAGCATGTCTGAATCAGGAAAACATTATGAAAAAGCGTTAACTGAATAAAAACATAGAATAATCATGGAAAAAATAATAGCCGGTAAACCAATTACCGTAAACGAGGAAGGTTATTTAACCGATTTTAAACAATGGGACGAAAAAGTTGGGGAAGCAATAGCAACCGAATCCCACATAAGCCTTAGTCCAAAGCATTGGCAAGTAATAAAATATTTGCAAAACGAGCAAAAAAACCAGGTGCCGCTAAGTATCAGGCGGGTTGGCAAAAGTGGCGTAGTTGACATTAAAGAGTTGTACGCCCTGTTCCCTAATGCTCCGCTAAAAACGGCCACAAAAATTGCAGGCATACCGAAACCTGCCAGTTGTATTTAATAATTTAATTTGAATCGATCATGAATGAGAATAATGGCGCAATAAAAAAGATGATGATCATCTTATCAAAAGGCACGCTTGAAAATGTTTACGCAGCATTTGTGCTGGCGAACGGAGCCCGGATGGAAGGTATCGGCGCAGAAATATTTTTTACATTTTTCGGCCTGGAGGCCATACATAAAAAGAAACTGGAACATTTACACGTGGCCACCGTGGGCAACCCGGCCATGCACATGCCTACCATGCTTGGCGGACTGCCCGGTATGGAAGCGCTGGCAAGTTCTATGATGAAAAAGGAAATGGAAAAAATTGACATGCCCGATATACTTGAGTTTCTGGATATTTTAACTGCCTCGGGCGTAAAACTATGGGCCTGCAAATTAGCAGTGGATATGTTCCATTATACCAAAGAAGATCTGTACGATGGCGTAGAGGCAATTATTACTGTTGGTGATTTTTATAAAGAAAGTGCCGGGGAAGGCGTACATATGCTGTTTATATAGATCGATGTTGCTTACCGGGAATTAAGACCGGGCAAATATAATTATAGCGATGGGGGCTGACTTCCATCGCTATAAAAAACCACTCGTGTTTCCGCCCTTGTTGGTGTTGTCACCAACAAGTACCGATATGTTAAAATGGTGTTCGATGCCGCTGCGTAAATCCCCGCTTCAAAAACGTCCCATGATGTTGGTGACAACACCAAGATCGGCGAGAATTGTTGGTGATTTTTTCCGCCCATGTTGGTGTTGTCACCAACATGTACCGATATCTTAAAATGATTGACAATGCCGCTTCGCAAATCCATGCTGTAAAAACGCTCCATGTTGTTGGTGACAACACCAACAACGGCGAGAATATGAACCGGCAAATATCATTTATAGCTATGGGAGTAAATCCCATTGTTATAAATGATATTCTGTTTGATTTATTGCAGATTTGTTTTGATTACGAAATCTTCACCGGCACAGGTGTAAGCTGCAGCTGATCCAATAATCCGTTAACTTCTTTTGGCAGGTCATCAATATCTTTTTGGTGGTTATTATGAACTTCACCTACACCAAAACCTCTCCAAACTATTTTGCGGGTGCGGGTGTCAATAAGGTCGATAATTAAAGTACCTTCCTTATAATGTTCCTGTTCGGCGTAGGTAAGGCCACCATAATAGGCAAATGGTGCACCATAGTAAAAGTAGGGATTATACCGCCAGCCACCGCCCCAACCCCATCCAAAACCCCAGCCAGGGTAAAATCCACCGTAATATGGGTATGGTGAATAATAATTTGTGCGGGTGCCCCTGCCTACTATAGAAGTATAATTCACCACCAGGTCGGGGTTCTGTTGATCTAAGCGCAGCCCTTTGGCAACCAGGGCAGCTGTAGCGGCTTCCCTTATTTTGGCATCCGCCGCATTGTTCATCATTTTTGTATCGCCGCTTTTTGAAGGCGGCATCCAGGCAAATGTATGGTATCTGCTTAAGTTGGTTTTATTTATTGCGGCAGTATAATAATTATAGCTTGTGCAGCCAGATACACCCGCCAGCAGTAAAACCGCAAATACTAAATAACTTAATCTTTTCATGATATTTTCCTCCGATATTCTCTTAGACAAACAATTTGCAAATGGTTTAACGACCAATGTAAGTATTTTTTTAAAATAGTTTCAAGTCGAATTTGGTCCCTTTCTTTACTTAAGACTTCAGACTTTCGATTTCCCACCTAAGTCAAATACTTCCCTACTATAGGCATACGCCTGCCCATACCAAATGCTTTTGGCGATACCCGCAAAATTGGCGGGGTTTGGTACCTTTTATGCTCGGCAAGGTTGATGAGCCTGATCACCCTGCGCACGGTTTTTTCATCATAGCCCATTTTAATAATGGCAGCCGATGAACACCGGCCTTCAACATATTCAGCGATGATCTTATCCAGAATATCATACTCCGGCAGGGAGTCGGTATCTTTTTGATTAGGCCTTAACTCTGCGGAAGGCGGTTTTATAATGGAGTTTTCAGGAATAATTTCGCGCTCGCGGTTAATATATCTTGCCAGCTCAAAAACCTGGGTTTTGTAAACATCGCCTATAACCGAAATGCCGCCGCACATATCCCCGTATAAAGTACCATAACCAACAGCGGCCTCGCTTTTATTGGAGGTGTTCAGTAAAATATATCCGAATTTATTGCACATGGCCATTAACAATACCGCCCGGCTGCGCGATTGGATATTTTCTTCCGCGATATTAAACGGAAGGTCTTTAAACTGCGGCTTTAATGTAGTTTCAAAAGCATCGGTAATATTTTTTATGGCGATGGTTTCGTGCATACAGCCCAGATTTTTTACAAGGTCTTCTGCATCTTTTATGGAGTGGTCGCTCGAGAAATGGGAAGGCAGCAATACCGCCATCACATTTTCGGCTCCCAGAGCCTCGGCGGCAAGGGCGCAAACAACCGCAGAGTCAATGCCGCCGGATAGACCTAATATGGCCTGCTTAAAACCCGATTTATAAAAATAATCCCTGATCCCTAAAACAACAGCACGGTGGATCTGCTCAATATCACTTTGTTTTGTAGTTCTCAGCGTGCTTGGGTGCGAAAAAGTGATCTCCGATTTATCATTCAGGTTATAGTAGGCCATACTTTCTTCAAAGTAGGGCATTTCATCCAGCAACTTGCCGGTATTATCAAAAACTAAGGAACCGCCGTCAAATATCAATTCGGTTTGTGCGCCAATATTGTTTACATATAGCAGGGGCAGTTTATACCTTTGGACATTATCGCTCAAAATATCAATTCGCTCCGTATCATGGTTATACGCAAAAGGAGAAGCAGCGATGTTGATCATCAGATCCGGCTTTTGCTGTATCAGTATATCCATTGGCCGGGTTTTGTACAAAGGGTTTTCGATGGTGTTCCAAAGGTCCTCGCAAATGGTGAGCGCTATCCTCAGCCCCTTAAATTCAATACATTTAAACTCGGTTGCCGGCTCAAAATAGCGGTATTCATCAAAAATATCATAGTTAGGCAGCAGGGCCTTGTTGGCTATTCCCTTTACTTTGCCATTTTCAATAAAATAGGCGGAGTTATTCAGGTCCTTCCCTTCTACCCGGTGATTTGGTGTGGGTAAACCTATAATGCAGGCAATATCAGTACATTCGGCAGCTATTTTTTGGGCGGAGATTTCGCACAGCTCAATAAACTCATCAAACTCTAAAAAATCTCTTGAAGGGTAACCGCAAACGCATAGTTCGCCAAAAACCACCAGATCGGCGCCGCTTTTACGGGCAATCTGAATATGATCAATTATTTTGGACGTATTTGATTCGAAGTTTCCGATATGATAATTAAGCTGGGCTAACGCGATCTTCATTATAATTGCTGATTTTGTACTGGTTCCTAAACAAACGCTTGAAATAAGCCTTTTAGGGTGTTTAATGCAAATAAAAAATTAATTTTGCCGAAAGGATAAAAAATGGTGACCTACAGCAAAACAAAGCAAATTTATTTATTTTTTTTGATCAGCCTGCTATTATGCGCCTGCGGACGCAATAAAAGGGTTGATGTAAGCAATATACCAGTAGATGTAAAGATTGAGCGCTTTGATAAGGATTTTGACGCAATGGAAACAAAACCCATTGCGCCGCAGGTGACCTACCTTCAAAAAAAATATGGCGTTTTTTACAATGATTTTATTGCTTTGCTTTTACAGAGTGATGGTACCGACACTAAGGATACCACCTATTTTAAATTATTACGCCAGGTTTTCGCCAAAAAGGCTTATAACGACCTGAAACATGATGTTGATTCAGTATACCCGGCGATGGACAAAGAAGAGGCAGAACTGACCGATGCTTTCAGGCATATTAAATACTATTTCCCGCAAAAAAAACTCCCGAGGGTGTTTACCTACTATTCGGGCTTCGAAGCGCAAATCACCGTTGGGGATAGCTACGTTGGCATTGGGCTTGATTTGTTTTTAGGCGCTAATTCCAGGTTTTATCCGGCGCTTACTAAAGCATACCCACATTATTTATCGCGTAATTTCGACGCAAAAAATATTTGCCCGCGCGTGGTTGAAGGCATTGCCCGTGAAGATATGTTCCCCGAAAATGACAGCAATAAAACCCTGCTTTCAAAAATGATTTATAATGGCAAAATCATGTATTTCATGGACCAGATTTTGCCTGATGTACCCGATACTACGAAGATCGGCTACACCACCGCACAATTAAAATGGTGCGAGCAATTTCAACCGACAATTTGGGGCTATTTTTTAGATGAAAACCTGTTGTATGAAACTGATTTTCCAAAAATTCAGAAATTTGTAACCGAAGCGCCATTTACCCCCGGTTTAGGCGAAAAAAACGAATCGGCCCCAAAGCTGGCCGTTTGGACAGGGTGGCAAATTGTAAAGCAGTATATGGACAAGCACCCAAGCGTTACCCTGGCCGAACTAATGACTGATAATGACGCCCAGAAAATTTTAAACGAATCAAAGTACCGGCCGAAGTAGGGCGATTGCCGGGTGTCACCGTTAATAATAAATTTGGATTTTAGTTTTGACTGCGTCCTTTTCACGGTTAATTAGCGAAGCATATTTGCGGAATCAATTGTCGTTTACGTAAGGGAAAATAATAATAAGTTTTTCCCTTAAACGTTCCTCGCCTCACCCTGCCCTCTCCAAAGGAGAGGGTTTTAACAAAGAGTGAAGTTAAAGTCCTCTCCTTTGGAGAGGATTTAGGTGAGGCAAAATTGCCGGAGAATACTTAGGTCAACAACATTGACCGCGGAATTGTCTCCGCAATTTCCTTTGTGAAAACACATTGAGTCAAATTGTTTCAAAATCATAACTTTGCAAACTCAAAATTGGGATAAGAATAATGTTTGAAAATTTATCAGATAAACTCGACAGGGCCTTTAAAGTATTAAAAGGACAGGGAACAATTACTGAAATAAACGTAGCTGAAACCATGAAGGAAATCCGCAAGGCCCTTCTGGATGCCGACGTCAACTATAAAACGGCTAAAGCCTTTACCGACGACGTAAGGCAAAAGGCCATCGGTCAGAATGTATTGACCTCTATTTCTCCAGGTCAGTTACTCACCAAAGTGATGAACGATGAGCTGACAGAATTAATGGGCGGCAGCACAGCCGAACTTAATTTAAGTAGTTCGCCAACCATTATACTGATCGCGGGCTTAAACGGAGCGGGTAAAACTACTTTTACCGGTAAGCTGGCCAATTATCTAAAAACACAAAAAAATAAAAAACCATTATTGATCGCCGATGATATTTACCGTCCGGCGGCTGTTGAGCAATTGCAGGTTTTAGGCGGGCAGATCGGCGTGCCGGTTTATGCTAACCTGGAATCAAAAGATCCTATCGCCATCGCGAGGGAAGGTATTGCCTTAGCCAAACAGAACGGCAATAATGTGGTGATTATTGATACCGCAGGCCGCCTGTCGATTGACGAGGCTATGATGCGGGAAATAGAGCAGGTAAAAGACGCTGTAAAACCGCATGAGATCTTATTTGTAGTGGATGCGATGACCGGACAGGATGCCGTTAATACCGCAAAAGTATTCAATGACCGCCTCGACTTTACCGGCGTTGTGTTAACCAAGCTTGATGGCGATACCCGCGGCGGTGCGGCCCTTTCTATAAAATCGGTGGTTAATAAGCCGATCAAATTCATTGGTACCGGCGAAAAAATGGAAGCGCTCGACGTTTTCCACCCGGATCGTATGGCCTCCCGTATTTTGGGCATGGGCGACGTGGTTTCACTGGTTGAACGTGCGCAGCAGCAGTTTGACGAAAAAGAAGCCGCCGAACTGCAAAAGAAGATCCGCAAAAATAAATTTGACTTCAACGATTTTTACGGGCAGATACAGCAGATCAAGAAAATGGGTAACATGAAAGATCTGATGGGGATGATCCCCGGCGTTGGTAAAATGATGAAAGATGTGGAGGTGGGCGACGATGCATTTAAAGCCATTGAAGCCATTATACAATCAATGACCCCATACGAAAAAGGCAACCCCGACAGCATTAATCAAAGCCGCCGTAACCGTATTGCCAAAGGCTCGGGAACTAACCTTGCCGAAGTTAACCGCCTTATAAAGCAGTTTGACGATATGCGCAAGGTGATGAAGCAAATGAGCAACCCTGCGGCCATGGCCAATATGATGCGGAGAATGCCAAAGTAATTTTATTATTTGAAGATGTGTTGATTTGAAGATTTGAAAATGGGTGAATACAATTTTCAAATCTTCAAATTGACAAATTCTTAAATTAAATGAAACTCTGCGCCCTTGTTGGTGTTGTCACCAACAAGTAACGATATGTTTAAATGGTGTATAATGCCGTTTCGCAAATCCCCGCTTTATAAACTGTCCATGTTGTTGGAGACAACTCCAACAACGGCGAAAACAAATTAGTTTGATTTTGTACGGATTATTTCCGTACATTTACTTCTTAATGTTTTGTTATGGAAAAGCAATTAGCGCTATCTGAAAAAGCCAGGTTTGATGCCAAAATACCAAAGGTTCAGAAAGAACTCTTTGAATATGCTGCCAGTCTTGGAGGATTCCGAACGCTTACTGATTTTATTATCAATACAGTACAGGAAAGAGCAAATGCAATTATCCGGGAACACAATACTATTATTTCATCTGAAAGAGACCGGGAAATATTTTTTAATACGTTCATGAATCCATCTGGACCGAATCAAAAATTGCGCGATGCGGCAGAGCGATATAAAGAATTTATGCAGGAGAATAAATGAGCATCAAAATAGACCTATTGAATTCTGCTTTAAACAAGCAAGGGTTCAGTTGTGGAAAAGAGATGCTGGATAATTATCTGCATTTGCAGGCAGGTCAGGATGTTAAACGTAAACTGTGTGTTGTGTTCGTCATGTTTGAGGGAGCCACCATAAAAGGTTATTATACGCTTTCCAACGCGTCTGTTCCTGCTGAATTAGCGCCGGAAGGCATTAGAAAGAAAATGCCGAAATCCTATGACGCATTACCTGTTACGTTACTTGGAAGGCTGGCAATTGATAAAAAGTTTAGCGGACAGGGATTAGGAACGATTATTTTATTAGATGCGCTGAAACGCAGTTATGAAATTGCCGGTCACAGTTTAGGGTCAATCGGTGTGGTAGTTGACCCTTTGGATGATGACGCGATTGCCTTCTATGAAAAGTTTGGATTTGTTCGCTTGCCGGACAGTGGCAAGATGTTTCTTCCGATGTCTGACATAGCGCAGTTAACATTATGATATGCTTTATGGCATTCTTATTATTGGGGTTCATGTTCTGAGTTAAAGCCCAATGCTGTTCAATATATAGAGCCATCGGCACTTTATATTTAGGATAACAGACACTCTTCTCTTCATAACACCAAAATAATTAAACAAAACTCAACCCTGCAAAATTTTTATTCAATACCTGGCTATTGTTTACTTCCAGCCATTTATCAAGCAGGGTGGCGTACACATCTCTAAAATCAATTTGATATTTTAAATCGCCGTTATCCAATTGGGTTAAATCGGGGGCATCGTTATAAATACCAGCTTTTTTTAGTTTTCCGCCATAAATCAAAATATTATTAGCGGTGCCATGGTCGGTACCGTTGCTGGCGTTTTGTTCTACACGGCGGCCAAATTCCGAGAAGGTCATTACCAGGGTATCATCCAGTTTGCCGGTTTGTTTAAGGTCTTTTAAAAAGGCGGCTACCGCATCGCCATAAATTTTTAATTGCCTGCCCTGCTGATTCTGCTGGCCCACATGGGTATCAAAGCCGCTCAGCGAAACATAATAAACCCTGGTTTGCAGACCTGAATTTATAAATTTCGATACATTTTTAAGTTGGTTACCCAGCCCTGTTGCCGGATAGTCGGCCGTTACTTTGTAGCTTTTTGATGTGTTTTGAATGTATTCGGCCGACGAATAGGTTTCAATCATTGTTTTGTACAGGTAGCCCAGGTTATCTTCATTTAGATTCGCATCGCCATGATCGTGTACCAGGTCCTTAAAAAATGGTTCGCGGGTGGTTTGGTAAAGCTTATTGGGATCCTGCACGGCAATTGCTTTCATTTTGGCGCCCTTCATAGCAAGCGAAAGGGTATCATCAACCTCGATAGCCGTGTACGGATTTTTGCAGCTCTGGCAGTTGGAATCCAGGTAGCGCCCGATCCACCCGGTCGTTAAAAACTGGTTGGAATCACTCGCAGTTTGCCAGATATCCATCGACCTGAAATGCGACCTGTCGGGATTTGGATAACCAACGGAGTTGATAATACTCATCCATCCCTGGTCGTAAATATCCTTTAATGCTGATAGGTTAGGGTTTAATCCCTGCATATCATTCAATTTGATGATGTCTGTTTGATTGACAGCAATGGTTTTTCGTTTTTGATAATAAATATCATTACCAAACGGGATGATAGTATTTAAGCCGTCGTTGCCGCCCGAAAGCTGTATGATCACCAGGTTTTTATACCCGGAGATCTCACTTGCCGCCAATGCCTCAAAAGGCTTTAAAAAAGCTGGTATCATCAGCGCCCCTGAGGCAAGCGCCGTGTTTCTTAAAAAATCTCTGCGTTGCATATTAATTAGCCCCCTAACCCCCTAAAGGGGGAATTTTAGTCCCCGACCCATAAGGGGAGGGTTTGTTGTTTATATTCTTTATTATTTACTTCTTTTAAAAAGCACTACAGTTGGCCGCCATGCTTCCCCCTTTAGGGGTCAGGGGGCTAACATAGTTGATATTCAGGTGTAGAAACTATTTGTATTACTGTTGTTTTTATATCCGGCGTATTGTTTATTTCGTCGCTAACAGTTTTATCTAATTTGGGTTCGAGCATAAATTCAGCTATTGCTGTTTTTGAGGTATCGGCAGGGATTGCTGCTAAAAATTTATCCCAGTTGGGTTGTGCCTGTACCCTTTTAATCACATTTAATTGCTGCTTGCGCACATATGCCAGGTAGGCCTCATCTTCGGGGTCGGCTTTGCCTGTGAAATCAATTACGCCTGCATTTAATATGGTTGTGGGGATCTTCATCCGATACATCAATGATGAGCTGTCGATCCAGTTTCTGCCCCCGGGCCAGCCTGCAACATTGGGCGGACGAAAAAGCACCTGGCCCAGGGTACGCTGAAATTGCAGCAGTACATCAGGATTTTGGTAATTGATATAAAACTGCCTGTTCAGTCCGACCAGCAGTTCAACCGGAGATTTTATCAGGTTGCCTATGTTTCTATCCTCGTAAAACCAATCCGAATGAAATACATATTCAAGCAGCGGTTTTATTTCATAGTTCGACCGGTAAAAAACATCCGCCATCGCGTTAATGCTATCCGCATCGGGGACATCATTTACCAGGTAACGGTATAATTTAGCACTGATAAACATAGCCGTTTGTTTGTTAGCTAAAATTATATCGATAATATCTTCGCCATAAAAATTGCCTGTTTTACCCATGAAAGTCTTTACACCATCGTCATGGTTTTTTGGTCTGAATGTATAAACTCCGGTTTTGCCATCATAGGCCCAGCCGGTAAATGATCTGGCCGATTCTTTAATATCCCCCTCTGTATAATGCCCCCGGCCAAGTGTAAACAACTCCATGAGTTCGCGGGCGAAATTTTCATTGGGGTGCCCCTTTTGGTTTTGCTGATTATTTAAAAACTGCAGCATAGCGGGCGACTGCGACACCTGCAGCAACAGGGTTTTAAAATTACCAAGCGCGTTAACCCGCTCAATATTATTAAGCTCCTGCTCATAGTAGGCATTGCCTATGTTGCATGCAAAGTGGTTATGCCAAAACAGGGTCATTTTTTCCCGCAACTGCGCATCCGTTTCGCTTAGTTGTTTTATCCATGCTTCATTAAGGGCTTTTTCCTGTTTGTTGCGCTCTTCCTGTATCATCCTTTTTTGGTCATCGGCCATAGCCTTTGGATGATTTCTAAAGTCAATATTTTCTGTCAGTACGGCAATAGGCTCTTGTTTTTCAGATGCTTTAAAAAGCTTTCTTACCGCCTTTTTTATCGACCAGTTTTCATGATCCTTCAGGTCTTCAAAGCGAATACCAAAACCTGCCCTGGCCCATAAATGTTTTATCTGTTTTAAATTACCCATGCTCTGTTTTGACACTGCAAGTTACCATTGGTTTAATTGTAAAGGAATACGCTAATTATTATTATTTTAGGAGAATTAAACCGAAGCCAATTGAAAAAGCTATTTCCCCTGCTAACCTTATTGATTTTAACCGGATATATTAAAGCACAAACAATGCCTTTTGGTCAAATTGATATGGCTGACCTGAAAATGACCTCGTGTGATTTTGAAAAAGATGCTAATGCGATGGTGCTTTTTGACAGAGCAGCGGTTAGCTATAAGTCCTCCTCAATTATAATGGAAAGGCACAAAAGGATAAAAATCTTTAATGATAACGGCAAGAATGAAGCGAATATCAGAATTGAATATTACATAGGCGAATTTGATGAATCAATATCGGATGTTGAAGCCGAAACAATCAACTTAAATGGCACATCAATTGAATATGCTGCTGTGGATAAGAAACTGATTTACATGGAAGCGATCGATAAAAACAAAAAAGCCGTAGTTTTCACCTTCCCGAACGTAAAGCCGGGTTCCATTGTTGAATTTAAATACAAATTAACAACCGCTCAGCCATACAACTACCCCGATTGGTTTTTTCAGTCAGATCTGCCAACCCGTTACAGTGAATTGGATGCCGGGTTCAACGATGATTATGTGATGACCTTTAACAATCGGACATTTCAGCCAGTGGTTAAGGATACAGCGATATTAAAAACAAGACATACGGAAGGCGGCAGGCATATATGGGCCCTGGCAAATATAAAATCATACAAATCTGAACCCCTGACGGACTTCCCGGAGGACTACCTGCAATGTGTATTGTTTAAGGTTTTTCACGTAAACCGGCCGTGGAGGGTTGTTGGGGAAGCCATGCTCGCCGATAAAGATTTTGGCCTGCAACTGAGTAAAAAACTGAGCAATGAGGATGCCATCATCGCCAATGCAAACCTGTTAAAAACTGATGATGAAAAAATCGCTTACATATACAACACGGTAAAAGCGGCCATGAAATGGAACAAGGTTAACCTGTGGCACACCGTTGATGGCATTAAAAACGCCTGGGATAAAAAAACCGGAAACTCCACCGAAATAAACCTGATATTATACCATCTCCTAAAAGCAGCCAAAATAAACACGATTTTGCTGGCACTAAGTACCCGCGATAATGGAAAGTTCGACGCGGAGTATCCAAGCGCGATGCATCTTAATAAAACGGTTGTTTATTTCCCGGTTGATAACGCCAATTATTATATTATGGACGCATCGGATCCTTATAACAGTTATATCGATATTCCTGTTGAACTGGGTGGATTACAGGTGTTATCCCTTGATCCTGATGGCGGCAGAATTACCATAATGCCGATAAAAAGGGGGCAGGCAAAAGAATTTACACTAATAAACGGCGGCATTACAGCGGGCGGAGAATTGGAAGGGAATGCCGATATCAGCAGTTCGGGTTATTTCCGGGAAAAATACCTGCGGCAAATTGACGGTTTGGGGGAGAAAAAGTTTGCTGTTGAGATACTGTCAGATAATAAAGATTTAAAAATTACAGCAATAAAATTTGAGAATCAGCAAATCGATACTTTGCCATTAGGCCAGAATTTTGAATTCAAATATGCCCTAACTGCGCCCGATGGGGATTATATGTATTTTAATCCGAATGATTTAAACAGGCTTGGCCCCAACCCGTTTTTAAGCGAAACGCGGGTCTCCAATATTGATTTCGGCTGTTTGAATTATTATTCGATAAACGGGCAGTATAAAATTCCGCCGGGCTATAAAACCGGCAATTTGCCTGAGTCGGTAAGTATGGCGATGCCCGATAAAAGTATCAGCTTTAAACGCATGATTGCAGAGCAGGACGGCGTAATAATAGCACGTTATACCATTGATTTTAAACGGGCGGTTTTTTCTAAAACTGAATATCCCGCTATCCGCGATTTTTACAAAAAAATGTACGAACTGCTGAACGAGCAGATCGTGTTAAAAAAATTATAATATGTCCCTAATTCCAGTGTTTTTAAAAGTGATAACCTTTAATCCGATGTTTGCTGTGGTATGTCCATAGAAATCACCATTGGTTTAATTATGAATGAATGCGATAATTATTATTATTTTAGGCGGATCAAAACCGAAGCTAATTGAAAAGACTATTTCCCCTGCTAACCTTATTGATTTTAACCGGATATATTAAAGCACAAACAATGCCTTTTGGGCAAATTGATACCGCTGACCTGAAAATGACCTCATGCGATTTTGAAAAGGATGCCAATGCAGAAGTGCTTTTTGATAAGGGGATAGTGCGCTTTGAATCTGGCCTAAGTATGAAACGCCACATACGGATAAAGATTTTTAATGACTTTGGGGGAAAAAATGCTAACATCCGCTTTATTTATCATAATGATTTTTTGGAGGGGACAGGAATAGGTAGTCTTGAGGCCGAAACAATTAATCTTGAAGGCAATAAAATAGTCATTACGCCGCTTGATAAGACCCAGATTTACACTGAAAAAATAAACAAGAATTTTTCGGCCCTTATATTCACTTTTCCAAACGTCAAAGCAGGCTCAATAATCGAATATAAATTTAAGTGCTACCCACAGCAACAATGGTTTTTTCAAAATAGTTTGCCAACAAGATACAGTGAACTTGAGATTAATACACATAACGTTTATGATGCTTTAGGCGCCTATTCCATAGCAGGCTTACAGTTCCAGTTGCGGGTCTCCCAACCACTTGCTGTTGATACAAAAGATGAAAAAAACGGGAGACAGATTATGGCCCTGGCTAATATTCACTCTTTGCCTGATGAAACATATATGACGGCGAGGAGGAATAATTTACAGCGATTAGAGTTTTTAGGACACAAACTTATGAGTTCATGGGGTAACATATCAAATGAGCTCATTAGCAAAAAAGGTTTTGGTAGTAAATTGGACGATAGTTTAGTCGGCGAAAGTGCTATTTTAAAAAAAACGGAGGCTTTAAAAAACGATGATGAAAGAATAGCATTCATTTTTGATACTGTTAGGAATTTAATGAAATGGAATAAGGAAACCTTTTTCATTGCCAACGAAGAAATTAAGAGCGCATGGCGTAAAAAAACAGGTAACTCTGCCAGTATCAACCTGATAGTCTATCATTTATTAGACGCTATCGGCATAAAAGTATACCCTATGGTAGTTTGTACAAGGGATTATGGACGTATAAACCCCGAAAATCCAGATATCTTTTCGTTAAATAATACAGTAGTTTATATTCCTGTTGACAGTACAAAATTTTATATATTGGATGCAAGTAGTAAATTTAATCTTTTTAATACCATCCCATATAATATTTTAGACTCTTACGGGCTAAGTATCAATCTCTCTGATGGGAAATACAGTATGGTTCCGATCAGCAATAAGTTACCGGTTGTTCAATCGATTTTTTTGAATGCCGAGATTAAACCCGATGGTAAAATAACTGGTAATGCGGAAATAACAAGTGAAAGTTATAATAAGATCGGCGCCTTAAAAAAATATTATACCGACGGAGAGGAGAAATACGTTGATTCTCTGCACAAAATGTACAACACCGTAAAAATATTGTCTTTTAAAATGGATAATATGAAGGTTGATACTTTACCCCTGTCACAAAAAATTTCGTTTAACATTGACTTGACTGCTTCAGACTCGGGTTATATTTACTTTAACACCAATTTGTTTACATTTTTAGAAGATAATCCATTTAAAAGTGAACAACGATTTTCCGATATTGACCTTGGCTTCATGAACAACTATTCCATACAGGGTATTTATAAAATTCCTGCGGAATATAAAGTGGATGCCCTACCAAAAAATATGAGTATTGTCATGCCCGATCAAAGCATCGTTTTTAAAAGAACGATTGCACAAGACAGCGGAACCATTTATGTAAGGTATTTTATAAACCATAAGCGGACAGTATATTTTATGGAAGAATACCAGGATATTCGGGGATTCTACAAAAAAATGCACGAACTGCTGAACGAGCAGATCGTGTTAAAAAAATTATAATATGTCCCTAATTCCAGTGCTTTTAAAAGTGATAACCTTTAATCCGATGTTTGCTGTGGTATGTCCATAGAAATCACCATTGGTTTAATTGTAAAGGAATACGCTAATTATTATTATTTTAGGAGGATCAAAACCAGCCCATCCATGAAGAACTTTTCCCTGGCGCTTATCATCCTTTTTGTATCAGCCTTTGCGGCAAAGTCCCAAACTAAAGCACCCGGAAAAACAGACACTGCTAAGGTTAAAACAGCTGCCAAACCACAAGTAAAGATTGACACCTTGAATGTCAAATTTCCCCTGGTGATGCAAACAAATAAATTCGACAGGATTGACAGCGCCGACCTTCAGTTAACGCCAAGTATCCCGATTGAAAAATATGGCTTTGTGGATACGGCCGATCTAAAGATGACTTTCTGCGATTTTGAAAAGGATGCTAATGCAATGGTGCTTTTCGACCGGGCCGAAATGGCTTGCGGAATTCCGGAAATCATATTGGAAAGACAAAAAAGAATAAAAATATTTAATGATAAAGGGAAGGGCGAAGCCAATATCAGAATTGAACTTAATAACAAATTCGGCCCTGAATGGATAGCAGGGATAGAGGCGGAAACAATAACCCTTATTAACGGCAAAATTGAATATACAAAGCTTGACCCAAAGCTTATTTACTTTGAACACCTCGATCAAAGCAAAGATGTTGTAACGTTTTCGATGCCTAACGTAAAAGCAGGTTCGGTGATTGAATACAGGTACCGGTGGAAACGGGGCGTTTCGAGAAACGTGCCTGACTGGGCTTTTCAATGTGATTTGCCGACACGTTACAGCCAATTGGATGCTTTTTTTAATCCGCTGATAGAATTTACCGCATTGTCAAGGATAGATAAGCCCTATGTAAGAGATACTTTGAACGGATTCGGACATGTGTGGGCATTGAGGGATATTCCATCAACAAAGGACGAGCCATATATGCGGTCAAAGGTGGAGGCGGTTCAAAGCCTGAAATTGATTATGAGCGGAATAAAAAAACAGTTCTCCATATCATGGTCAGACGTAGGCGTTGATTTTGCCAATGACAAAGACTTTTACAAACCTTTTGATCAAAGCCTCCATGACGAGGACGACCTTATTAAACCGGCAAAAGCCTTAAAAACTAATGACGAAAGGATTGCTTTTTTATTTAACCAGGTAAAAACCCTGATGAAATGGAATGAAGAGAAATATTTCTATTCCAAAGACGGCATAAAAAGCGCCTGGAAGAAAAAAAGCGGCAACTGGGGCGAAATCAATATGATCCTTTGTCGTTTATTAAAGCTGTCGGGAATAAAAGCTTACCCGATGATGGTAAGTACCAGGGATAATGGCAGGATACTTTCTAATTTTATAAACAGCTATCAAATTAATAAGCTGGTAACATATGTTCCGGTTGACAGTACAAAATATTATGTTTTAGATGCAACCGATAAGTATAGTCTCTACAATGAAATACCTTTCGACCTCTTAAACTCTAACGGCCTGGTGATAAATAAGGAAAAAGGAAAATATGACCTGGTTTTTATGAAAAAAGACGTGCCTGTAAAGCACGTTGTTTTTATAGATGCTGAAATTAAATCCGACGGCACCATGAAAGGTACCGCCCAGATGAACAGTTTCAGCTATAACAAATCAAACACCTTAGAATTAAATAAAACGCTGGATGAAAAAAAATACAAGGCATTTTTAACCGATGATGACAATAATTTAAAAATAACATCGCTGAAACTTGAAAATGCGGAAATTGACTCGCTGCCATTAACCCAAACTATTGACTTTACTTTAGACTTGCCCGGTACCGACGACAAATACATTTATTTCAATCCTAACTTGTTTACATCCCTGCACCGCAATCCGTTTATTAGTGAAACAAGGGTATCGGACATCGACTTCGGCTGCAATAATGCCTATACCATAAACGGCCGGTATAAAATCCCGGATGGCTATAAAATAGAAGCACTCCCCAAAAGCATGAATTTATTAATAGCTGATAAAAGCATTGATTTCAGGCGCATAGCGGGCGAACAGGATGGTTATATCATAATTAACTACCGGATCAGCTATAAAAAATCCCTTTATCCAAGTGGTGATTACCCGGACATCCATGCCTATTTTAAAAAGATGAATGAAATACTGAATGAGCAAATTGTTTTGAAAAAATCCTGATATTCAGATAATAATTTATTTTTGACCTGATACTGTCGGGATTATTATTACATTCGGATGATTAAATCTTATTACAATGAAAAAGTATTTTATACTCTTTTTGCTTGGTTCCCTTGCATTTTCTGCTAAATCCCAAACACAAACTTCAGCGCCTACAACACAAGCATTCGGAAAAATTGACAAATCTGACCTCGAAATGACGGCCTGTGATTTTGAAAAGGATGCAAATGCCGAAGTGCTTTTTGATAAAGGCACGGTTTATTTCGACAATGATTATAACCTTATTTTTGAACGCCACACACGTATTAAAATTTTTAATGATAAGGGTAAGGATGAGGCAAATATTAAGATTCGATTTCGTGGTGGCAACCGTTCAGAATATATATCCAATATAAAGGCAGAAACCATCAATTTGAACAACGGTGCACCTGAATTTGCAAAAGTTGATAAAAAACTTATTTATACCCAAAGAATTAATAAACTGTATAACGAAATTGTTTTTTCATTCCCGGATGTTAAAGCGGGTTCGGTAATTGAATATAGTTACGCGTTAACAGCCGACAATGTGGGTGATTTTCCTGATTGGTATTTTCAAACCAATATCCCAACCCGGTACAGCGAAATCAACACTACTATCCCCTCTGTTTTATATTATAAAAACTTGGTGATGGTGAAACAGCCTTATGTTAAAAACACAGATGAGGTTAAGGCGATTGCTAATATTCCATCGCTTAATGATGAACCTTATATGAGTTCGAGATCTGACAATGCCGAACGGATACTTTATGAATTAAAAAGTATTAATGCGCCCCAATTTCATCAAAATTTTTCGGATTCGTGGAAGAAAGTAGGGGAGGACGAAATTGGCTATGAAGATTTCGGCGGTCAGTTTAAAAGAAAATTAAGTGGCGAGGAAGACATTATAAATAAGGCAAAAAGTTTAGGCACAGATGCTCAAAAAATTGCCTTCGTTTTTAATTCGGTAAAAAACGCGATGAAATGGAATGAAGACGATGAAAAATATACCGAAGACGGCACCTCCGAAGCCTGGAATAAAAAAACAGGGAACTCAACCGAAATCAACCTTATACTGTATCATTTGCTCAAAAAGACCGGCATTAATGCGCTGCCAATGCTCGTTAGTACAAGGAAACACGGAAAAATAAACCCGGCCTATCCGAATGGATACCAGTTCAACAGCACAGTTGCCTATGTTCCTGTTGACAGCGCCCATTACTATGTTCTTGATGCCACAAATAAATATAATATCTATAATGAAATACCTGAAAATTTACTGAACGGGTTTGGTTTTTATATCGACAAGGAAAACGAAAAATATGATTTGTTATTTATTCAAAAAGCAAGCCCGGTAAGGGAGGTGACATTGATAAACGCAGAAATTAAACCTGATGGAAAAATGAGCGGAACCGCGCAAATAAACGGGTTTAGTTATCACAGAATTGATGATGTTGAAAGTTATAAGAAAGATGGCGAGGAAAAGTATATTAAAGCACTGATCAATGGCGATAACGATTTAAAAATATCATCGTTGAAGTTTGAAAACATGGAGGTTGATACGCTTCCTTTAACCCAGACCTTCGACTTCAACCTCAATCTTACCGGATCCGACGAAAACTATATCTATTTTAAACCAAATTTGTTCGCTACTGAATACAACGAGTTTTTAAGTGAACACCGTTTGACCGATATTGATTTCGGGTACATGCCGGCTAATGCTTTAAACGGAATTTATAAGTTGCCTGCCGGTTATAAAATTGACGCGATGCCCAAAAGTGTCAGTATGGCTATGCCTGATAACAGTATTATTTTCAGGCGGATAGTAGCTGAGCAGGATGGGTCAATTGGGATAAGATACAGCCTTATTTTTAAGAAGCCTTTATTTTTTAAAGAAAATTACGCGGAGTTTCATGACTTTTTTAAGAAAATGAATGAAATGATGAGTGAACAAGTTGTGTTAAAAAAATTGTAACGAAAACAATGCGTATTAAAAACATAAAATACCTGCTTGCCATAATAGCAGCTTCATTTAGTCTTTTCACCAAAAGCTATTGCCAGGAAAGGAACCTCGACCAGCAGGCCTATTCGGCAGATGGAATACCCGATTCTTTAAAAGAAAAAGCAAATTCGGTTGTGCGATTTTCCGAAACCAATGTAATTGTTAAGGGTCCCGGAAGAGAAACTATTAAAGTTCATAAGATCATCACCATATTAAATGAAAAAGGCGACCGCCAGGCCGAAATGGTGTTACGATACAATAAAAAGTACGATAATTTCAGCAATATCGAAATGCGGGTGTACAATGAAAGGGGCGGGTCTATAAAAAAATACCATAAAAGCGATATGTATGACGGCTCCGCCACCAGCGGTGAAAATATGGTAACAGATGAGCGTTTCTTAGGCGTTAAGCACACCATAGCAACCTATCCGGTAACCGTGGAAATGGAATATGAGGAAGACTATACCAGCCTGATATACCTTGATAACTGGGAGATACAAGGAAACGAACAAGCAGTTCAGTATGCCTATTATCATTTAACTATCGATAGCAATGCAGGCTTTCGTTATCTTAATAAAAACACAGCCATTAAGCCGCAAAAAGCCACAGCAGGTGGCAAAAGTGATTATACCTGGGAGGTAAAGAATTTAAAAGCTGTTAAATTAGAGGAAGGGGCCGAAGCGTGGCGGGTTTTCCCTCATATTTATTTTGCCGCAAGTAAATTCGATTTTTACGGCTACCCCGGAGATATCAGCACATGGCAAAACTTTGGGAAATGGCAAAAAGATTTGAACGCTGATGTGTGCTCACTAAGCCCCGAGCGCGAAGCAGAGATCAGGAAAATGACAGACAGTATAAAAACAGATAAGGGAAAGGCCCGGTTTTTATATGACTATATGAAACAAAATATGCGCTACGTTAGCGTGCAATTGGGTATTGGAGGGCTTAAACCCTTTGCCGCTACTTTTGTTGATCAAAAAAAATATGGCGATTGCAAGGCACTTTCCAATTATATGAGCGCATTGCTCAAAGCGGTTGGCATCCCGTCCTGTTATGCAATAATTAATGCAGGGCCTAATGAAGAACCGGCTGAGCCTTCTTTTGCATTTGATCCTTTTAATCACGTGATATTATGTGTGCCCTTTAAAGGTGATACTACCTGGCTTGAATGTACGAGCAGCACACAGCCATTTGGGAAGCTTGGCTCCTTTACAGAAAACCGGTATGCTTTAATAGTAGATGAAAATGGCGGTAAACTTGTTAAAACCCCGCGCAGCACCATGCAGGATAATATTTTTAATAGCGAGGCGCACTTAACCCTTAATGCGGACGGCAGCGCAAAGGCAAAAGTGAAAATTTTAGCGACAGGTGGCTATCGCGAGGAATATATAGCTGTATCATCATTAAAAACAGATGAGCAAAAGGAATATTTAATGACCAGGTTTAATATAAAACAGCCATCGGTTTTTAGTCTTGATCCTTCATCCGATAAGGGGGAAACAAAAGAATTGGATATTGATTTAGACTACGATCGCTTTGTTGATATAATGGCCGGGGATAAGCAATTTTACCGGCCCCGCGTGTTCGACCTGATGACCTTTACAATTCCCGTTGAAGAGAAGAGAAGCTCGGATTATTATTTTGAACATCCTTTGCAAAAAACGTGTGTTACCACTATCGATCTTCCCGCCGGCTTTGAAGTGGAAACACTGCCGGTTAATCAAAGCTTAAAGTTTACCTATGGTAATTATGAAGTAAATTATGCTTATGATGCGAAGAAAAATCAGGTAATAAGTACGGCAAAGTTTAATATAAGTAACCACGTTATCCCGGCTGCCAAATACACAGAGTTACAGCAATACCTTGACGGCGTTGCGAAAGCGCAAAATAAAAAACTGGTGATCCACAAGAAGGCATAAATTTGTCCTGATGATATTCAGGCTTGATGAACGTTTACTTTTCCCCGATCCGGATTTAGCTGAAGCCGATGGGTTGCTGGCCATTGGCGGCGATCTGTCCGTTGACCGGCTGTTACTGGCTTATCAAAACGGCATATTTCCCTGGTATAGTGACGATACCCCCATACTCTGGTATTCGCCGCATGAACGTTTTGTACTTTACCCGGCCGAATTGAAGGTTTCCAAATCAATGCAACAGGTGCTGCGCTCAAATAAATTCAGGGTTACGGTTGATCAATGCTTTGATAAAGTGATTGCCGCCTGTTCGGTCGTTTTCCGCGAAGGACAGGATGGCACCTGGATAACGGATGATATGAAAGCAGCCTACCTGCAGCTTCATCAAAAAGGGTATGCCCATTCAATAGAAGTTTGGCAACAGGACGATTTGGTTGGCGGCCTCTACGGTGTGCAGATCGGCAATGTATTTTGCGGTGAAAGCATGTTCAGCCTGGTTAGCAACGCCTCAAAAGTAGCACTCATTCATTTATGCACCAGCGGAAAATACCGGCTGATAGATTGCCAGGTGCATACCGCTCACCTGGAGTCGATGGGCGCACGCTTGATCAGCCGGGAGGAATATATGGCGGTGCTGAGTTGTGAGTAAGTGAGTGGTGAGAAGTGAATGGTGAGTTTTAAATATGTACTTTAGCGGTAAGTAAAACTTTCAAAATAAATCCGCAAATTGCATGGCGGTCAATTTACTCACCCCGACTACTCCGCCAATTGGCGGATGGTCGACCCTCTCTGCGACAAGTCGCAAAGAGGGTAAAAAAAACTTTCAAACCCTCTTTCCCGCTTGCGGAAGAGAGGGTGGTCGATCCGCCAATAGGCGGAAATGACCGGGTGAGTAAACTATGCAAGCGATATTAACGCCAGTGCACAGCGACTGACTAACTCAAGCGAGTATCGATTTGGTCAACTCTGCGGATTTATTTTGAAAGTTTTACTAACATAATATTGCGTTAAAGTAAAATTTATTCAGGCATGGTCACTCCGCTCACAACTCACAACTCACTCCTCACCACTCACCAAAAGGAACGCATAATTCTCGGCATCGACCCCGGTACAGCTGTGATGGGATACGGTTTAATAAAGGAAACCGGCTCCAAAATTGAACTGATTAGCCTGGGCGTGGTGAAGATGGATAAAATTGACGATCACATGCTCAAATTGCAGCGCATATTTGAAAAAACTGTAGCACTGATTGATAACTATAAACCGGATTGCATGGCGCTTGAAGCTCCTTTTTATGGTAAAAATATCCAGGTAATGTTAAAATTGGGTCGTGCGCAAGGCGTAGCAATGGCCGCAGGTTTATCCCGTAATATTGATATCACCGAATACGCCCCCCGCAAAGTAAAACAATCTATCACTGGCAACGGAAGCGCTACTAAGGAACAAGTGGCTGCAATGCTGCAAACCCTTTTAAAATTTACCGAAACACCCGATTTTTTAGATGCCACGGATGGCCTTGCCGTAGCCGTTTGCCATTCCTTCCAACGCATCCCGACAGGTAAAAGCGGAAGTAAAAAGAGTTATTCGGGATGGGATACTTTTGCGAAGGATAATGCTAAACGGATAGTTTGATGTGCAGATTGCTTGATGTGCAGATTTCAGATGTGCAAATGTGCAGATATGAGGAAGTGCGGATGTGCAAATTCCACAACCTGCAAATCATCTGCACATCTGAAATCCGCACATTTGCACATCTATAAAGCTTCCCTTATCTTTTCAGCAGTCGCTTCCAACTCCTCTGGCGTGAAGCTGAGTTTTGGACGGGAAAAATCAAGGTCGCTAACACGGTTCATGGGGATCAGATGAATATGCGCATGAGGCACTTCAAGACCTATCACAGCCACGCCTATCCTTTTACAGGGTATGGCTTTTTCAATGCCTTTTGCCACTATTTTGGCGAATACCTGCAGGCCCACATAAGTTTCATCATCCAGATCAAAAATATAATCCACTTCCTTTTTAGGGATGGCCAGCACATGCCCTTCGGCCAGCGGACTAATATCCAAAAATGCCAGAAAATCAATGGTTTCGGCTACTTTATAAGCGGGAATCTCACCGGCTACAATTTTTGAGAAGATGGTCATGGGTTGGTTGATTAAGTGAATAGTTGATTGGGGTGACTAAGTTGTGAGGATTGACCAGGTCGATTAGGTTCTAAAACTACTCACCTAATCAACCCAATCAACCACTCACTATCTTGATATCTCCAATATCTCAAACTCAATTTTGCCGGCGGGTACGGTGATCTCGGTTTTTTCGCCAACCTTTTTGCCTAACAAGCCCTTTGCTATTGGCGAGCTTACCGAAATTTTACCCGATTTAAGATCGGCTTCATTCTCCGATACCAGCTGGTAACTCATCACTGTGCCGTTTTTAAGATTCTTTATTTTAACGATGGACAATGCCAGCACTTTTGACGTATCAATTTTCGATTCATCAAGCAAACGTGCATTGGCAAGCATTTCGCCCATTTTGGCAATTTTGGCTTCATGCAGGCCCTGTGCCTCTTTAGCCGCATCGTATTCGGCATTTTCAGACAAGTCGCCTTTGTCGCGCGCCTCTGCTATTGCTTTACTGATGTTGGTGCGGCCCGAAGTTTTTAATTCGTGTAATTCTTTCTTTAAATTTTCTAAACCTTCCTTTGTATAATATGCTACCTCTGCCATAACGCACAAATTAATTTATTAATAAAATACTATTTTTAGATCTAATGGTCGCCAAAAAAAACCGCCCCCCTTGTTTTTAGGAGGACGCTATGACGTAAAAAACAAACAAGACTATATGGGCCGGGCCTACATAGTCTTGCTTTGTGTAAAACGAAGATAAGATAATTAAGTTTTAAAATGCAAATTTTTCTTTGGTGAATGGTGAGTTGTGAATGGAGAGTAGTAAAAAGATCAGCTAATGACAGGCTGCTTTAGATAATTTTTACGTTCAAAAAACAACCATTCTCTATTCACTACTCACCACTCACTAATAAATATCCTACCTTTGTCCCATGATAATTGAAGTATTAAAATCCAAGCTTCACCGTGTAAAGGTAACCCAGGCTGAGCTAAACTATGTGGGCAGTATTACTATTGATGAGGATTTGATGGACGCGGCTAATTTGATCGCAAACGAAAAGGTGCAGATCGTTAATAATAACAATGGCGCCCGGTTTGAAACCTATGTAATTAGAGGCGAACGCGGTACAGGTACCATCTGTTTAAATGGCGCTGCTGCAAGGATGGCACAGGTGGGCGATATTGTGATCATTATGTCGTACGGCTATATGGAAATGGATGAAGCACGTAATTATCAGCCAATTTTGGTATTTCCGGATGCGGATAATAAATTAATAAAGTAATTAATTGCGATTTGGAAAAGCCCCAAGTCCCAAAACCAGGTGCAGTTTGGCATTTACATCAATGGCCTTGCGCAAACGGTAGGCCATCCGGATCCTTACTTTTGGTTCACGTACCAGCTCATCCAAAAAGTTCGAATTATCAATATCCAGCACCATGCTGTTGCCAACACCGGGAGTAATATCCGTTCGGGATGCTACCAGAACCTCATCTGTACTATCGGCTTTGGCCATGTAAACTTTTATCATATCAAGGTTGCCGATATTAAAATCAGTTGGGTCCTCTGACTCAATTTTAGCGGATACCATCCGCACTTCACTTACTTTATCGGCATTATTACCATTCTTTTTAAAGTCCTGGTCAAAGCTGGTTGCTATAGCTGTTGCCGACAATATGGCGCCAGCTGCGGAAGATTTCGGGATCAGCAGCGTGGTAGTATATGGAAAAGTGGACTTTATGATGGACTGCATCATGGCGCAACCGGCCATCAATAAGGCAAACCCCGATAAAATAAATAATGCTTTTCCCTTCATGTTTTAAGACCCTTTGTGTTGCCGGGCAATCTGTGCATTTAAAGGTAACGCTAAATGTTGCAATCCGAAAGCTTTGACAAATTTTAAAGAAGATATCAAATCAGGATTTTTCACAGAGCAGGGGCAGATTCAGGCCACCATCCATTTATTAATTCGTCCCGATTCGTAAAAATTAGTGCCATATTCGTTAACTTTGGTCATTATGAAAGAGATAAAAGATCATATTGAGCAAATAAAGCAGCTGTGTAACGCACACAACGTTAAATCGCTGTTTGCTTTTGGGTCTGTAGTTTCAGATAAATTGAAAGCTGAAAGCGATATTGATTTGATAGTTGATATTGACAGCAAAGACCCTATTGATTATTCAGACAATTACTTTGACCTGAAATTTCAATTAGAAAATATACTCAACCGGCAGGTTGACCTGCTGGAAGCCAAAGCGCTCAAAAACCCATTTCTTAAAAAGCAGATTGATAACACCAAAGTGCTTATTTATGGAAGATGAGATAAACGATCTTTTAAATAAAAATTAACAATCCGAAATTTTGAGTTCTCTACAATTCGTAACAATTAGTGCCTGATCCCAAGTCCAGGGTCATTATCTAACACCCATTTCCCATCAACAAAACCTGGCATTTTATAGGGATTATTGCTGGTTAAAAAGGGTCCGTCGAGGTCGGCCCAATCGCATTGCGGGGCAAGGGCGGCGGCGGCGAGGGTGGCGCAACTGGTTTCACTCATACAGCCGATCATCAGTTTTAAACCCAATTCTTTTGCCTTTAAGATCATTTGGTGCGCCTCGTACATCCCTGCGGATTTCATCAGCTTGATGTTAATGCCGTGGTAAACCCCTTTGGCCTTTGTAACATCCGGTAAACGCTGCACAGCTTCATCGCCAATTATAGGGATCGGACTGCGTTCGGTGAGCCAGGCGTTGCTGTCAATGTCTGTTTTCAGCATGGGCTGTTCAATTAATAACACGCCCTGCCCGTGCAGCCAATGACATAAGTCGAGGCTTTCCTGCAGGTCGGTCCAGCCCTGGTTAGCATCCACAAACAGTGGCAGATTGGTTACCGAACGGATAGTTTTTATCAGTTCCCTATCGCTATCCCTTCCTAATTTTACTTTTATGATCTTACAATCCGGGTTTTCTTTTACTTTTTGAATAATGACCTCCGGCGTATCAATACCGATGGTGAAACTGGTGAGAGGCATTTTGGCAGGATCGCTTCCTAATATTTGCCAGCAGGGTTTTTGCTGCAGTTTGCCATCCAGGTCGTGCAGAGCAATATCAATCCCGGCTTTAATGGCGGGGTTGCCGGGGGCGATCCTGTCGAGGTAACTAATAATCACTTCAAAATCAAAGGGGTATTGGAATTGCCTGGCATCAACTTTTGCTAAAAAATCCGTGGCACTTTGAAAACTTTCGCCCATATAAGGCACCATGGAGGCTTCGCCGTAACCTGTTTGGCCCTCATGTTCCACCTTGATCAGCATTACAGGCGTTGAAGTACGCGAAAATTTCGCGATGGTAAAGGTGTGCTTTAACAGCAGCTCGAAGTGTCGGTAAGTCAGTATCATGTTATTTAATCAGTCAAGTTTTTCAACTAATGGTTTCCAATAAATACCCATTTGCCCTCTGTTATTCATTGATCCTTTGGTTAGTTGTTGTTTGGGGAAATTTAATTTGGTGGTATCAACTTCCTCAACAAAAGTGGTTAGCTCATTTAATTTATCCTTAGCGTATTCAAAAATTATATACTCCCACGAACTATAAAATTTCAACATCCATGTTAACTCGTCATCAAGTTTTTTCTCTTTTATGTATTTATTTAAAATTTCATAGGATTGAAATATAGTCACACTATCTAACTTTTTAATTCCCGTTAAAAAATCTGGTTCAATAGCATAATACCAATTTAAAAAGATCAGTCTTTTTAAGACTTCGATTCTAATTAATTCATCCATTGACTGTAAATAGATATTTAAATATTTGTTGTGAATAGATTCATAATCTGTCTTTATATCTTCTTCATAAAATTTCTCTTCATTAGGATTCCTTGTTCTGTTCAATAAGGAATCAGTCCAGCCATGAATTTTATATTCCTGATCGGATAAGTAGTCAAGTGAATTATTCGAAGCTTCCATTTAATCAAACGGGTCATTAGATTCATGATAAATTCAAAGCTAAAATTTTCCGGGTGATAGCAGTGTAAAGTAGTCAAAATAAATCTTCCTCACTTTAAAGCATGGTGGTGAATTTACTCACCCGGACTGCTCCGCCAGTAGGCGGATGGTCCACCCTCTCTATGACAAGCCATAAAGAGGGTCAAAAAAATTTAATTTTTCTTCACCTAATGCCTTTGATAACAAGCCCCCAGGCAATGCTATTAAGTTAAGGACACACTTATGATTTAGCCCCCTCTAAATCTCCCCCGGCTGGGGAGACTTTAGCTGCGCTCGTGGTGATTTTTTGTTCCGCCAACTGGCGGAGAGGATTATTCGCGTTTTTTTTTAGCGATGTTCATGAGGCCTCCCTGTTAAAATCTTAATGTTTTATATAAGAGAAAGAAAAGTTGCCTCTTTCACCGCCCTCGGATAATATTATTCGTAATTGTTGTTCATAAACTCATAGATGCGATTCCTTTTAGTAATATTTTCAAAAGATTGCCGGTGATATTTTTGTTCCAGCAGGTCGAAAATGATAAGCACCTTTTGCAGGGATAGCAAGGTTTCGGGATTTGCAGCCAATGGTTCGCTATGCAGAAACAATAGCTGCGCCAAAGCATCAAGTTTATCGGCGCTATAATTTTCCCTTTCGAGTGTGCGTTCAAAACCTTCCGTTGTGAGTTCAAGCAACTCTTCTAAATGAATATTGTATTCGTGAAGGAGTGTAGAATCGGCAAGCCGAATAAATTCATCATCCTTCCCAGCGGTTTTTAAACCCATTAACCGGGCTATCACAAGCGCAAGTTTTTCTATCTCATTAAGGATATAATCTCTGTACATTATCGTGATGGGTTTTCAAATTTGGGGTTTTTTGTTGAACACGTCTCCTATATAACTATCCATTCATTAATTTTAACACAGAGATACAGAGAATGCACAAAGAACACGGAGATAGGCTTCAATATTTTATTTGCCAACCCACCTGGCAAGAAATTTCATCTTATTTCTCTGTGTTCTCAGCGGCTTCTTAGCGCCCTCTGTGTTAAAAAATCAACAAAGCACGCTTTATCAACCGTTATTTTTACAGAAAAAGAAGGTTCTATTTTAGATTAACCCATATCCGAAGCTTTTGCGCTACTATGGGATAGTCTCAAGTCTCAAGTCGAAAGTCTTAAGTAAAAAAAATACAAAATTCGACTTTGGACTTCCGACTAAAGGCTTCAGACTTAATCCTACCAACTCCCGCTTGATCCGCCGCCGCCGAAATCGCCGCCGCCAAAGCCACCGAAGCCGCCGCCATCACCACCACCACCGCCGAAACCGCCGTCGCCGTTGGAGAAACCGCCCCAGCCGCCGCTGCCACGACCAAGCAATGCGCCGCCAAGGAACCACCAGAACGGACTTGCGCCGCCCCGGCCGCCTATGATCTGACCGCCACCACGACCGCCGCGCATAATGATGATTACTATAATAATTACGATAATAAAAATGATCCCGTAAGCCCCGCTATAATCATCCTCTTTGGCATTACGGGCCTTTTTTGTGCCTTTATACTCGCCCTTCATGTATTTCATCAGGTCGTCGGTGGCTGCGCTGAGGCCGCCATAGTAGTCATTTTGTTTAAAGGCCGCTACAATATCGTTTTGAATGATCTGGTGTGTAACAATATCCGGAACCGCGCCTTCGGCGCCATAACCGGTTTGAATGGTTACTTTATGATCGTTCAGGGCAACCAATACAAGGATGCCATTATTTTTTCCTTTTGAGCCAATACCCCAGGCACGACCCAGCTTTTGCCCGTAGTCATTAATATCGTATTCGCCGACTGATTTAAGAAGCACTACCGCTATCTGGGTAGAGGTGGAGTCGCTAAAGGCATCCAGTTTCCGCTCCAGCGCCTGCATGTTTTGTGGCGACAGTGTATTGGTATAGTCGGTAACCAATGTGTTTGGCTTTGGCGGGAACTCCTGCGAAAAGGCCATAAAACCGACCAGCAGCAGGGTAAAGAGTAATATGAGTTTTTTGAACATGATCTTATTGTTATTTGCCATCCATAAAAGCAATATCGTCCGGCAATTCGTTGCTATCGCCCTTTTTATGCGGGAAAAATTTTTGCAGATGCTCCCCGGCAATTGCCAAACCGGTAACTATGCCTTCCACCAGGTTGCCGTATTTAAAGTGCTCCAGCATATCCTCCTTGGTATCATCCCAAAAATTAGCTGGCACTACCTTATTGATCCCCGCATCGCCAATGATGGCAAACTTACGGTCCACAGTAGCCACATAAATGAGCACCCCGTTGCGCAGCCTTGTTTTGTGCATGTCCAGCTGGTGGAAATACTTTGCCGCGCGGTCGAGCACATTTTCGCTGCATGATTTCTCTATGCAAACCCTTATCTGCCCCGAAGTATGCTTTTCGGCATCCTCTATCGCGGTGCGGATCCGTTGTTGTTCCTCTTCGTTAAATAGTGCCATGTTTTAGGTATGAATTATTGAATTAGTGAGTTAGTGAATTAATTAAGTATGAGTTGGTGAATTAGTGATTTTTGGCATTTCCTAAAATCACTAATTCACTAACTCACTCATTCACTAATTATTAAAACGATACTTTCGGCGCATTCTGGGCGGCGGCTTCTGCGGTGAAGCTTCCCTTTTCGCCAAAGCCAAACAGTTTGGCAAATATCACAGCCGGGAACGAGCGTACTGTTGTATTATATTCTTGCACAGCGTCGATAAAGTCACGGCGCGATACTTTTATCCGGTTTTCTGTTCCTTCGAGCGAGGCCTGCAGGTCGCTGAAGTTTTGGTTTGCTTTTAAGTCGGGGTAACGTTCAGATGCTACCAGTAAACGACTTAATGCGCTGCTTAACTGACCTTGTGCTGCCTGGAACTTCTGGATACTTGCCGGATCAAGTTTTGTTGGGTCAACCTGAATGGCGGTTGCCCTTGCACGGGCGTTGGTAACCTCAACCAGTGTGCTTTTTTCGAAATTGGCCACACCCTTTACGGTAGCTACCAGGTTAGGGATCAGGTCGCTGCGGCGCTGGTAATCAGCCTGTACAACACCCCATTTTGCTTTAACGTTTTCTTCTTTCGAAACCATGCCATTATAACTGCATCCGCCGATAAGGCAAATGAAAACAATGACACCCAATACTATCAATAAGTTTTTCATGTTGTTAATTTGTTTTTTAATTGTATGAAAGCTATCATGAGCACTTTTTGTTTTAATGGCCGCTCATGATGGTTTTCATGTTTTATTTTTTAAGATTTATGCTGCGTGAATTTACAATTTAGATTACAAAACACATACCGTTGTTACAATTGCATAAAGATATGCCATAATGGCAATATATGTTGGGGTAAATGTAAATAAAAGCGGATGGAGGGAAAATGCCGCGGATCACAGATTTAGCTGATTCTTTTGATTTTGCTGTTTATATGTTAGGGTGGGAAATTATCCGGGGTATTTAATGTTTGAAAAAACAGGAATGGGGTGAATTCAAAGCAAGGCCCCGTGCGATTCCCCTCTTGAGAGGGGTGGAGGGGTGTGTTAGCCAATATGCCGGTTAACACACCCCCGCCACCACGCATCCGGCCGCACCCCCTCTCAAGAGGGGAGTAAAAATTGTCTGAACCGTTGATTTAGCTGATTTTTTTGATTTTGCTGGTTATATGTTAGGGTGGGAAATTATCCAAGGTATTTAATCTTTGAAAAAACAGGAATGGGGTGAATTCAACGCAAGGCCCCGTGCGATTCCCCTCTTGAGAGGGGTGGAGGGGTGTGTTAGCCAATATGCCGGTTAACACACCCCCGCCACCACGCACCCAACCGCACCCCCTCTCAAGAGGGGAGTAAAATGAGAAACCTGTTTACGGCAATTTACGCTATTGAGTGAAACTTTAAGTTTGAGTGTCTTATTGTAGTATTTTTGCCTTATGGCAGATGTACACTCCAAGGCAACCCGTAGTTAACTTAAGTTTTTCCACTTCCCGTTGTTAAATCTGAAGATTTATTGCTAACTTTATTCTATGCTGTTATTACGTGAAATTATTAAGCCAAAGAAAGCCAGTTTTACCATGCGCCTTCCCGATGAAATGGTAGGCAAAACTGTTGAAGTACTTGCCTTTGAAATTAATGACGGGAAATCAATTCCAACCAAAGCGCAACGGCTGCTTGAGATAGAAGAACTTACCAAATCCAGCCTCGTTGACCTAAGCGGTTTTAAATTCGACCGTGACCGCGCTAATGACTACGATGAATAAGATTGCTCTTGATACCAACGTGCTGATATATCTGCACGATAATTCCAATCCGCAAAAAAGAGCAATTGCAAAGGACCTACTGGCCGATAACCCCTTTATTCCTTCACAGGTAATTTCCGAATACCTTAATGTAACCCGCAGGCTGCTTACGCTTTCAAAAGAAGAGCTGTTGATACAGGCGGCAAACTTATTCGAAGGGTGTACCATTATACCCGTTTTGCCCAATACCTTATTATTTGCTGCAACACTTGTGAAAAAGTATAATTTACAGCTATTTGATTCGGTAATTGTTGCCGCTGCATTTGAAAGCGGTTGCACTATCCTGTACTCCGAGGATATGCATCAGGGGCTTATCGTCGAAAAAAACCTGACGATAATCAATCCTTTCTTGTAAAATATTCCTGTTAAATTTGCCGTATTTTTACATTATGGCAGATGTACACTCCAAGGCAACCCGCAGTTACAACATGTCGCGCATACGGAGTAAGGATACCAAACCCGAAATGCTGGTGCGCAGGTTTCTGCATAAAAACGGGTTCAGGTACCGGTTGCATGTGAAGGACATGCCCGGTAAGCCGGATATTGTACTCCCCAAATACAAAACCGTGATTTTTGTACATGGTTGCTTTTGGCATGGGCACCAGGGCTGCAAATATTATGTTGTGCCGAAAACCAGGACGGAATGGTGGCTGCAT
>Ga0316224_1001022_pt1 | contig 33927 bp, 27 predicted proteins | sample TBH18013metaG_FD_206254 | JGI IMG/M metagenome (GOLD analysis project Ga0316224, IMG submission 206254) | Freshwater microbial communities from Trout Bog Lake, Wisconsin, USA - TBH18013 | ecosystem: Environmental > Aquatic > Freshwater > Lake > Hypolimnion/Profundal zone | place: USA: Wisconsin... | reverse complement strand
TGGATGCTATATTTTTTGCGCTTGTTGCCGCAACCATTATCCGTGGTTTATTGTTTTCTGCTTATGCAATTCCATCAGGTTCCATGGAAGGCACGGAACTAACAGGCGATTACCTGTTTGTGAGTAAATTCAGTTATGGCCCCCGTATGCCGATTACGCTTTTGTCTATACCCTTTACCGAACCGGTGGTGTATGGTATAAAAACCTACTGGGATGGTATCCAGCTTCCGTATTTCCGTTTGCCGGGATTATCAGACCTTAAAAAAGGCGATATTGTAGTGTTTAACAAACCTGAAGAAGCCGATCTAAAGATTCCCGTTGACCAACGCACAACCCTGATTAAACGTTGTCAGGCAGCCCCCGGCGACTTGCTTACCATTGTTAATGCGCAAGTGTATATCAATGGCAAAGCCGCGTTAAATGCACCAAAAGCACAAACTTCCTATACTGTTGTAACTGACGGAAAGGATATTAACCCCCAGGTTTTCCAGGACCTGAATATAACCGTAAGGCAGCAGATGAGTGCTGATAGCTTTGAAATGATCATCCCAAATCAAAACCTGGCGACTTTTAAAGGTTTTTCGAATATAAAAAGTGTGGTACCGCAAACACAAAAAGCCGGTCTGGCCGACCTGGAAATATTCCCGCACAATGCCCGCTTTAAATGGAATCTGGACAATTTTGGCCCGCTGGTTTTACCCAAAAAGGGCTGGACTGTTACCCTCAATGATTCGACACTTGTCCTTTACAGGCGGGCTATTGAAGTTTACGAACACAATAAGGTGGATACGACAGGAAAAGAAATCCTGATAAACGGTAAAAAAGCCGACAGTTATACTTTTAAAATGAATTACTACTGGATGATGGGCGATAACCGCCATGATTCCCTTGATTCCCGATTTTGGGGCTATGTGCCGGAAGATCATATAATAGGTAAAGCCATGATTACCTGGCTAAGTATTGATTCCACACAAGACCTGTTTCACAAAGTACGCTGGAACAGAATTTTAAGACCCATAAATTGATTTTATCTCTTACTTGAGAAACTCCAAATAGTTTTAGTTTAGTTTAGATTAGTTTAGTTACCCGCTTCAGGACCTTCTCTGCCAGGAGAGGGTCCCATGAAGGGGCAAACAGGTGCTGACAAAACAGTGTCAGCACCTGTTTTAAATAAAATCCTGACCTTTGAATTATTCGCTATCTGAACTAAGATTTATAGGATTAGGGGATTTTAAGATTAATATCTCAAAGCGTCTTCTAAATTAAAAATCCTAACATCCTTTAATCCTACAAATCTTAGTTCCGACGATTACTGACAAAACAGCGTCAGCACCAGTTCAAAATAAAGTAGCGACCTTTGAATAAATCACGTCGGTGAATTAATAAAAAATACCTACTGACAAAACAACGTCAGCACCTAAATAAAATAAAGTTCCGACCTTTGAATTATGCCAATCAGCATATAAATCATCGATTAAACAATTCTTTAAATCGATGAAATCAAAACCAAAACTTGAAATCAAAAACCATGAATTACAAAATATATCTATATGATACCGATACAGACTGCATAGGCTCGGGCAATTTATCATCATCTTACGTACAGACACAACTTGAAGCAGCAGCGCGTCAGGATGTGGAAGTACACATCAGTTCAGTTGGCGGTAGCGCATTCGATGCCATCGCCATTTACGACCTGCTTAAAAAGTATGATGGCAATGTAACTACCTACGTTGATGCACTTGCAGCTTCGGCGGCCTCTATAGTTGCAATGGGTGGTAAAACTGTGGTAATGAGCAAATATGCGCTACTGATGATCCACAAACCAATGGTAGGCACCGGCGGTAATGCTGATGAACTTTTAAAAGATGTGCAGATGTTAAATATTGTCCAATCGCGTCTGGCGCAGATATACATGGATAAAACCGGGTTGGACGGCGTTACTGTTAATAGTTTGATCAACGCTGTCACCTGGTTATCTGCGGATCAGGCGCTTGATCTGGGGTTCATCGATCTTGTGGAGGATTACAATCCTGAGGTAAGCAACAGCATCATCATTAAAAAATATATAAGTACGGCACCCGCTGTTTATCAGCGTTGTATCAATAAAATCTTAACCAACAAAAGCAATATGAACATCGAAAACAGAGAACTTATCGAAAAAACCGGGTCGGTTTTGGATAAGATTATGAACTTCTTTAAGAAGGTAGTAAACAAACAAACCATTACCGACAAAGGTACGTTGCACCATGCCGGTGAACTGGACGAGGGCACCGAAGTTTACAACGACGAAGACATGAGCAGCCCGGCAGCCAGCGACACCTATACCACCGCAAATGGCAATACAGTTGCTGTGCAGGGCGGCCAGGTGCAAAAAATAACACCACCAGCGACCGATCCTGATGCCGAACCCGATGCAGATGATGATGACGCAAGTGCCCCATCGGACAAATTTAAAGCCTCGAAAAAACCATTGGATATTCAAAACAGGATCCTGGCTATCAAGGCAAAGCTACATGCGCAAAATGCTTTATTAGCCGAAGCGAAAGTGGCACTTGAAACAGCAAACAACCGTCTTCAAAAAACACGCGAACAGGTAAAAAACGAGATCAAATCTGACTTTACACCACCCACTGACGGATCTAAACGCAGCAACAAAGCCAAAACAGAACCTGCCCCCTTTTTCGCTCCACAAACCATCCTCGCCCAAAATGCCGTTAGGAAAGCGGTAGCAAGGTAGTTGTTGGAATGTTGCAAGGTTGAAATGTTGTAATGTTAAAAGAACAACATTTTTAAAATTCACTAAATAACCATTGCAACCTTCCAGCATTTTAAACTCACCTACCAAAACATTACAACTTTAAAACATTACAACCTTACAACACTCAAAAAAAACATGGCTCAATTTACATTTACAAACAATACCTATGCCGGCGAAGCGCTGGCCGGGTTTATGGCCAGCACGCTGCTGGAAGCTGATTCGGTTAAGCGCGGCTTACTGACTGTTATTAACGACGTTAAAGCCCGTAAGGTGATACTTGACGTTGATGATAATGTGGTTTTACAAAACCCATCGGGTATGTTTAACGACCAGGGAACCACTGCCCTGCAAAACGAAAGCTACCTTGACCCGGTGGTTTACGAATTTATGAAACAGGAACAATGGGATAATCTTATCCAGTCTTGGGAAGCACAAAGCCTTAAGCCTGGCGCCTTTTTAGATTACGAAGGTGTTGTTGACCTTTCGGATTTTATGGTACAGCGTTATCTTACCAAAATTCAGATTGCAAATGAGCGTTTGTACTGGTTAGGGAAAGGCTCAACCAAAGAAGCTACTTTTACTGCTGCATTCCCCGGTCTGCTGCCAACTATCGCCGCCGCGTCAGGTGTGTACAAAGTAAATTTGAGTAAACCTGCTACTTCTATGGCCGCAACAGCAATTGATGCCTCCGGCATTGTAACGGTGTCAGATACCTCAAACTTGGCAGATGGCGACGTTGTAACCATTACTGCGGCAACCGGCACAAGCAAAGATACCACCAATGGAACACCGGGTATCACAGTCCAGGGGCAATCGTACTTTATTCAGATCGCAAGTGCAACCACATTTAAGCTAGTACGTAATTATAACGAGATAAACAGTCGTCTGGCTGCCACTTTTACCGGCACTTCCACTGGAGCAACCATTAGTTACATCAATGTAAGCAATGTGTTATCTGTTTTAGGCGGTGTTTATGCACAGCTTGACCCGGCCGATCGTATCCAGGATGATTTCAACCTACAGGTTCCATTACATGTAGGCTATGCGTTTGCACAGGCACAGGCCAATAAAGCGCTGAACGTTATTAACGCGTTTACTGATATGAAAAAGATGGATTACCTCGGTATTCCTTTACAAATCATGAACCACTGGCAGGCAAATACAGTTTTAGGCGCCCGTTCATCAAACCTGTTTTTAGGGGTTGATCTGCTGGGTGATGCTTCAGAGTTGTCAACCGTTTACATGAAGCCGTACACTAATGATAACGTAGTACGCATGAAAGCCCGTATGAAAGCCGCTGTAAACTACAAATTCGCAAACGAAATATTTTACCTGAGCGCCTGAGCTTAATTAGTGATTTAGTGAATTATTGATTTAGTGAATTGAAAATAAGTCAAATAAATATTCAATAATTCAATAGTTCGCTAATTCAATAATTAAAATCACTAAATCAATAATTCACTAATTAAAAACACATGTCAATTTACAATAAAATAAACGCCGGGTTCAGTTTAGGAACTGCATCGCCTGTAACAGCTGGTATTGAGGATGTGATCTACATCTTTAACCAGGATGACTTCACCGTAACCTATGATACCACAAATCCGCTTATAGTAACCGGAATAACGGCCATAGGCACTGCAAGCATATATAAATTTGAAGGCACTAATAACAGCTTTAATACCAGCTCAAAACTCGCCAAAACTTCGGTTGGGCCTCGCTACACCGAGGAAATCGACTTCAACATCGCAGGTTTTTCCGTAGACGTTAAAACACAGCTGATGGCTATGGGTTATGGTCGCGTATGCGCTATAGCAGTAAACAACTACAACTCCAGCGATTCCGCCATCGAGTTATTTGGGGCGGTGAATGGTTTGATATTAACCGATGCAGAACGTAGCGCAGCAGACGAAACGCTGGACGGTGGCTACAAATTAAAACTTACCAACCCCGATAAACTAAGGGAGCCTTATCCGCCACGCGCAATATCCATTCCGCCAACCAGCGGAAGCGCCACCTATGCCAGTACCCTTGCTGCAATCGAGGCTTTGGTAGCTGCGTAGTTCATGGTTGATAGTTCATAGATCATAGCAGGATTTCGGTTTTGCTATGGTCGCTGAACTAACCTGCGGCTATGAACAATGATCCATGAACTATGAACACTCAAAAATATGAAAACATACCTGCCACAAATAGAGCGGAGGATATTGGTACGTCCAAATCAAACATTCGGCATACTTAATTACGACCTGGATAATGCTTATCCACAACGCATGCTCGAACTGGTAGCTGTCTCCCCAACGGCTAAAGATTGCTGGAACAAGAGGGCTAAATTTATATCAGGCAATGGTTTCGAAGAACCGGGCTTGGGTAAACAGGTTATCAATAAAAAAGGCTTAACACTTGCTAAACTTTTAAAAGCTATTGCCACAGATAAAGCGCTGTTCACAGGTTTCGGCATCCATGTAAATTACAACGCCAATTTTAAAATAAGCGATGTAAACTACGTAAAGTTTGAGGACATCCGAATGGGTGATACCGACAACCCCGATACTGCAGATAAATATGCTCTTTATTCGGATTGGGGTAGAAAAACATGGAAAAATATCATGCGCAGCAAGATCACTTTCCTTGACAAATACAACCCTGAAGCACAAACTATAAAGGACCAGGTTTTAGCGGCCGGGGGATGGGAAAACTATAAAGGACAATTGTTTTATTTCAATCCCGAAGTAGATGATTACCCATTGATTGAAGCTGACTCGGTATGGGAAGATTTTGAAACTGAAGCCGGGATAAAAATCTTTAACAACCGCGAGGTGACAACCGGCTTTTTGCCATCCACTATGCTGTTTATGCAATCGCGCCGCGAAGAGGCAGACAACAGCCGCCCGGACGAAGGTGAGATACCTTACAGCAATGCACCATCGCAGTTGGAAAAAGATCTCGGATCATTCCAGGGGGCCAAAAGTGCCCAGAAGATCATTGTTATTGAGTACGAAGATGAAACCTCAAAACCGGAATTTCAATCATATTCTATTCAAAACAACGACAAGCTTTTTGCAACCACCGAAAAATCAGTCGAAGCCCGGATCATCAAAGGATTTTCGATCCCAAAAGAATTGATCAATGCCGAAGGGACATCAGGCTTAAGCAATGGCGGAGAAAAGAAAGAGGCAATACGGGAATTCAACGATAACACTGCGCCTGAAAGACTGGAATTGTCGGAAACTTTTGCCGAAATATTCAGTCATTATTATACCAGCATCAACCCTGCTGACAACTGGAACATACTACAGGTTCCTGCAAATGTGGCCGATGATATTACCGGCATCAAAGCTGGCGCAAGTATAAACCAATTGTTGCTGGCTGATCTCCCTGCCGAAAACAAAATAGCCACATTGGTATATGCTTATGGCTTTAAGACGGCGGAAGCGGAGCAAATGGTTGCCCCCTAACCCCCTAAAGGGGGATTGGAGAATCAATATTAAAAATCAAAACTTAACAATTAACAAATCAAAAACTCCCCCTTTAGGGGGCGGGGGGCTCAACCATGAACTTAATCAACCAAACCACATTTCAGAGTTACGAGGATCTATCGGCAAATATTAAACCTGAACGTCTGAATGTATTTATAAAAAAAGCCCAGGACCTTGACCTGAAACCCTTTTTGGGCCATGCCTTGTACTATGACTTTATCCAGAACTTCAATAGTGACGGAACAATTCAGGATACTGCCCCACAACCTTATAAAGACCTGTTAAACGGCAGCGAATACCTTGATAAATACGGCCATATTGTTTTATATGAAGGCCTGCTGCCAACGCTGGTGTATTTCACCTTCGCCCGCTTTATTGAGGCCGATGCGGTGCACTATACAGCAACCGGCCCGGTAATAAAGCACCATGACAATGGCGATGCTGTGGCTCCAAAGGACATTGTAAAACTGGTTCAGCAGCAACGAAGCGTAGCCAATGCGCATGCTAATGAAGTTGAGAAATTCCTTTGGGATAACAGGGCAGACTTCCCGCTATGGCGCTACAACGGCAAAAACAAAAGCAGCCGACAAGCCGGTCCGCGCATCCGTAGCATCGACAGAACAAATTTTAATTATCCATCGGGATTTAATCTGCCAAATGCCAATGACTTCTTACTATTTACTGAATAATGCCTCACCCAACCCTCTCCAAAGGAGAGGGCTTTAAAAAAGAGCGAAGTTAAGTCCTCTCCTTTGGAGAGGGTTTAGGTGAGGCGATTGCAAACCTGTGTAATCATCCGCAAATCGGTGAAATCAAAAAATTTAATATGTCAGATAAAAAAATAAGCGAATTACCTATAGCATCGTCCATAAACGCATCGGATATTTCGGTGTTGGTTGATGGTGGTTCCGACTACCAGTACACCTTTACCGTTTTGCTTGCTTTCCTTGAAGCCAATCTCAGCACTGGCGCCGGGATCTCCTTTGGAACCATCCTACCCCAAAACACAACAGGCAGTAATGGCGATGTTTTTGTAAATACATCGGCCGGTTCATTTGCCCAAAAACTATCGGGCGAATGGACAATTGTTTACACACTCCCAGCTGCCAATGCAGCCGATGGTACATTGCTTTATGGCGCTGGTTTGCCCGGATCGTCAACGGGGAAAAATTCGGATAGCTATATCAATACCTTAACCGGCATATTTTATCAAAAAACTGCAGGGGCCTGGTCGCAGGTATTTTCAATGGCGACCGGGCCCCAGGGGCCGCAGGGTACACCAGGTACGAACGGCACAAACGGTACCAATGGAAATACCATTTTGTTCGGAACCACAAATCCGTCTAACAGCAGCACCGGAGTCAACGGCAATTTTTATATAAACACTTCGTCTTATTACCTATTTGGACCGAAAATGGCAGGCGTTTGGGGGACTGGTACATCCATCATAGGCAGTGGTATTGCAACAGGCGGAACAACCGGCCAGGTATTGGTGAAGGTAAATGGCACTGATTTTAACACCACTTGGGAGGACAATTCCTTTGCTAATCTTTCAGGACAACCAACAGACAATACTAACCTTGCCGCAGCTATAGCAACTTTACAAGGCAATATTACCGCCGAAACTACAAGGGCCGAAGCCACCGAAGGCGACAAGGTTGACAAAGTAAGCGGTTATGGCTTGAGCAGCAATGATTATACTGGAACCGAAAAAGCAAAACTGGCGAGTCTTAACAATTATTTTGTGGGGGTTTTTGCCAGCGCTGCGGCTTTATCTACGGCCCATCCCACCGGCCTTGACGGCCAGTATGCTGTAGTTGAGAGTACCGGATCAAACGCTGTTGAATATGTTTGGGATACTGCCAATAATTTATGGGTAAAGGGCGGAACGGGGAGCGTTACATCGGTAAATAGCCAAACCGGAGCAGTAAGTTTAAACACGGATAATATTGGTGAAGGTTCAGCAAACCTTTATTTAACTGCCGCCAGAGTAATAGCCTCTGTACTAAGCGGAGTAAGCTTTTTAACCGGCGGCGCTGTTGTATCAACAGATACCGTTTTGCAAGCTATTGGCAAGCTGCAGGCACAGATCACCGCCTTATTCCCTGCCGGCGGACTATTAACCGGGTATGTTTCCACCGCTGGAACTGTGACAGCTACCGACACTATTTTACAGGGCATCCAGAAACTAAACGGGAATGCCACGTTGAAAGCGCCCCTAACCTCCCCTGCCTTTACCGGAACGCCGACGGCTCCAACGCCATCACCAGGTGATAATACCACCAACATTGCAACTACTGCTTTTGTATCGGCTGCCCTTGGTGGTGGCGGAGGCGGCAGCAGTAAAATATCTTACAATTTTTATCAGTCAGTATTATAAAGAAGGTAAAAGGCAAAAGGTAAAATTCAATAATTCAACAACTCAATAATTCAATATTAACATGAACAGTTCATCAAATACCACATCTTTTGCAACGCTTACCAGCGCATATCCTGCTATCGACCTGGCGTCGGGCTTAGCCATAAATACCGATACACTGGTTGTTACGGGTGCAACAAATGCCAGTGTAGTGCTTGATATTTTATTTAGAAACACCGACGGCACAAACATCAGGAACTTTGATATTATTATATGTCCCACCGGATCAAATAGCACGGCACAATATAACCGGACGCAGATCGCCGTCCCTGCCAATGCCGGCAACAACGGTAGCGTTCAATTGGCCTCGCTGGCTGCCCTTGCACCGCAATTATTTGATATCGACCTGGCAGGAAACCGGCTGATAACATTAGAAAGCACAATTTCGGTTTACGTGAGGAACAAAGCCGCTTTAACATCGGATATCTATGTGATGGTTAAACAAAGGAGTTTTTGATGATTTGCAGATATAGAAAGCCCGAAAGTCGGAAAAAAGCTACAAAAATGACTAATGACAAATGACGCGAAGCAAATGACTAATGACAAAAAATGATGCAAGCAATATCAACAAGTCCATTTAATTTATCCACGCTGCGTAAGTATAATATTTGGTACACTATTAAAGACGGCAACTGGAGCGACCCTACGATTTGGATGGGGAATGGAAAAAGGAAGCATAATGTACCGCAGGTGGGGGATGATGTTTATGTTAACGATAATGTTACGATGGATACAAATATTCACGTAAACAATCTTTATATATCAGGCACTTTAAAAGGAACAAGTCTATTAGGTGTTAGTATTACGATAGATGGCGATTGTCAGGTTACCGGGAGTGGTTTAATCGACCTTTCATTGCAATATAATAATCTGATATTGAATGGATATAATAATATAATTCCGCCAGCCGGATTTGTGGGAGGAAGTTATTCAACAGTCACCTACAATGCACCTAATTATCAAACGCTTCTAAACTTACCCTATAATAACCTTACTACCCAAAATGGCTTCAAATATCAAAGTTGCGATATAATTATTGGAGGTAATTTTAATCAACAAAGTAATTATGATTGCGGTGTTTATGATTTAACTGTCAATGGAAGTTCAACTATTGGAACTGTAGGATATTGTTCATTTTATAAGACAGGCACTGGAAATTTATTATTTGTAGGTGCAGTAGATTTTGAAGGCAACGTCAATTTGAGCGGTAACCCTGACATTGAGTTTAGGAATGGGTTTACAATACACACTTACTCCCTAATATCAGGTTCAGGAACAGTGACTTTTACCACTAACAGTCAAACAATAAATTGTAGTGCTTATTTAGGTGGTACATGGAATGCAAACATCATTATACAAGGTGCAATTACAGTTACTTTAATCGGTGGATCAGCTTTTCAAGTTAATAACACCATAAATGGGACAGTCAGCACCTCTACTTTTAATAACTCTGGCGTTTTGTATTTGGGATACAATTCCACGCCTATGAGTACCGGGATATTTAATCATCAGTATACCTCAACTTCCACTCTCGGTTACGTCTTTAACGGTGCATATACTTTACCCTATTCAACATATTCGGGGTTATTCATTGCAGGCACAGGGACAAAAACTTTAAGTGCTAATACTACTGTCGGCCAAGCATTTTCTAATAATGGCTATTTAGAGTGTAATGGCTTCGATCTTACCGTTACCGGGGTATTTTCAAATGCAGGTGGGCTAAGTACAAACGCATTTTGCAATTTACTTTTTGAAAACGCAGCTTCCTTTACAGTTTATTCAGGCAGTTTTGGAGTTGATTTCAGAACTGGAAATCCGAATGTCGAATTTAGAAACGGCCTTGAAGTTCACACCCAACAATGCTATACTGGCAGCGGAACTTTTACCTTTTCAACAAACAACCAAACATTAAACTTTTCGGCGTTCAATGGTGGTGCTTGTAACTGCAATATATTAATAAGTGGTGCAATTTCTCTTTTGTTCTTAGGAAATGCGACAACTGCCGGCACGATCACAGGTGTAGTTAATGGTGATAATACTTCATCGACATTCAACAATGGCGGCACCTTTCAGTATAACAATTCACAACAGCCAATGCAGACGGGACTACTATTATGTAATCAAGTAACAAATACCTTCATATACGGCGCAACCATTAATCAGGACATAAAACTACCGTCAGACAGCATCCCAGGTTACCAAAATCTAACTTTAAATGGGTCCGGAGTTAAGAGATTGTTGAGCAATGTGTCAGTAAAAGGGATATACTCACTAATATCTCCTGCGACACTTAACTCAAACGGATTTGTCTTAACCAACCCATAATCTAACCTCATTTCTTCTCATTATTAACCCATAAACAAAAAAATCATGCAAACATCATCATTATTCTCCCTTGACTTTAAGGATCTCGGAAAAGGCCTTTTAGTAGCCGTTGGCGGCGCAGTAATTGCCGCCGTAGAAACCAGTGTACAGGCATGCTCATTAACCTTTAGCTGGAAAGCAATAGGCGGTGCAGCCTTAGCCGCCGGTTTATCATACCTGGTAAAAAACTTTTTTACCCCGGCCCAAACCATTGCGCCGGTACAATAAGCAAGAAAAAGCCAAAAAACACCAATTACAATTTAAAAAACAAAAAACTATGAAGCTTAGCGAAAACGGATTTAAGATAATCAAAAACTTTGAAGGTTTGCGCCTCGATGCTTATCGTGATGTTGCCGGGGTATGGACCATTGGCTATGGTTCAACCAGATATCACGATGGCAAAACTGTAAAACCCGGCGACAAACTTGCAAGTGACGCCCAGGCCGATGCCCTTTTTCAGAACACGCTCGGCCAATATGAAGAGGCAGTGAACCGGTTTGTGAAAGTTCCCCTTACACAAAACCAATTTGATGCACTAACGTCCTTTACCTACAACGAAGGCACCGGCGCGCTCCAGGAATCGACCCTACTGGTTAAACTCAATGAAAAAAATTACATCGAAGCTGCTGCCCACTTTTTAGTGTGGAACAAGATCACCGATCCGAAGACCGGTAAAAAAGTAGTGTGCGAAACCCTCGTACAGCGCCGTAAAGAGGAGAGCCAATTATTTTTATCGCCCGACAGGCATAATCTGTCTTAAAAAATGACAACACTGTTAAACCAAAAACCTGCAATCGGCATATTCAGCGGCATAACAAGCGGCATATTATACTTTTTAAAATCACTTTTCACCGACGACCTTATTTTAAAGTGGGTTGCCGGGTTGGGGATCTGGATGGGGTTAATTGTTGCTCTGCTGACCGTTTGGCTGCGTGTTATTGAAATCAGGAAAAACAAGAATGATAACTCAATTACTTAAAAATGAAAAAACTATTATTCTATCTTCTCGCCATTTCCCTTGCAAGCTGCGCCTCGGTAGACAGGCAGGTGTTTAAGGCCCGGCAAATATTTGACAAATATCCAAACGAAGCTGCTAAGTATTGCGGCGATAAGTTCCCGGTCGCCGACAGCATAGTCAGTATAAAAAATGATACGATCAAAGGGAAAGTTGTCGATTATACACCGGCCTTAAACAGCATGCAACTACTATTGGATTCGGCTAAAGGAATAGTCGCTCAAAAACAAAACAAAATAAATGGATTAGCAGGGCAACTTAGTTTTGCCAATGCGCAGTTGAACAACGCAAACAGAATTATAAACAATCTTTCTGCGCAAATAAGCGCCATTAAAGCCGGCTACAAACCCTGCGGTGTCGATACCATCAAAAGCACCTACACTACCATCAGGTCAAATACCGCCAAAATAACGGCATTGACGGATCAAATTGTTCAGAATGGACAAGACAAATCAAAAATGCTGATCACTCTGCGAGACGAAACAACAACGGCAGCTCACCGCCTTTACTGGATCATTGGCCTTTGTTTACTTATCGCCTCGTATTTTGCTGTTAAAATTTACAAATTCTTTAGCGGGGGCGCTATTGTGGGTGCCTTGTTTCACTAATACCCTCAACGGGTTGGCATCATTGCCCATCTTTTTTTTGATAAAGTAAAATTTGAAGTGCCCAGGAGCAGATTCGAACCTGTCTGCCGACAGGCAGGCTGCCACATCCTTGCTAATGCCAGCCCCTCAAAGTGGTGCGTCTACCAATCCTGCCTGCCGGCAGGTTCGCCACCTGGGCATTAATGAACTTTAAAGTCTTAAGTCAAAAAATAAAAGCCATATTCAATTGACTTTAGACTTTTGGCTTAAAACTTTCGACTTAATTGATGTGCCCAGGAGCAGATTCGAACTGCCACATCCTTGCGAATGCCACCCCCTCAAAGTGGTGCGTCTACCAATTTCGCCACCTGGGCATTAATGAACTATAAAGTCTTAAGTCAAAAGATCAAAGTCATTTTTAGTTGACTTCAAACTTTTGGCTTAAGACTTTCGACTTAATGGATGTGCCCGAAGAGAGACTCGAACTCTCAAGAGACAATTCTCAACGGCTTCTGAGACCGCAACGTTTACCAATTTCGCCATCCGGGCATTGTTTTAAGATATTAGAATTGAGCCAGGGTGACTCGCATCTTATACCTTACAAGCTGCAAATATAATTTTTTAAAGTAAAAGCGGTGGAAAATAAATTTAAAAACCGGGGGGAGCTTTGTTTAGACCAATGTAAAACGTAAATTCGGAAATCAATTTATAAACCATGCTTAAAAAAATAGGTATTACTTTGCTGATGGCAATGACATTCGGCTTTGTTGCATCGGCCCAGAAAGCGGATGCCATACTTGGAACCTGGGTTAATCCCAACGGTCAGGATCATATCCTGATCTATAAAAAAGGAAACAAATATTACGGCAAGCTCGACTGGATAAAATTCCCAAATGATGAAACGGGAAAACCCAAGACAGATAAGAACAATCCCGATAAGGCATTACAGTCGCGCCCCGACCTTGGGCTTGAATTATTAAAAGACTTTACTTTTGATGGTGATAATGTTTATGAAGACGGCACCATTTACGATCCCAAAAGTGGCAAAACCTATAGCTGTAAAATGACATTGGCGGGCACAAGCCTGAAAATACGGGGCTATATAGGCATCTCCTTATTTGGTCGTACCGAAGTTTGGACCAGGGTAAAATGAAGACGGACTATTTAAAAAACATTGCCCTTTTATGCGGCATTTTATTGTTTTCTACCTGTTTAATGGCCCAAACCATTGCTGTGTTACAACAAGGCAAACCTACCAGCATTCGGGGATTATCAGTAGTTGATGACAGCGTCGCCTGGGTTAGCGGCAGTAATGGCACTATAGCGATTACCCACGACGGCGGCAAAAACTGGGACTGGCAGCAGGTAAAAGGATTTGAAAAAGCAGATTTCAGAGATATCGAAGCTTTTTCGGATAAAGAAGCCGTAATCATGAGTTCGGGGACACCTGCATTAGTTTTGAAAACCGTTGACGGCGGTGTCAATTGGCAAGTTAAATATCAGAATACTGATGCTTCTTATTTTTTTGATGCGATGGATTTTGACAGCCGTAAGCATGGCGCGGTATTAGGCGATCCTATTAAAGGGAAATTTATGCTAATGGAAACAAACAATGGCGGCGAAACCTGGACTCCCTATAAAAATCCGCCCGATGCCTTGTCTGGCGAGGCCGCTTTTGCAGCAAGTGGAACATGTTTGAGAATAGTAAAAGGTGTTATAGGTATAGCATCAGGAGGTACAAACGCAAGGTTCATTTATTTTAATATCACTCTCAATTCCTGGCAATATGATCCGTTGCCAATAGTGCATCATAAGTCCAGCCAGGGGTCATTTTCTTTTGCAAAGGGAAGAGATCAGTGCTTGTTTGTTGGCGGTGACTACGCCAGCGACAAAAAAACTGATTCGGTTGCTGCTATCGCTCTGCCAAGATTGGATGCGACGTTAATATACAGCCCGATCAAGACAGGCCCTTCCGGCTTCCAATCCTGCGTTGAGTATATTTCTGGCAATACTTTCCTATCCACAGGCACTCCAGGCAGCAACATCACCACCGACGGCGGTAAAACCTGGACAAAAATTGATGATGCCAGTTATAACGTTTGCCGCAAGGCAAAGCGTGGAAAATTGGTTCTGTTGGCCGGAAACGGTGGCAAAATTGGTATTTTGAAATTGTAGAATATTGGGAATGAAGCGCTTAAACAGGCTAAAAAATAAATTAAAATAAGGCTTGCACACCAAGTTCAATAGTCGTATATTTGCACCACTTTAAACAAAAGGGTTAAAGTATGATTCCGTAGCTCAGCTGGTAGAGCATAACACTTTTAATGTTGGGGTCCTGGGTTCGAATCCCAGCGGGATCACAAAAAGCCTCACAATGTGGGGCTTTTTTGCGTTTTTACCTATAAAAACACCTTTTTTTGCGAAAAAAAATCCGATTTAATCAAGTTTTAACGGGATTCAAGGGTGCTTTTAAGGTATCAGTTTAATTTAAAATTTGTAGCACACACATTGTTAGGACAATGGAAGACAAAGTCCCGCACCCGGCAGGATCGCGAATGTTAGTACCCGAAATTAGAACATCGAGATTAATTTAGCCGTGGCGAATAATACGACCTGCGAATTGGGTCGGTAGAGAATGCAAAAGCACTGTTTGCACGCTCATAGATCAATTTACCATGCTCCATATCCGTTCTTTTAGTTAAATAAAAAACCCTAAACGGCTTCACTGATAAAAGATTGAAGAGGTATCGTTTTGAAGCTTCTTTAAGTGATCCACTAACGGAAAAGGCATTCTAATACACGGAAGAACCGTACAATATTTCGATGGCAATTCCCGGCGCGCCATAGCAGTTACAACATTTAACTCTGCTCTCCCAATATAAAATGGCAGGGTATTTTTATTAAGCCAGTCACGTTCCTTATCAGGGCATATCCTTAACCGAAGCTCCCCAAAAGATAGTATTTTGCGATTTACTTTATGAATCATAAAATTGTTATCCCTTATTTAATCAGTTGAATATTTATATGTTCCCATTAAACATAAAACTGTTCATTTCGGCGCCTTTTACATCAGTATTAATATAAAACAAGGAGCCGCTTAACGGAAACTGCCGCAATTGTTCATCATCTAAGTCCGCCATCGCAGTAGTAATCAGTAATGTTTTCATATCTTTTCCGCCGAATGCGCAGGAAGTAACATTTGGCACAGGTAATTGCACTTTACCAATAAGTAAACCATTAGCAGGATTATAACGTTGAACGCAACTTCCGCCCCACATAGCTACCCATAGCATTCCTTCTTCATCAATTGTCATCCCATCCGGAATAAAACCTTTTTCAAATCCACTAATCAGTATCCGCGCATTTGCTATATCACCTTTGTTTAAATCAAAGTCATATGCTTTTATATTATAATCGTATGAATCGATATAGTACATAGTAGTGTTATCCTTTGACCAACAGATGCCATTGGACAGACTGACGCCTTTTATTTTTGTTTGCAGTGAACCATCAAAGCAATACAGAGCGCCCTGGTGCAACTTACCTTCCGTGTTCATCGTCCCGACCCACAGGCGGCCTGCCTTATCGCACTTGCCATCGTTGCATCGGTTACCGGATCTGTCTGCCTCTATTTTTATTATTTCTTTCACTACTCCGGTCTTAAAATCTAACTCTGCTATGGCGTCTTCAAAAGCTATAATTAGTTTATCATTCAAGGCGGGCACAATCGTTCCTGTTCTTTTTTCAAATGTCCTTTCTTCGGTTATTTTAGTAAGCGGGTCAATACATCCAACTTTTTTTGCTTCGATATCGACATACAAAAACTTTCCCCATCCGGGATGCCAATGTGGGCCTTCGCCAAGTATTAGCTCTGTTTTATAAAATAGTGCTGCTTCCCAGGTTTGCATAGTATAAAGAAAGAAAATAATTATGTGTTATTTGTATATCGTTTATCAGTTATCCTGCATCATTGCGTTTCTTCCTCCATCCAGCAAATAAGTTGTCCCGGAAGCAAAGGCGGCATAATCACTCGCTAAAAACACACACCATGCGCCTGCTTCCTCCGGCGTACCTATTTTTTTAACGGGGTGAAGATCAATTGTTCTTTGCCGCTCCTTTTCAGGATCAGAAAACGAATTAAACCACTGCTGATTACCTGGTGTATCGATAAAACCAGGCGCCAACCCAACAGTTCGGATCTTAGGCCCCCATTCTATTGCCAGGCTTCTGACCAATCCGGTCAATGCAGTTTTGGATACATTATAAGGGAAACACCCAGGCATGGTACTAAAAGCATGATTGGATGTCATGATAATGATAACCCCGGTATTTTGCTCAAGATAAGGTTTACAAAACTTTGCCAATTGCCAGTGTGCTGCCAGGTTTAGATCTATGTTGTGCTGCCATTCTTCATCGCCACATTTTTCAGCACCTTCAAAAATATTCTGCCCTGCATTGGACACAAGAATATCAATACGACTAAAGGCATTGACGGTATTTTGGATAAGCATTTGCAGATCTGTTTTTTTTGTAACATCGCAGGCGGTATACAATGCTTTCACGCCCTGTTCCTCTGCCTCTTTTATAAACCCGCCATCGCCTTTTTCCAGGCCGCAACCCGAAACATTTGCCCCGGCTTTTGCAAACATTTTGGCTATGCCTGATCCGATACCCGACGAGGCTCCTGTTATCAATACTGTTTTTCCGGTAAGGTCAATCTGAAACATAAATTGTTAAATTGAAATCATTAAAGATTCATTTGTTTGTATGTTTATTGGTTGTGATAATGTTAGTAAAATAGTTTTGCCTGTTTGAAGGAAATCAATCGTTATCCTTTGCCCATTCATCATTACTAAAATATTGTTTACTTTTTGTTCATCCATTTTCTCCAAACTAATTTTCTGCAATCGCAACGAACCATATTTTAATTCAAAAAGATGCTCTTGCTTACCACCAGTTTTCTTTTGTGAATAAGTGCCCCAGCCCTGTGCGGAAGTGAACGGAGTTTTAAAGTTTTCTTTATCCCACTTTGGTGCAAAGCGGATAAAGCCATTGGGGCCGTGGTATTCAAAGCCACAGGCAGTAATAAATGTGCCATAACTGGCCATGGCCCGGCCATAATGGTCGCTGCATTCAATCTCATTAAAGGGGTTTCGTTTAAATGCGTGATACCTGTTATGAATGGCCCTGGTTAACGTTAAGGCTTCATCTGTCATGCCCTCAGCCATCATGTGACTGGCGACCTGGTGTTCAAACCCCGTCATACATTCATAAAAATAGCCCATTTGCCAGGTTACTGATTCACCATAGGGATGAGGCTCATTTTTTGGGTTGGTATTCATCACCATGCCGCTTTCACCAGGCAAAGCATAGGGGCGCCAGCCTGAGTGTTGTTTCTCAAACGGGCCTACATCCTGCATGAAATTATATTTCCAGAGGGCGCTTAAAGCACTAAACGTTTTTTCTCTATTATTGATCCGGCCCAGTCCCACCTGCCATGCCCAGCTTTGACCCAGCACCTGGTCGATATGGCAGGTATTATACGACCCGATGCCCGTTCTTCCTTTCACCGCATCGGGGCGATGGATGTAATATTCGCCATTGAATAAAAGTTCATCCATATTTTTTATGCCCTTTGCTACGTATTCTTTACAACGATCAGCAAATGCAGTGTCATTCATTTCTTCTGCCATTACCGCGCCGGCTTTTACAGCGGCAATACACAAGCCGACTATCCATGCAATTTCCCCATCCCAAACAGCATCCAGGGTGTTTTCCATTGGGGTATCTGTCATTCCATCGCCGTTCTTATCCTGGTTAATAACAAATTGGGTCGCCCTTTTAATTTTAGTCCAGTTATTTTTTAAGAATGTAGCATCGGCACTCATCTGATGTTCACGCAGACAGCCCAAAACCCGGCCAGCCTGGCCATCTATTGCCGGCTCTTTATCATATTCGCCCCTGAACCATATACCACCATCTTCCTGCAGTGAAATGCCAAGATCTACGCGCTGGCGGTTATCGCGTTCAATACCGGGGAATATCCTGCCAATTGCCTGTGCATATTGCCATACATGGGTACAATTACCTTCACATGCTCCAACCCCTTCCCATGCCCATGAACGCCCCGTTTTGAATCGATGCGATGTAGTAGTCGCTAATGCCGAGATATTCGAAAAAGTCCGTTCCAGGAACCAATGAGGCAAGCTTGAATCAAACCATGTTTTTTTCCATAATGCGGTTTGTAAAGACAAGTATGAAAAACGACTGGCTACATAATCAGCAACCGCCATCGCGTCTGAAAATTTATTCAGGTAATAATGCCCTGTTCTTGCATCCGGCACATTAATACGTTTGCCCACATTAGGGAAATGCCAGCTGATTGCAAAATCTTTCTTTAAAATTTCCCCGGGCAATAGCTTTTGTGATGAAACTATACCGGCTATTAATTTTTCATCGGCATTAACAGTAACCTCATCTGCTGTTTTTGAGTTGAAAGATGCAGCAGAAAAAGGAAGCGAAAAGGAAGAAATACCTATAGCATTTTCACCAATGAATGATAAACACATAGAACCCGTATCGCCGGCATCACTGTATTTTGTTTTATCCTCCGGTTTAAAAGTTGCGAACACTGACACATGATCAGTTTTGTTGATCACCGTATTTATCCTTTGCCCGTCACCACTTGCGGTTGCTGAAAATTTATTGACCGCGTTCTCAAGCCAACCAGCTATTTCTATTTCAATGATTTCTGTTCCCGTGTTTTTTATTTCAAATGATTGAATTGTTACGGGGATATTGGAGTTATCCTCATCCAGAGGAATAAACGGCGAAAACGCCGTCAACTTAATTTCTAAGGGTAGTTTTTTGTCTATATAATGAACAGTAGCTACTGGATAAGTAGCTTCAAATTTTATCTCATCCCAATCATCCTCGTGGATGCGTTTTATTATAGTATTTCCCCTGTACCTAACTTTTATAGAAAATCCCTGCTCCAGCGGCCGAATGTCCTTTGATGGCTGTATATAACATGCCCCATCTCTGGATCGTACTTTTGTACCCATGCCCTGTACATCAGAAGTCCATTGAACTACTTTTGGTTCAATTCCTTCCTGGTTCTTATTAAAAATATCCCAAAGCCATAAACGGCCATCGCCGCCCAAATACACGGTCCCGCAATTGATACCGCCCACAGGCATACCGATGTATTGCAGTTCGTTTCTGCTTTTAGCGTATGATGTAACAGTGCCCCTTTTGTATAATGATTTTATCCATTCAGGCTCCAGGTTTTTATCAAATGGTTTTGATCCGTTAGCTAATGCCAATCGCATAGCCGGACTTGCAAACAATGGCACCCGCGAAACAAGCAAGCCGGCTGTAACGATGCCCGTGTTTCTTAAAAAATCCCGTCGTTTAATATTTTTTATTACCCTCATGTTCACGATTAATTTTTCTTACACATAGAAGCCTGATCTTGCTTGTAATATGCCCGGATGCTTCTCCATTTCTGCCTCTACCAGGTCAACACCCAAGCCCGGGCGGTCACTTAATTGCAGGTGGCCATCCTTTACCATATCCTTAATCGGGTGTGTAATTACAGTATCGCGCCATGGCACATCATTAAACATAAATTCCTGCCGGAAAAAGTTTGGTACAGATGCACATACATGGGCAGATGCCAATGTGGATAATGGCCCGTTTGGATTATGAGGAGCCAGTAAAACATTGTATGCTTCCATCATGGTGGCCATGCGTTTCATTTCCGAAGGGCCGCCGCAGCGGGTAATATCAGGCATCATGATATCACAAACATTTTTTTCAAGCACCGGGCGAATACCATGCCGGGTGTAATGGCGCTCGCCCACACAAATAGATACATTGGATGGGATACGTTCGCGCATGGCACGGAGGGTATCGGCACTTTCGGGGCCTGCGGGTTCTTCATACCAGGTAATATCCAATGCTGATAAACGCTGTGCCATTTTTACCGCCACACGATAGTTAAGCATGGCATGGGTTTCTATCATAATGTCAAAGTCGGGGCCAACCGCATCGCGAACAGCTTTACTCACCTCAAATGCCAGGTCCTGTTGTTTGGCGGTAAGCGTTAGGTTGCTTGAAAGATCTTCGCCGTACAAATAATTAGTATGGGCAAAAGGATCAAACTTTAATCCTGTAAACCCCGCTTCCTTTACTTTTCTTGCCTGCGCGGCATAATCATCCGCATTATGCCCGCCACCCGTAAACCAATAGTTGGCATATAACAGAATATCTTTACGGAATGCACCACCCAGCAATTCATAGCAGGGTGTCCCCAGCACTTTTCCCTTCAGATCAAGCAAAGCCATATCGATACCGCTGATCGCACACATACTGGCCCCATAAGGCCCTATCCAATTAAGATCGCGGTAAAGTTTGGTCCATATAAAATCTGTGCGCATGGGGTCAAGTCCAATAATGCGCTCACCAACATGTTTTGCGGCATTATAAACTATCGGGCTGCCCGGCCAGTTGGTTGCTTCGCCTACGCCTGTGTGCCCCGTATCCGTATATATTTTTAGTAATGTCCAATTGTATTTAACACCCTCAACCAGCCATACTTTTACATCTGTAATTTTCATATTTTCAAACTTATCTCACTACCATTACTAATTTACCTTTTAAAGTATTATCTTTTATTTTAATTCTTCCGTTTGTGTGCGGAGAGCCATAAAAAGGCTCGGAACCATTATTGCAATAGTCCGCAATCAGCCAGTTGATCTGCTCATCCTGTAACCAACTGCGCGAGGCCTGGCTTGCATCAGAAAGTATAGTAACACTATCTCCAACATGATCTTGCAATGATACCTTTTGAATATAGCGCTTAGTTGAGCGAAAATCATTGCTCCCCAGGTCATTCGCATCGTCCTTCCAGTCGCCTTTTTGTACAACACCCCACTCTTCAACACCATTTACATGTTTTGCATTAAGCATTGCTGTCCCTTCCGATCGTGCAATATCGTTCGCAGGATAAGTAGTAAATTCTCCCTTGCGCTTCCATGTAAGCTGATCAAAGCTTTTGGGCAATTGCAGCGTTAAGCCGTATTGATAAGGGGATATATCAGCTTTGGAATAATGAACCTCGTATTCGGTTATCAGCTTGCCATCATTTGTAAATAAATAGGTTTGTTTGCCGGTACATTCAAGATAAGAAACATCCATAGAAAATTTGACATTGTCCTGTTCTTTTTGCACCGTGATATTGGAGGCAAACAAAGTGTACAAAGGATAATTTTTAACCGGATAGATATCGTTTTGATAAGATGCCCCGGCCACATTTGGCTTTCCTCCATCTTCATCATTCATCGGCACCATACTGAATACCGGCCCCTGTTTTAAAATTTCGGTATCGCCTTTCCGTACCGAGGTAATGATCCCGGTATTTTTGCTGATACTGTATTGTATGTTGCCCTGTTTTACAAAATAAGCAGCTTCATTTTCTGAATAGGAAACAGATACATTTTGGTCAGTTATCTCCGTTGAATTGGATTCTGCTTCATATTTTTCCTCATCAGCAATAAGGCCCCTTGGATCTTTAAATATTAGCTGAAGTTCCTTTACATCAGTTGCCGGGATTTTTATAATTCCACTGCTGCGCGGTAAAATGTTAGCTTTTATAGTTTGAGGAACGCCATTTACAATGGCCGTAATAGTTACATTTTTTAACGAAGTAAAATCATACCGGTTTTCGACCAAAAGTTCAAAATATTGCTTCCCTGCTGTTGGCCAGCTTATACTTTCTATTTTAATAGGAGAATAAGCTTTTTTCACACCCCAATATTCTGGTTTTGGCCTGCGCCAGGCATCAATCACGCCCCATGGGCCATAGCCCACAATTCGTCCGTCTGGCATGTGGAAAATATCGTCAATACCAGCCCATATAGCGCCGCCAAGGCATCCCTTATGATTATAAATAGAATCATACATTACTTCCAGTGGTTTGCCATAACTGCTACGGACACCCGGATCTGAAAGCAGTTCCCTCCGGCTATAACAGGAGATATGGGCATATTCACCAAAAAGAACGGGACGTTTCATAGTATCACATGCTGCAGGGCCATTGCTGCCCGGATAATGATACACCGCAATATCCGCCTTACTGTGAGCATTATTATAATCGCCCCAACACTGGTCATGGAAGGTTGTCGGGCGTGATGGATCAAGTTTCTTAACAACAGCTAACACTTTTGCCCATAGCGGGCTCCATACCGATTCATTCCCCAACGACCAGATGATGACAGATGGATGATTTCGCCCGGCCAGTACATTTTCAACATCGGCATTTAGCATATAAGGCAAAAACCTTTCATCTGTATAATCCCATTTTTTCCAGATAGGTGCCGCGCCATGATCTATCCAGCATAGTGAAGCTTCACTTTCAACAAAAAGCCCCAGTTCATCCGCAGCGTCTAAAAACTCTTCGGATGGCGGGTAATGTGAGGTGCGGACATAGTTACAATTGGCATTACGGAATAGCTCAGCATCCTTGCGGTCTAATTCCGGACTAACACTTCTGCCGGTAAGCGGATATATGGAATGCCTGTTTACCCCATGCAATTTTATCGCTTTACCGTTAACCAGCAATTCATTTCCTTTTATTTCAACTTGCCTGAAACCTATATGTTGGGTTAAGGTTTGCGCCGCTTGTCCGTTAACAAGTAATGTGGTATTTAATTGGTATATGTAGGGGTGTTCCGGATTCCATTGCTCTGGCTGTTTTATATCAATGACTTTCTGAATATCAATGGTTTTGTTTGATGCTATATTTTTTTCAATACCTGATAGCTTCTGAAGAATAACCCTCCCTTTCGCATCCGTTAAAACGTATCGAAGCCGGGCGGATACCCGAATACCTGTCTCATTTGCTACCTGTGATTTTATGGTAAGAATGGCATTTTTAAATTGAGGATCAAAAGTTGTTGTAACCACCGTTGATGCAATGTTTGTTTGCGGCAAAGCAAACAAAACCACTTTACGCAATATACCACCAACCGTATGCGCGGCGTATTGGGAGGTACACGCCAGCTGGTCGCTAATAGTTTGCGCCTGTACTTCTACCTGTAGTAAATTGTTACCATTTCTTAGCGCGTCAGAAATATCTGCTTCAAATGGCACAAAGCTGCCTTCATGCTCGCCTACCTTAATACCATTTACTTTTATAACAGCATGTGAGCTAACCCCATCAAAGCGGATTTTAATTTTTTTTCCTTTCCAGTCCGCCGGGATATCAAGTGCCCGGCTATATACTGCCGTTTGGCCTTCATTCACTTTAAAACCCTGCATTTCCCATTCTCCCGGAACTGCAATATTGTGTTTTGCATTGTATCCGGATACCTGGAAGCCCCAGGTCCCATTTAATGAGATCTTTTCCTGACTAGCTCCTGCAACAGCCGACGGTACAGGCGAAACGCAGGGGATCTTATACCCATTTATTTCATTTTGACCAAAAGAAACCACATTATAAAACAGGAACGAAAGCAGTAAATAAAATGTATTGAAAGACCTGATTTGAAACATCCTGATTGCTATTGTTTATAAGTGATTTTCATTGGTTATAATGGGCAAAATATTATTACATTATCCCATATTGCTCAAAGGCATCTTTTGCACCCATGCCTTCCTGTATTTTAGCCAATACCATCTTTTCTCCCCTTGCTTTTTCAATAGCTAAGGTGAATACCTGTTCTTCAGATTCAGCCGGAACAATACATACCCCGTCAATATCCCCTAATACAATATCCCCTGGTTTAACGTTTACACCTTTAATGTTAATGGGTACGCGAAAGTCAATTACCTTACCGCGCGGAGCCTGGTCCTGGGCATAACGACCATAGGAAAACACGGGAAATTTGAGTTTTTTGATACCAACGGTATCTCTTGAATAACCATCAACCACAGCGCCTGCCGCACCTAACTTTATAGCGCGTGCGCTCATTAATTCGCCCCAGAGGGCATAGCTGGGCGACGCGCCGGTACAGATATATACTTCGTTCTTTTTAAGGTCATCCAGCGCCTCAAGCATTAAGCCGAATGGTTTATTTAAAACCGAATTATACTTACTGCTGTCAGATACCACATCGGCCTCCAGAACAGGCATTGCCCGGCCAATAATAAATGAATCTTCACTTAAAGGCATTATTTGCGGCGGTAAAAACTGATTCAAAAGACCCAGTTTATCCATAATATCGCCGACCACCGCTGTATAAAGTTCATTGCGAACGAGGTGGAAAAGTTCATCGTCATTTTTCCAAAGTTTTTGCAGATTATTTATATTGCTCATTTGATTTATTTGCATGGCTTATTACCAGTTCTACTTTGAGGCTTTAAATACCTTTTTACAGGTGGATAAATATAGTGCACTGTTAAACCATTATTCTAAAAGTCATTTAGCACATACTAAAACTATTTTACCATAAATAAGTAATTTATTTAATAAATATAGTTAATTTAGTTACCAGTTCAATAAATAAAGGCACCTGTTATTTTAAGATATTAACGTTTGAAACCGCAATTAATTGATATAAACCTATCTGGCAGAAAAACAATTCAGATAAAGAAATTGGAGATGTATAATCTGACCAGCCCTTTTCATTTTCATAACCTTTGTGAACTGGTATGGATGGAGAAAAGCTATGGCAAACGTATAGTAGGCGACCATATTGACAATTTTGAAGATGGCGACCTTGTGTTAATGGGCCCGAATCTTCCTCATACCTGGTTAAATGATAAAATATTTCAGCAAGAATTAAAAGACAATGCTGTTAAATCTACTGTTATTTATTTCCCACCAGACTTTCTTTTGAACTTAACGGACGAACAGAATATTTTGAACCCGACAGAGGACCTCATTCTGCGTTCAGCAAGAGGATTAAGATTTTACGGTGAAACCAGTAAAAGGGCAATAAAGATACTGTCGCACATTTCAGAAAAAGATGGATTTAAAAAAATTATACATTTTCTCCAGGTTATTGAAATTTTATCAGTTTCTCATGAATATAATTACCTTGCAAGTTTATCTTTTAAAAATTCATACGATGAAAGAGATACCACAAGGATAAATAAAGTGTATCAATTTCTAATGCAAAATTTTCAACGCGACATTAGCCTTAAAGAAGTAGCTGACCTGTGCAGTATGACGACAAATTCATTTTGCAGGTTTTTCAAGGCCCGAACGCAAAAGTCACTCACACAATTTATAAATGAAATACGGATAGGGCATGCCTGTAAATTGCTACAGAATGAGGAAAAATCCATTACAGATGTGTGTTATCAGTGTGGATATAATAATCTTACCAACTTTAATAAATTTTTTAAGTCGACTACCGGTTTTACTCCGTCTAAATACAGAAAGAAGTCAGAATTAAAAAATCAAGTTAACCATTAAATCTTTGGATCTGATTTGTATACAAAATGGCTTTGTCGATGGAGCTCTCTGCTGTTGGAGTAATGACCCGCAATTCTATTTTCGGGTGTTGGCCCGTTTGTAAGGGCCATAATTGTAGGATACAGATCCATATTGGTAAGTAAATGACAATTTATAGATCCTGCCTCAATATTTCCGGTCCAACTTATGATAGAGCGCACACGGGTGCACCATCTCAGGCTGTTCCCTTGTCTTCGCGTAATTACGTCGCTTTTTTGACAAGATTTTAAGCCCAAAACTTTGCCATAACCTTGGCAAAACTCTGCCAAAATTCCGGCAAAAACAACCCAAAATGCACAAATTAAAAATCAAAAACCGCTCTCAGGGCATCAAAAATGGCGTTTGCTTGTTGCAATGGAGGCCCTGCAAAATCCGATATTCTCCACTTGGTTGAAGTCCTTAAAACTCCTTGGGTTCATTTTTCAAATCTTCATTCACTGAAAAAACCTAATACAAGTATAAACCAGTTAAATTCAGCAATAAATTATTTACTCAATTTATGTGTTTTCTTTATTTTTGATAAATCGTTCTATCGAATACTAATAAAATCAACCAACGATAAGGGTGTTTTCAAGGGTGCCGATTTGATTTTAAATCTGTAATCCACACATTTCTAAGGCAATAAATAAAAAAATCACCCCCAGCGGGATCACAAAACCTCTCAAATAAATTTGAAAGGTTTTGTATTTTCACATTAGGACAACTTTGGATCAGGCGGAAAATTTGTTTTTTTTCAAACACCAAACAATATTTTCAATCGTTTTAAATTGGAAGTATTCGCACATTCATTTGCAGAAACAATATACAGATTTGTATAGCTAGTTTTTTCAGATCAGTTAAGATTAGTTAATAGTTAATTATAAAGGAATGATACGCGAGGTATGATTCCTTTATTTTTTTAAAACCTGCATACAATCCAATCTAAAACAGCCGATCTCAAGTTACCCAAAGTTGCCTGTTACGAACCGGACAAACAGACAAAAAGCTACCCCGGATAAGGAGCAGCTTTTGTCTGTTTGTTACACATTCAGCCTATTGTCTGACGAGTGTTTCGTCAATTTTACGTGGTGCAGCATTATTGTAAAAATAATGCAATGTAAATGTTTTAGTTGTCGGATCATAAACATTTACCGTACCGGGTTGATTAGCAGTGCTGGGTTGCCCGCTTGGCCCGCTGGTGACAATAACCGTGTTATCCGCGTTTATTGTAAGTATTAAATCGGCCTGCAAATCAGCCAGTGCACCTCCCTCAATTGAGTTAGCGCCTGATGTACTCATCTGTACAGTATAATTAAACGAAAAATTACCTGCCGTAGGATGGTGTCTTACGCCGGAAGCCTGGTAAGTACCATCCCACTGATTTTTCACAAGAATACTATACAATACGGTATTGTAATTACTGATCTGTTGCCCGCTGGCACTGGCAATCGTTATCGGCAGTACATATTGTTTTGAAAGATCAATCATACTGGTGTTAACGCTAATAGTCAACGTTGCTTCGCGCTGGTTGGCCGGAACGGTCACTGTCCAGCTGGATATAGCGTAATCAGAGGCTGGCAGCAATAAATAATTTGTATTGTTAGCCGTGTTATAGGCAGCTAAAGCAGCCGGAGCAAGCGCTAAAGTCACACTGAGTGCCGAACTCAATGGCTTTGGAGATGCCACATTAACTATTAATGGAATTGTTGGTGGCGTTGGCTGAATTGCTAACGCCTCGGCAATTAAATTACCTTGCCCGGTGTAAGCCTCTATAGGCAATTCAATTGTCGTACCTACACCTCCAAAATTTATATATCTGCTATCCTTAAGGCATGAACTTAGGCTAAGCAAAGTCGCCGACAGCATTATCGTGGTTATAAAATAAAATCGCTTTTTCATATCGTTAAAATTATTTAGCCCAAAATATTTTGGTTGTAAAAATGTCAATTGTGCCCTCTTTGGCTAAGTTGGCAGAATTGGTTGTAAGCTCCTCCTGCGGATAAAATTGCCTTGTTGGTAAAGTTTTTGATATTGCTGTCGGGTCTATCGATACCGGGTTTGGTAAAACCGGGAAACCTGTTCTTTCATACTCCAGGTATGGTTCCAGCACATTATAGCCCACCAGCGCAATCCATTTTTGATAAATAATTGCCTCCTTGTAATTTGCGGAAGATGCATTCCATCCAACGTTTTGAATATTCTGCCCATAATAAGTAGCGGCCAATCCTGTTGACGTTGCAGCAGATGCATAAGCCGTGGCGGTTGGCAGTCCGGTTGAGGGATCATAACTGGTTACAGAACCTGCCTTTAAGGCAACAAAGGAAGCTGTAATACCTCTTTCGTATGCGCTCTGGGCACTTGTTGCAGTAGTTCCCGAATTGCCTATATTAAGTTCATCAAGTAGCGCCTCTGCTTGTAAAAACAATGATTCCGCCCCCGAAAACAAGACAGCATTTTGGGCCGGAGATATTAATAAACCCGGGCCTACACCACTGGTACCGGGATTGGCTAAAACAGTTGGCGAGCCCTGAGGGTCCCCAAAAGTATTGCCGGCTATTATTCCCCCGTTAGATCCTGTTGTACCATAGTATATCGAAGTTAGCCGCGGATCGTTATAGTTGTTTAGCCTGTTTATAAATAAAGTACTGCCACGGTAGTAAACGTTTGGAAATGTAGGGTTACCGTTAGCGTCAACACCGTAATTCCCCCAAAATGGGCTTTGCTTTCCCGCAGTGTTTGAATATCCCGGATTTGCCTCAGCATCAAGATTCTCATCCAGGTAACCTTCGGCCGAAGTTGAAGCCAGGTCTGAGGCTGCTGCATTGGTTCCGAGGTTACTAAGGCGAATGGCCAAACGCAGTTTAATTGAATTTGCGAATTTCTTCCAGCCGGTCATATTCCCGCCAAAAACAATGTCCGAGCTCCCGGGATTGGTAGCGCCGGAACTCTTGTTTATCAGCGCGATAGCATTATCCAATTGTTTTACCAGGTCGTTATAAACTGATACTCCCGTATCAAAAGCGGGGAAAAGAATAGTTGAAGGCTGGAATGCCTGGGTGTAAGGTATGTCGCCATACTGATCAACCAGTTGCTGAAAATCATAAGCCTTCATGATCATCGCAATTGCCTGGAAATTAGCATCCGCTGGCACCGCCGCCGAGCTCACTTGCAAATTATTAAAATTGGTCAAATTTTGATAAAGGTCAATCCAGCTTTGCGTAAAGGATGTATTGTTGATCTGGAATTGATCTAACGAAGAGTTCGGCACGTAGTTGCCGCTATTTGTCCAGTACCCCATCCAAACGCCGAAATTTGAATAATCACCACCGTTAATAATCGCAGCAGATGTTGCCAAAGCTCCGGCTAAAGTAAGCTGGGGTGTCGTTACCGAAGGACTATTTGGGTTGACTTCCTGGCTGAGAAAGTCCTTTTTACAACCGGCAATTCCGATTGTAAAAAATACCGCTATAAATAAAATATATTTTTTCATCTCTCTGTTTATTAAAGTTAGAATGTCAATTTAAAACTGCCGCCATATATCCTCGTCTCTGGGGTTTGGCCGTCGTTGTTTACACCTCTTAAGTTACTATTGGGCCCTGCATTTGAAAATTCCGGATCATCCCATGGATTGCTTTTTGGCGTCCATAAAAACAAGTTTCGGCCTGTTAGGGAAACTGTAAGCCCCTTTATAAATTTGTTATTTTTAACAAACTTATCCAGGTTAAAGGCCAGATCTATTTCCCTTATCTTCCAAAAAGCACCGCTTGATACAAAGGGACTCGCAGTTCCGCTCCATACCGATTGCTGCCAGAAACCGTAGTTACCATTAGCAACCACTACACTTGTATTTGGCACATACACCCCAGGAGATGTCTGCAATACTGAACCGGGATATATAAACCTTTCACGTCCCGCTGATGCTGATTGCGCTGAAGCGCCGGTGAAAGTTAGGGTTCCACCAAGGCCATTGAAAAGAACATCGCCGCCCCTGTATTCGGCTACACCCGTTAAGCTTATAAATTTATAGGTAAAAATTGTGGATAAGCCTAAATTGTATTTAGGGGTTGTTCTGCCAAAAGTGGTTAAAGCTTGTGCCTGGCTTGGGTAACCTGTAACAGGGTCAACAACTACATGGCCCTGCGGATCACGTACAAAATCCGTTCCCTCTAACAGCGGAAATGGCTGACCTACAACTGCGAATTGATTATTCCCCAATGACAATGAGGGTACACCGGGCAATAAGGATATCACTTTGGAATTGTTGATAGAAAGATTGCCTTTTACGGTCCAGCCAAATTTGTTTTGGGCCTGTGTCAAAACCTGCCCTGTTAATTGTAACTCATAGCCGCTTGACTCGGTTTCACCAATATTTAATAACGAGGAGCTATAACCTGTGGATACTGACGTATTTATACCTACCGTTTGGTTCTTATCATGCGAATCATAATAGGTCGCATCCAAACTCAAACGGCTGTTTAAAAATTGAAGCTCGGCACCAAATTCAACCTCGGTGGTTAACTCCGGCTTTAAGGTAGGACTGAAGTTTTCCGTGCCCGCACTTAAACCGCCTAATGAACCATAGGGGAAACCATTAGTTACGCCATAGGTGTTGTATATTTGATACGGGCCAATATTAATATTACCTACACGGCTGAATGAACCGTAAAGTTTAACATAGTTTAAAATTTTATTGCCCGATAAACCAGGTATTGCATCAGTAGGGATAAAAGATAGTTTTGCAGAAGGATAGTAAAAACTGCGCTCTGCTTTTGATAGCCTTGAATCCTGCTCGTTTCTTAAAGTCGCCTCAAAATTCAAATAGTTTTTCCAGCCAATGTTCAGGTCGCCAAAATAAGCTATGTTGTTTATGGTATATGAGTTTTCAAACGCATTCACCAAACCGCCTATGGTGTTGATATTATAAAAACCGTTTACAAGCAACTGGTTACTGCTGGTTTCCATATATTTTAAATACTGTTGACGTATGGAGTTACCAAGCAGTAAACTGGTTTTGAGATCTTTAAAAAAGTTATAATGAAAATTCAAAAAAGCGTCACCTTCTATACGTGAATAGCCGGGATCAAGGCCACCACCACCTTCGCCGTTGCCATCGCCGTAAGCGTAAAAGTCTGATACGAAACCCGGCGATTTACCTGTTGGGAAGCCTGAGGCAACATTACCTGCATGCCAATAATCGCTGATAGCATATTGCGAAAAATCAACTTCCGCCTTTGTATCGCGCTCCTGGTTGATACCAAAGTTATCAGATAACTGATAGCTTACATCAAACCATTTTGTAGGTTCAACTTTTAACTTCAACTGGGACAATAAAACATCACGCTTTATATCCCTCCTGGAGTGATCAATTACCCAATAAGGGTTAATAGCATAAGCGTCAGGAAAATCATTTGCGTTTCCATAGAAGCCGTCGGGGTTTTGAAACTTTTGTATAGGATAAAATGCCGGTAACTGCAGAATTGAGGAATAAAGGCTATTTGCACCAGCGTTAGTAACAAAACTACCTGCTATACCGTTTGTAGTACCGTCATTGTAAGTACTTATACTGGTTTTTGTATAGGCCGCAGAAAAATCGACTGAGAAAATACCGTATGTCCGGTGCCCTCTTACGCTAAAAGCGTTTTTAACATTTTTATCGTTAGGTACTACGGTGGTCCTGTAAACGTTTTGGGCAGACATATATATGGAGTTTTTGGCATCTCCCTCCTGGTAGGAAATATCATTTTGCTCTGTAATACCTGTCTGGAAGAATGCTTCAATAGGACTGGTAGGATACGGAGAATATCTTACCATATCTACGGGGCCTGTGGCGCTGCCGATCGGTGCTCCAAGTTGTACCATCTGGCCATTGTATGCAGGTCCATATTCCTGGTTTTCATAAGGAACATAATTTGAAAAACCGGTAAGGGGATCAATATAAGAGCCCCCTTCGCCGCCATACGTGCCAAACTGGGTTTGTAATTTCGGATAAAATGCTACACGTTCGGCCTGAACTGAATTTTCATAGATAACTGTAGGTTTCCCTGCAGTTGTCCCTCTTTTGGTAGTGACCAGTATCGCACCGTTTGATGCTTCAGAACCATACAAGGCTGCTGAACCCGCACCCTTTAAAACAGTAATATCAGACACATCATTCGGGTCAATTGAAGACAAGGTTCCTCCCGGAATTGGCACACCATCCACCACGATCAATGCACTGTTGTTACCTTCAAGAGAGCGGTTGCCCCTTAGTACAACAGATATATTTGGGTCAACGCCGGCATCAAGGGTGTATACAGCCAAGCCTGCGACCTTTGCGGTTAAACCGTTGGCCAGATTCGTAACATCGGTTTGGGTCAACTCCTTAGGGGTAATAGTTGCTGTAGCATAACCCAGGTCCCTTTCAGTATGCTTAATACCCAGAGAGGTAGTTACCACCACTTCTCCAAGCTGGTTGTTTGATGAGATGAGTATCGCGTTTATAGTTGGTCCGGTTACCGGAATCTGAAGGGTTTCAAAGCCAATAAAGCTAAAAACCAGGGTAGCGCCCTGTGGCACTGACAGAGAATATTTACCTGCCGGGTTAGTTTGGGTACCCACTGTGGATCCCTTTACCTTTACTGTTACTCCCATCAGGGGTAAGCCGTCGTCTTTGGCTGTAACTGTACCGGTTACCGTCCGGTTTTGTGCAAAAACCTGTACCAGTACTGAAAAGGTTAAAATTAAGATAAGAAGTAATTTTCGTTTCATGTTAAATTGAATTAATGAGTTTGGATTAATTTTAACGCGGATAAGTAGTCATTCCAGATTACTTGAACACACCGTTAAGGGGGGATACTGGTGTACTTCATTTTCAAAATTATAAGACAGTTAATGATTTTAACCCCAATATGGGTTATGTAATATTAGGGCTTATAATTTCCGCCGGATATGCGAAAACTTCCATTCTGAGAAAGCGTGCTTATTTTTTAAATAAAAAATCCACCACTTTGGGGGATAAAAAAGACTATCACTTTCAGGAACTTTGTAGGTACTGCATCTATTTGAAACAGATAATTAACTATTAACCGATTTATGAAAAACTCAACTACCTATCAAAATGACGCCTGCTTTATGCTCCAGGTTAATGAACCTGACAAAGTCCTTAACTTTTTAATAAAAAAACTGGGATTTATAGTCAGCCCCTCTGAAATTCAAAAAAAAAACCTTTTAAAAGCAGATCTAAAATACATAAGGTTGAAGAACGGTTATGGAAACCAGTACCTATTGGCGGTTAACGATTCTCATGCCTTAAACGATAAAAGTATTTGTAACCCAATCATTGTCATCAATACTGACGATTGTTTAAAAGAATATTATAATTTAAAAACGGCGGACGAAATTTCAGTTTATAGCAAACCAAAATATCTGCCGGAAGGCCTTGCCTTCGAAGCATCGGACAAATGGGGAAATGCGTATATTTTATTAGAGAAGCGGAACTACAATGAAAACTGACCGGTGAAAAATATTAAAATATTATATAATCAAAACAAACTATATAACGAAGTTACCGGCGATGCGTGTTATACAAACCAACGTGACGAATTTTCGATAAGACTTGTATTTAATGGGAATGAGCATTACACCATTGGTCAGAAAGATTATAATATATATCCCGGAAATTTTCTGGCTATTAATGATGGTACTCTTTATAGCAGAAAGATTTATTCCGACATACCCGTGAACACTTTTGCGGTCATGTTTTCTTCCGCCTTTTTAGCCGAGTTCCATTATAATATTACCCACGATGATATCCAGTTGCTTGAAAACCCCTATAATTTCAACCAAAACAGCACGCCGACATTTTTAGAGACTATTTATCCGT
>Ga0316224_1001020_pt1 | contig 33968 bp, 26 predicted proteins | sample TBH18013metaG_FD_206254 | JGI IMG/M metagenome (GOLD analysis project Ga0316224, IMG submission 206254) | Freshwater microbial communities from Trout Bog Lake, Wisconsin, USA - TBH18013 | ecosystem: Environmental > Aquatic > Freshwater > Lake > Hypolimnion/Profundal zone | place: USA: Wisconsin... | reverse complement strand
CGCAATTCACCATCATTGAGGAAATTCCACCGAGCCGACTTGCAATTAAAATTAAAAAGCCGCCGCAGTTGGACAAAGAGACCGTTTTGAAAGCTTTGGAATTTGATTCATCGTGGGTTCAGATTATCAAGTGAGTTTTCCGCGTTAAGCAGTTGTTGACGAACTCAAGAACGACATCACGCGCGAAACCCCCGCGAGCTTCGAGCCGAGCATTGATTACGTCGTCACCAAGATTCCGCGCTTTGCCTTCGAGAAATTCCCGCAAGCCGACCCCACGCTCACCACGCAGATGAAAAGCGTTGGCGAAGCCATGGCCATCGGGCGCACGTTCAAGGAAAGCCTGCAAAAATGCCTGCGCTCGCTGGAGATTGGCCGGAGCGGCCTGGGCGGCGACGGCAAACCCTGGCGCATCGGCACGGAAGTCTATGGCGACCGCGACATCCTGCCGCGCGACGTCATCCGTTCGCTGTAGCGGCGGTCTGTGACCGCCGTTCCCATCAAATTTCTTTCGGCGGTCACAGACCGCCGCTACAATCAGGCGTATGAACTCGGACGAGCGTCCGCCCAGACTCAAGCGTCTTGACCGGCTTTTCGCCAGCCATCCGCTCTACTTCGTCACCACCAACACCGAAGACCGCAAACCGATTCTGGCCAACGCCAAAGTTCACGAAGATTTCCGAAAGTTTTGCGAGACCGGACTTACGCGAGGTGTGTTCGTCGGCAAATATGTTCTGATGCCGGATCATTTGCATTTGTTCGTGGCGTTCGGTGATGAATACGAATCGGCGATTGTCGAACGTCGGCGCTCACAGAGCGCCGCTACAGGCGCTGTAGCGGCGGTCTGCGACCGCCATCTTTCCCTGCTTTCCGAGTGGATGAAGAGTTTGAAAAATTCGCTCTCGAAAACTTTACGAGGAATGAATGTTTCCGCACCGCACTGGCAGAAGGGATTCTTCGACCATGTTATGCGTTCGGAAGAATCGTATTCCGAGAAGTGGCTTTATGTGGCGGAGAATCCAATGCGGAAGAAATTAGCGGCTCGTCTTGAGGATTGGCCATTTCAAGGAGAGATTTATCCGCTCGAAGCGCGTGGTCACACGCTGTAGCGGCGCTGCCGGATTCGGCGGTCACAGACCGCCGCTACAACGCAGTTGCGAATGTGATTTGCAGTTGAGCTTAAAACGCACTTGCCGCATTATTCGCGCAGGGGTTTATTCTCAAACAGTAAAATCAAAACGCTTAATCCCCTTTCCCGAATCGGGCAGCACCTAGAAATTTTTTATGAATAAAAAAGTGAAGAAGGTTGGAATTTTAACAGCGGGCGGTCTGGCTCCGTGCTTGAGCGCGTCCATCGGCTACTTGATTGAAGCTTACACGCGCGTCGCGCCCAAGGTGGAAATCATCTGCTACGTCAACGGTTACATGGGTGTGCTGCAAGGCAAGAGCATAAAGGTGACGGCGCAGGCGCGCAAAAACTGGCAGGCGCTCGTCGAGCACGGCGGCAGTCCCATCGGCAACAGCCGCGTGAAGCTCACGAACATCAAGGATTGCGTGAAGCGCGGGCTGGTGAAGGAAGGTCAGGATCCGCAGAAGGTCGCGGCGGACCAACTCATCAAGGACGGCGTGGATGTGTTGCACACCATCGGCGGCGACGACACGAACACGGCGGCGGCGGATCTGGCGAAATTTCTTAAGTCGAACAATTACAATCTCACGGTCGTCGGCATGCCCAAGACGATTGATAACGACGTGATTCCGATTCATCAAAGTCTCGGCGCGTGGACGGCGGCCGAGGAAGGCGCGCATTATTTCGCCAACGTCGTCGCGGAGCACAACGCCAATCCGCGGATGCTCATCATCCACGAAGTGATGGGACGCAACTGCGGCTGGCTCACGGCGGCGACGGCGGAGGAATATCGGAAATTCATGGGCACGATGAACTTTTTGCCCGACCTCGGCTTGAGCGAAGAACGCCGCGATGTTCACGGCATCTACATTCCCGAAATGGCGCTCGACATCAAAGGCGAGGCCGCGCGCTTGCGTAAAATCATGGACAAACATGATTGCGTAAACCTGTTCATCTCCGAAGGCGCGGGCGTGGAGGCCATCGTTGCCGAAATAAAATCGCGCGGTGAAGAAATTCCGCGCGATGCGTTCGGCCATGTGCGTCTCGACAAGGTGAACGTCGGCGCGTGGTTCTCGAAACAGTTTGCCGAATTGCTCGGCGCGGAAAAGACGCTCGTGCAGAAGAGCGGTTATTACAGCCGCGCCGCCGCCGCGAATGCCGCCGACCGCAAACTCATCCGCCGTTGCGCCGTGAAAGCCGTGCAATGCGCGCTCGCCGGCAAGGGCGGCGTGGTGGGTGAAGACGAAGAGCGCGGCAAGCAGCTCCGCGCAATCGAGTTCGAGCGCATCAAGGGCGGAAAGCCGTTCAACATCAAGGCGAAGTGGTTCGTGCAATTGCTCAAGGACATCGGCCAGCCGCTGGGCAAGGCCGTGGCAGTGAAGCACTGACCGGAATTTTTCACGAGGCGAAGCGCTGCGAGGCGCTTCGCCTTTTTATTTGTCCTCGGCGCGGATTTTTTCCCTGCCCACACTGGCGGCATGAAGCGGTTGGTCGCACTTTAGCCAAGACGATGGGCAGGATACGCCGTTTGCTGTCCCTGGCCGTTTTGGCGTTCGCGCTGCCGGCGGCATCGGCCTTTCCTGCGGGCGCTTCTAACTCGGGTCGGGCATCAACTTTAAGACCATCGCCAACGACTGGCGCATGGTCGAAACCTTTGAAACCGCCGCGTAGCGTGGTGACGGTGGTTGGTGAAGACAAAAAGGCCGCCGCCGGCGAACCCTATTCGGGCCGGGCACCGTAGCCGCGCACGAAGCCAACGAAAGACGCCGCATCCACGACGTTGTTCTTCCAGTTGGCCTCGTATTCGATGGAGACGTTGCCGGTGAAATTCTGGCGCTTCAGCTCATCAATGACGCCGGCGAGGTTGCCGACGCCGGTGCCGGCGGGCACATCGTGGGCGGTTGGCGAAAAATCATTCATCTCATGGAGGTGGACGCTGATGACGCGGCCCTGCAGAATTTTCAGGCAGTCCACCGGCTTCAGGTTGGACTGGACCCAGTGGCCGACATCGGCGCAGGAGCCGATCCGCGCGTCGCGATCCTTGACGACGCTTAAAACATAGTTCGGATCCCACATCTTGTAGCCGGGATTTTTGGGCTGGCTCTGGTGGTCGTGGAAGCCCACGCGGATGTCGTATTCCTTGACGAGCTTTTCGATGGTGTCAATGGAATCGACCGACTCGGTGGTGATGCCGTAAAGCCCGAATTTTTTGGCGAACTCAAAAATCTTCCGCGCGCCCGCCTCGTCCTTGGGAATGCCCACCACGCCGTAGTTGACCGCGCGGACGCCGTCCTTTTCCAACCGCGCCTTGACGGTGGCGATCATTTCGTCGGTGGCGTTGTGGTCGAATTTCACGCCAGGCTGATCCGGGCTGAATTTCTGGCCGGGATAAAATTCGATGACCTTGCCGCCCGCCTCGGCGGTTTTGTCAATCGCCTCCAGCACGGAATATTCCTTGAACGTCCACGCCTGGCAGCCGAGCGCGAGGCCGCCGGTCAGACAGTTGGCCGGAATGGGTTCGGCGGACGCGGTTAGTCCTGCGGCGCAAAGCGCGGCGGCGAGCGGGATGAATTTAATTTTCATTTTGGGCGGTGAGTTCTCCCAGTTTTTCAAATCGGTCGGAAAATGCAAGTAACCTGTTGGGGATCCGGTGGCATCTGGCAGTCGTGCCATGGCCTCACGTAAATGCGTGGCACAAAAAATGGATTTTGTTTTGAAACACTAAAACCAGTTGCTAGATTTTTGCTTATGAAGCCACCCATGCCCCACTGGAACCGCCGCACGTTTCTCAAGACCGCCACGCTCGCCGGCGGCACGGTCGTGTTCGGCGTGCCGACACTGCTGCGCGGCCAGAACCTGAACAGCAAGCTCAACATCGCCGCCATCGGCGCGGGCGGCAAGGGCGCCAGCGACACGGATCATTGCGCCACCGAGAACATCGTCGCGCTCTGCGACGTGGATTCCGCCCATTGCGCCGGGCAGGTCAAAAAATATCCCGGCGCGAAATTTTACCGCGACTTCCGCAAGATGTTCGACGAAATGGGCAAGGGCATTGACGCCGTGACCGTTTCCACGCCGGATCATTTTCACGCCATCGCCGAGTCGGCCGCGATGCGCCTGGGCAAGCACGTCTATGGCCAGAAGCCGCTCGCGCAGACGGTTTACGAGGCGCGCTATCTTCGCGACCTCGCGCACGAAACCGGTGTCGTCACGCAGATGGGCAATCAGGGCAGCGCGGCGGACGGCCTGCGCCGCGCGGTGGAATGCGTCCACGCCGGCATCATCGGCCCGGTGCGCGAGGTTTATGTCTGGACCAACCGCCCGATCTGGCCGCAGGGCATCGGCCGGCCTGATGGCAGCGATCCTGTGCCGGAAACCCTGGACTGGGACATCTGGCTCGGCCCCGCGCCGGCGCGGCCCTACAAGAAAGGCGTCTATAATCCGTTCAACTGGCGCGGCTGGCTGGATTTCGGCACCGGCGCGCTGGGCGACATGGCGTGCCACACGGTCAACATGCCGTTCCGCGCGCTCGGCCTGGGCTATCCGACGGAGATTGAGGCCACCGCCATCACCGGCATCAACCAGGAAACCTATCCGCTGGCCTCCAAAATCCGGTTCCAGTTTCCGGCGCGGAAAATTTCCGTGCCCGCCGCGAACAAAACTTTCTTTCACAAGCATGACACGCTGTCGCTGGAGCCCGTGACGTTGTGGTGGAACGACGGCGGCCAGCCGGTTGCGGACCAGCCGGGCCGGCACGACGGCAGCAACAAGCCGCCGCAGGAAATCACCGCCGACATCGCGGAGATGTTCGGCGAGGTTCCCGGCAGCGGCTGCCTGCTGGTCGGTGACAAGGGCAAGATCTTTTCGCCCGACGACTACGGCGAACAATTTTTCATCCGGCTCAACGACGAGAAGAAATTTACGCACTATAAAAAATATGCGGCTGTCACCGCCATCCCGGAAAGCCTGCCGCGCAATTTGTTCAAGGGCGACAACGACCACCGGCAGCATCAGGAATGGATCGCCGCCATCAAGGAGGGCAAACCGGAACTGTGCTACTCGCGGTTTGCCGTCGGCGCGCAGCTCACGGAAATCATGCTGCTCGGCTGCGTCGCCCTGCGCGCCGGCCAGAAGATCGAGTGGGACGGCCCGGCCATGCGCGCCACCAACTGCCCGGCCGCCGCGCAGTTCGTGAAACGCGAGAACCGCGCCGGCTGGGTGCTGTCGTGAGCGGAAAATAAGAATGCCGGCGCAGGAATTGCGCCGGCATTTTCAATTTTTTTGCGCGTCGCTGATCAGCTCGCGCGGGCGTAATTTTCAACCGGCTCCGCGCCGAGCGTGCCCACCAACTTCTTCGGATAGTCCGCCGACTCGACCGCCTCCAAAGTTTTCCGCGCCGCCGTCAGGCGCGCAGCGATGCCGAGTTTTTCCGAAACGTCCGTGTAGTTCGGCCGGCGCAGGAACTGGTTCAGGCATTCAACGTGCCGCTTCCACAAGGCGCGGTCCACCTTCTGTTTCGCCGCGAGGCGCGCGGCATACCAGCCGCTCGCCAGCAGGTTTTCGCGCGTGAACAGTTTGCGCACGTCGGGATGTTCCAGGCCTTTTCCTTCCCATTCGTCATGGAGCATGATGTGTAGCAGCGCCCGCAACGGCGGGCTCGCCTGCGCGATGCTGCCGTCGTCAAAATACATTTTCGCGACGCGCTTCTGCGTGGCGATGATGTTGTCCATGCCGTCCGCAAAAATGTCCTTGCCCTGCAGTTCCGGCTTGAGCATCGCCTCGGTGAACACGGCGTGCGGATGGTTGAACACGCGGCCGAAGAAATTGTGCACGAACCGCGCGTTGATGCGCCAGCCGAGCCGGCTCGCGAGCACCTTTTTGCCGGCGTGATCAAAGTCCGCGCACTTTTCCAGGAACCGGTTGGCGACGAGAAATTTCGGGTCGCGCTCCTCGGCGCTCATGCGCGACCAGACCTCCGGCACGATCAGGCTCACGTCGTGGTCCACGCGCAGATTCGGCCCGACGTAGCCGGCGGCGGTGACGAACGCGTGATGGCCGCAGAGGATGAACGACACGAGCGCGTTGTTCAAATCCATGATCGGCGGCAGCGCGTTGAACGGGCCCTTGGTCAGCGCGCCTTCGGAACCCGCGCCGGTGGTGGACGGCGATTTGCCGGTCATGCTGCAAATGACTTCCATGAAAAGTTCCGGCAGCTCGAAGAAATGAATCGGGTTGTAGCACGCCAGCGCCCGCACGCCTTTTTCCGGCGGGTTGTTGCGGCGGCCCGGCAGCACGGCGGTGACCGGCGTGTGCAGCGGCTGGCCCGGCGGCACGCGGCGGCGCAGGCGCGCGGAAATTTCCGCCAGATAAGTTTCGCCCGCGCGCACGAGGTCGGGGCGCTTTTGCAAATAGCGCGGATTTTTCGTCGGCTTGCCGTCCACGAGGCGCGGATTGGCGGTGCAGACGAAATAATCTGGCTGGCCGGTCTTCGCGACTTCGCCCACGAATTTCTGCATCGGGTCGGTGAACTGGTTAAAACCCAGCGCGTCCGCAACCATGCCGCGCGCGTTGGCCGGCGTGAGCGGCTCGTAGTTGGAAAAGAAATTTTCCGGCTGCACGAAATCCAGTTCCGCCTGCTTGTCATAGCCGCGATGGATCGCATCATCGGGCCGCTGAAACAAACGCTGCTCGCAGTTCTGCGCGAATTTCAGCGACAGGTTTTTGTCCGTGCCTTCGGGCAGATTTTCCAGCACGCCGGCGGGAACGACCGTTGACGCCGTGATGTCGTCCTCCATCTGCACTTTCACCGCCGGATGAAAATCCTTGCGCAAGCCGAACGTCCTCCACGCGCCGTCATCGTCGAAGCCGACGCGCAGATACGTCGTGACCAGTTTGCGGTTGTCGCATTTCAGCTCGTTGCCGGGCGTGCCGTTGATGATGTCCACGCTGAAATGTTCGCGCCAGTCCGCGCCCCACTCCGGCTTGTGATAGCGCTTCACGACGAAGACCAGCTCCTTGACGTGCTGCGGCACGCTGACCAGCCACGCATTATATTCCGGCGTGTAGTCGTGCTCGTCCGGCGTCAGCAATTTGATGACGGAGCCGAGCGAGCGGTCCGGATCCAGCACGGTGCGCTTGTCCGTGCGCTCCTTGTCGGCAAAACGCTTCGTGTAATCGCGGTCAATCAGCTCGGCGACGCGGTCAAAATCATTTTTCAAGTCCGAGACAAAAACCGGGCCGGTCAAAATTGCGTCAGTGATAGGCTTGGAAATTTCCGATTTGCCGCCGCCGGAAACCGTGCAGGGCTTGTGGCAGAAAGTGCCCTCGGCCACCGTGCCGACCAGCCGCCACTGGCGTCCGTGGCCGGGCGGCTTTTCCATGCGGATCTTGTAGCCGGACGGGCGGACGTAGGTTTTTTCCGGCGAGAGCCGGATGCTCTGCTCGCCAGAACTGGGATTCGTCCAGGAAATTTTCTGCGCCTTCAAATCGAAGCGTGCCGAGGCCGGAACGTAAATGATTTCCGGAAACTTCTTGTCCACCGCGTAGCCTTCCGGCTTCACGTCCATGATGGAACCAAACATCGCGGTCATCTCCACGAACGAATGCGGCAGCCGCCGCGAGACAATGTCGCCGTTGAACTCCTCGCCGAGGTCGTAGCTCGCGAACACCAGCGCGCCGCCGGCGTGCTCCTCTTCCGTGAGGCCGAACAGGTTGGCCGCGTAGCTCAACTGCGTCTTCACCTCTTTTTTGCAGTAGCCGAAATAGTTGTCCGCGATGATGGTGACGATGACGCCGGTCTCGTCGCGCGCCGTGAGCTTGAAGGCGTTGCCGCCGTTGTAAAGTTCGTCCTCGGTTTTCCAGCACATGCCATCGCGGCGCTGGCGTTCGGTGGCCTGGTCGAAATGCGGCAGGCCGACGGATTTTTTCGTGAGCCGAATGAGATGCGGCGCAAGGACGATGCAGCCGGTGTGGCCGGTCCAATGCTCGCTGTCGAGCGCGGCGTCGTTTTCCGGCAGCAGCGGGTCGCCGCCGTTTTCAAAAATCGTCTCGACAAAATCAAGGTTGCTCACCAGGTTGCCTGGCACGAAGAAGCGGACTTCCATCCGTTTTTCCGGCGTGAAGCCGGGCACGGCCGGGCACACCAGCGGGCGGATGAGCAGCGAGACAAAACATTCCGCCGGCTCCGGCTGCGTCGCGGTGAACGGCAGTTTCAGCAGCTCCTTCGGCGGCGTGAGCGCGTGCTGGAGAATTTTTGCGAACGTCGCCTTGGGCACGCCCAGCTTGTCGTCGGGAATCGGCAGGCCGCCCTCGGCGACGTGGAAAATTCCCGCCGTCGTGCGCCGGTCACTTTTGGGATTGTGCAAGACGCCCTGCTTGACGCGGTAGGAATTGATGATGTCCGAGGAAAAATCCTCGCGGTCCACCGGCAGCGAGAGCACGCGGGCGAGGCCGGCGCGGTCGAGCGCGAACGTGCGCGCGGGCAGCTTTGGCACCGGCACGTCCTGCAAATAATCGTAGAGAAAAGTCTGGATGCGCTGGTCCACCGGGCAGAGGTGCTGGCCGAGCAGGCGGTCCTTCTCGCGCGACTGCGCGGCCATGGCGGCGGCGATCTCGACGAACTCGCGGTCGCCGGCCAGCGGCACCGGCGAGCAGCCGATGAGGGCGAGTTTGACGTTGATGTGCGCAATGAGATGTGCGGGTAACTGGCTGTTCATGGTGATTTTTCAGTCCTGCGACCGAATCCTTTGCCGGTTACAATGCCCTTTTTTTTGCCGCTGGCAAAACATTTTTTGCGCTCCGGCGAAAAAAACACCGGCGGCTGGCATTTGGAATCCAAATAAATGACCGGCCGCCGGTTGCCCGGAAACATTCCGGGCAAATCCCGCTTCTCCCTCTCCGTTCCCTCCGAGGGAAGGGAGAGGGTCGGGGTGAGGTAAGGGTGAATTCCCCTCAACTTTCAACCCCCCTTCACGTTGACATGATGGAACCGGGGCTGCACCAGTTGCTCGCCCCCGTGCTGCCGCCGATGGCGCGTGCCCGCACCAGATACGTCGTGCCCGGGACCAGTCCCGTCAGCACAATCCGCCGCGCCTGCGTGGAGAGGCACGCCTCCGCCCACGTCTTGCCGCCATCCGTGCTGGACTGCACCTGATACGTCTTGGCGTTCAACACCGGCGCGAGTTGCAGCAGCACCTGCGTGGTGCCGTTGTTCAGCAGGCTCACAATGGCCGTGTCATCTAGGGGCGACGACGCCCGGTTTGTGCTCGCCGGCAGGTAGCCGGTGTTCAGCAGCATCTCCAAGGTGAGACCCGGAAAATCCTCCACACAGTTGGCGTCGCGGTTCAACGCATCCGTCAGCGCGTCAAAGATGCTGTTCTTGGCCGCCGTTTCCACCGTGCCGCCAGTGATCATCGCCGCCAGTTTGGCATTCAGGTCGTCCGCCATGAGCTTGAGTTGCGACGGGGAGACGGCCAGGTTGGAGAATGTGCCCGGGTCGAGGTTGACGGACACATTCGTCGCGAACGTGACCAGTTGTGGGCCGGGATATTTGTAAAAATTCCGCAGCACTTTCAATTTTGCTTGAGGCATAACTATTTTCAACTTTCTTGGATTCCGTGAAATTGTTAGCAGCCCCCGTGCCAACATATTAGAATGGCTTTACAGGTATTATGAAATCATAACTATTTATTGTCATGCTCACAACAACCGATGGTAAGGCGAAAACCAAAAATGTGTGAATTATTGGCTTTTGTCGGAATTTTCCCCGGCAGGTTCCGGCCTGCCTCATCAGCTTCATTCGCCATTCTGCCTTCGTCATTTTTCTTTGCCGCTCCGTCACCGACCTTGGAAGTTTGATGATGCCGCTTGGAAGTTGTATGCCCGACCTTTGAAGTTCCGTCACCGACCTTCCAAGTTGCGTCATGTTTCTTCAAGGATTCATGAGCGACCTTTGAAGTTTCGTCAGGGAAATTGGAAGTTGCGTGACCAACCTTTGAAGATTCATCATCCAACTTTGAAGGTTAGCGACCGACCTTGGAAGGTCCGTCACCGTCCTTGTAAGAAAAATGGCCAAAATTCGACATTTTACCGGCAAGTGTCCAAAAGCGTGGGACAGGTGGCAGATAACTGGACAAAACCAGCCATTAGCCCGACTTGGTTACGGAACGGTTGAAAATCAAAAACCTGTTAAAAGTGCTTGCAAATGAATTATGGCAGGCATATAAAGTTGACATTATTGCTTCGGGAAACTGGCAGAGCAGTTGAAATATAGCAGCGGTGAGACTCCTATTATGGACAGCGGACAACAGTTTTTGGGCGAACGGCAGATGCGTATTCCAGACCAACAGGAAAGCCATGCCTCCATACAGCCCGGTTCTTTGGCACTTTTTCTGTGGCAAATATTTCAAAAATATAATCAAACATGAAACATAAAATGGGAAACAGGAAGCCGATTGCAGCGCTTTTGGGAACGGTGTTGCTGGCATTGGTGGTCTTGCCAGTCGGGATGGCGCATGCGGACAGCGCGGCGGCTTTTACCAATTTCACGTTGTCCGCCATATCTCCGGTCTGCTTTGGTGGCACTCCTTCCGTGACAATCAATGCCGGCGTGGCCAATCCCTCCAGTGACAGTTGTGAAATAGTGATCACCAACCAGATTTGGTCATGGAGCGCCACTGGCGGGGGCGTCTGCTTTCCGACTAATGGAAATGGTGGCACGGGCTGGACTTGGAGCAACGCGCCAGCCGGGAACAACGGCATTACCGTATCGGCAAATGTGACGTTTCAAGGGACGAATTGCAATGGCGGCTTTACCACCAACATTTCTGGCAGCACCAATTTCACGGTTCCTGTAATAAGCGTCAGCCTTTCAATGAACAACCTTCAACGAGTTGGCATCAGCGCAAACGGCCATGACCGGACGCAACATATAACTGTTACGGCCTGTCCCAGCAGCGAGATTGGCAACGTGGCTTTGACACATGGCACTCACATAACCCTGACAAATCTTAAAGTGGACATGGGAAGCGGAACCAAAACCTTTGATTTGATTGGCCTGAATAAGAGCACGACTCCGGGCGATGACTATGTCGCGGCCACAGATAACGCAACTTTTTGTTATGATATGAAAACGGTCACGGTAATTGTCCCGGCGGCAATTGGGACGAATCCCCCGCCGTTTAATGGTGATGTGCAACCTCAGAATCTTTGCACAGACTCAAACACATCGCCTGTGGCGTGGGGGATTGGCCCGCCTGACGTATATGTGGCTACTTACTATTATGCTCCATTAACAATTCCTGTTGTAGATCAATTTACAAATGCTTGCGGAGACCTTTACGATGGCTCGGATATTCTTGAAAATGGGAATCCTCTCAACCAAACACTTTCTGGGAGCGCTTATACTGACAACGCCGGCTTCAACGTTCCTTTAGGTATATATGACCGAAGTAATCCAATCGCAGTTAATTGGCCTACCAATACGACATCGGTAGGCCACAGTAATTCAGCGCATGATATTTTAACAATTACCGTGGATCGCATATTTGACCTAAAACCATTCGCGCGGACATGTATTTATACTCCTCCAGCACACCTTCAGTTTATATGGCAATAATATTTGGACAAAACTAATAAATATTTAATATACCAATGAAAAAATCATATATTTACTTTATATATTTTCTAATATGTTCAGCCGGTTATTCTCTTTTAGGCGAAGAGCAATCCAACACATCAAATATACAATTTGAGACATTTCTTAAAACAACCGGGAAAAGATACAACTTGTTTTTTACAGTTGAGGGCGCTTATGAAAAGCAAAATTCACAGTTTCCGTTTGGGGAAAAGGTTTTAATGACTGATATGCCAACTAATATTTCATCAGCCATATTTGCTTTAACAAATTCTATTGCCAATCTTGCAGTGATTGCCGATATGGCGGATAAGCGGATTTATCATATTGTAGATATCCGGCTTTTAGAGAAAAATGGTTACCCCATGAATCAAGTCATGGATTCTGCCAAATTTCAAGGAAAAGCTAATAAGTTTGTCAATTTCATAAATGGGAGAGTCCCAGGGTTGTCAAACGAGTCCATATACGCTAACAGTGATTTTGCAGCTGCCAATTGGCTGGCCTTCATTTCGATAGACGCAACAAATATATCCGTGCGAGATGCATTGAGTGACGGTATTAATTTGCAAGGATATAATCGAATCATTTGGAAAAGCTTTACCTCGCTTGAAACGCTAAAGACAACCGTGCAATACCTGGGTCCAAGGTCGCCGCTTGATCCTTAACCAACTTGGACTTGAATCGGTCTTTTGGGAAAGTGGTGAATGTAAAAAATGCTCGGGTGGCTTTACGATATGGGAAGACAGTTTTTGTGAAAAAAATATGAAAGAAAAAAATCGAAGCAAGAAGCCGATTGCAGCGCTTTTGGGAATGGTGTTGTTGGCATCGGTGATCTTGCCAGTCGGCATGGCGCATGCGGACAGCGCGGCGGCTTTTACCAATTTCACGTTGTCCGCCATATCTCCGGTCTGCTTTGGCAGCAGCCCTTCCGTAACCATTACTGCCGGCGTGGCCAATCCTACCAGTGACAGTTGTGAAATAGTTATCACCAACCAGATTTGGTCATGGAGCGCCTCTGGCGGGGGCGTCTGCTTTCCGACCAATGGAAATGGTGGCACGGGCTGGACTTGGAGCAACGCGCCAGCCGGGAACAACGGCATTACCGTCACGGTAAATGTGACGTTTCAGGGGACGAATTGCAATGGCGGCTTTACCACCAACATTTCTGGCAGCACCAATTTCACAGTCCCTGTAATAAACGTCAGCCTTTCAATGAACAACCTTCAACGAGTTGGCATCAGCGCAAACGGCCATGACCGGACGCAGCATATAACTGTTACGGCCTGTCCCAGCAGCGAAATTGGCAATGTGGCTCTGACGCCTGGGCCTCACATAAAACTGTCAAATTTTCAAATGAATGCGGGAAATGGAACCAAAACATTTGATTTGGTTGGCACGGATAAAAGCACGGCGCAGGGCGACACCTATGTCACGGCCACAGATAACGTAACCGGTTGCAGTGATACGAAAACGGCTACTGTTATTATCCCGGCGGCTGTCGGAACACCGCATCCACAATTTTATAGCACAAGTGTGGCCGGCCAAAATCTATGCTTGAATTCAACAACTACACCAGCAGACTGGTCGGTTATTCCCCCGAATGTTGCGCTAGTTACAGCATTTATAACGCCACAAAGTATTAGTGTTGTTGACCAATTTGGCAATGCTTGTGGCGACCTTTATGACGGTTCTATTATTACTGAAAATGGCAATCCACTAAACCAAACGCTTTCAGGCAGCGCATATACCGACAATGTTGGCGTCTGGGACGACTCCTACGGAATTTATAATGCCAGCGACCCGGTGGCGGTTAATTGGCCTAAACATTCACCAACTCTGATTGATGCAACTGGAACTAAGCCTCTAAATACCCATGTGGAGGTGGATGGGTTTAGTTTGAATCCTGCCATTCAAAATAGAACATATTCTTATACGCCACCATCAACATTGCAAGTCATATGGCAATAATCAATATGATGCACAAATCAAAAAATAAAACTACTGACTAATATGAAAAAAACTATTTGCCTGATTCTTTTATCAATTATCGCCTTAACAAGCCTTTCGCTTTACGGAGAAAATCAGGTCAAGCCTTTAGATATGCCTCTAAAGACTTTTCTACGCAAGGCGGGGAAAATATGTGGTGTTTATTTTACGGTAGAAGAAGGCTTTGAAAATAAATACCCCGATTACATTTTAGAAAAAAACATTTCGCTGTCAAGCACGCCAACCAATATCGAATCAGCTATTCTTTGTTTAACCAATTCGTTCAAAAATCTGACCATAGTTGTTGATTCGGCTAACAAACATATTTACCACATAATAGACAGCCGTCTTTTGAGCGAGAAAGATTATGCCATGAATCAGGTTTTAGACTCTGTTAAATATAATGACACAGCTCATAAATATGTGGATTTCTTGAGTGAGAAGGCTTTGGGGTTGTCAAATCAAAATGTTCACGATATCGGTTCGGGCGAAGTTGTCGCTGCCAATTGGGTGACAAAGGTGTCGCTGGAGGCAACGAATATATCCGTGCGAGATGCGTTGAGTGACGGGGTAAATTTGCAGGGATATAATCGAATCATTTGGGCAAGTTCTGCATCCCTTGAAACGCTTAAAATAAAAGTGCAATATCAAGGGCCAAAGCCACCGCTTGATCCATAAATAACTAGCTTTGCTTTTCGGATAAAAACATGAGTGTGTGAAGCGATTATTCGGCATCTTTTGTTCTTTGTTTTTTGCTTTGGTGGCCGATGCTGCACCCAATCCTGCTTGGCAAACATTTCCGCAACCCGGTTCATTCATCATGTCCTTGGCACGGGACGGGATGGGCAATCTTTGGGTCGGCACGGAGGGCAACGGGGTTTGGCGCTACGCGCCGAATGCAGGAGGAAGAATGCAGAATGCAGAAACGGGGCAAAGCGGAAACCAAAGCCACCTCACCCTGTCCCTCTCCCCCGGTCCGAGCCGGACTGGCAATGTCGGCGGAGAGGGGAAATGGACGCAATTCACCACCAAAGACGGCTTGGGGGATGACTATGCCTATTCCGTGGCGGTGGACAAGCAGGGGCGCATCTGGGTCGGTCATCTTAACCACGGCGTCTCGGTCTTTAATGGCACAAGTTGGCGCAATTATGATGTTCCTCACGGCCCCATTGGCGAGCGCGTCTTCAAAATCGCTGTCTGTCCCACGGACGGGAATGTGTGGATTGGCACAAGCGCAGGGTTGACACGGTATGAGGTGGGCAAGGATGAGTGGAAACATTATACAAAGGGGCAAAACCACCTCACCCGGCCTGCGGCCACCCTCTCCCCCACTGACAGTGGCGGAGAGGGGCAGGGTTTGCCCAGCGATCAAATTAGTGCGCTGGCTTTTGATACGAATGGCAACATCTACGTTGGCACACAGTGCAATGGGATTGCGATGGCGAGCCGGGATTCGGATTATACGGACTGGCGGCAGGCACCTCTGGCAGATCAGGTGATGCCCACGTTTGCGGGCTACGGCCTGCCGTCCAAGCTGATCAATGATTTGCTGGTGACCTCGGACGGAACCATTTACGCGGCTACGGATGGCGGGCTGGCGTGGAGCCGGGACAGCGGGGCGACGTGGACATTCCGGCGCGGCAAGGATTTTGCGGACAAGATGAAAAACTGGGCGGGTGGCCCGCCGAAAGGCTGGTCGGCCAAGACGATTCCCAAGGATGTGCCGCCGGAAGATTATGTCACCTGTCTGGCGGAAGATGATGCGGGGGTGATCTGGGCGGATTTCCGGCAGCACGGGCTGCTGGCCTTGTCCGGCTACGGTTATGAGGAACTGGAAAAGGTGTCCGCTGACAAGACGAGCGGGGCGGACTTTGGCCGGGCGTTTCTGCCGATGCCGGATTTTCGTCCGTGGCTAGCGAGCTACGGCAAAGGCCTGTTCCGCGCGGCGGAACCCCGACGGCTGTTGCATAAAACGGTGGAGAAACCCGAATTGCCGGATGTGGCGGTGGACGCGACATTTCCCACGCCCGCAAAACCGCCGACACTGGCGGAACTAACAGCGATGCTGCAAGCCGTTAAAAATCTGGAAGTAGAAAAGATTTTGCCAAAATGGAAAGCGTTGCCGGTGGCGGAAGCGGTTCAAGAGTGGAATCCTCCGCTGACGTATTCAACCAATGCGGCGTATCTGGGCGACGACTGGCGGACGCTGGGCGACTGGTCGGGGCGGTATGGGCGGCAGCATGGCTTCTTATGTTCTTTTGCCGCACCATTCAGCCACAATATCGGCTGGGGCTGGCGGATCTTCATTGATCCCCACATGGGCGCACACCATGCGGGAGGCGACAGCCTGCGGTATTGGATTGCTGCCAACCGGGTGAAGACGGATGACCCGCGCTGCCCCTATTCGCCCTTGATTGGCTATCGCCGGATTGGGGAATGGGACGACCACGGCGAGGCGTATCCGATGAGCTATGACGGGCCGGATGTGTGGATTGCCGTGGGACTGCCGGACGGGGTGTTCCGCGTCTCAATCTATTTTTGCGATTACAACGGGCACAGCAATTCAGAGCGAGACCGCGATTATCTGCTGGAACTCAAACCGTATGTCACCAACGCAGCGGCATGGGACAAGCAGCCCACGCTGGCGCAATGCCGGGTGCATGATTTTTGGGGAGGAGTGTATAAATCCTTCATCGTGACCGGCGCGGGCAAGTATCATTTCAAGATCGGGCGCAACCACAGTTTCAACACCATGTGCAATGCGGTATTTGTGGATCGGCTGGTCGGCTATGGCCTTGCCTCGGCGGATAATTCTTGGCTGCCTTGGATGGATAAAACCCGGTATGACGCGCCCACGGTGCCACCGGCAGACCCGGCGCATGAAACGCCCGAACTGCTCAAGGCGCGTGAACTGTGGGCGGCACTGGACACGGCGTATGCCGTGCCAAACGGTGTCGCCATGCAGGACGAGTTCCGGCTGGCGGCGTATCAGGCCGCGCTGGCCGCCAATGCCCCGACCAACCTGCTGGCCAACTGGCGCTGGAAAATGGCGTGGTGGACGCCGGAAGACCGCAAGGAGCAGCATGACATTCTTAAAACCGCCTTTGACAGGCGGAATGGAATAATGAAATAGCCAGAACCACCAGCCGTTTTGATTTTTTTCGCGGAGGTCAGCAGGGAGCGGACAGTTAGCTCTAGGCGCGGCGGGAAAAATCTGCTAAAAAAGTTGCGTGTGAGTTCGAAGCCCCAACCCATCGTGCCGACGCTACCGCGCCTGCTGTTGCTGCTGGCGCTGTTTCCGCTGGGCGGGCTGCTGCTCAAGAGGACTTCCCTGCCTTACGACCAGGCCAACCTGTTCTGGCCGCCGGCCGGCCTCATGCTGGCGGCGGTGCTGCTGCTCGGCTCCCGCTTCTGGCCCGGCATCGCGCTGGGCGCAGTTTTATTCGGGCTGGTGGGCGGCGTGCCGTTCGGGTGGTTTCTGGTGGCCACGGCGGTCGGCGGCACGCTGGCGGCGGCGGCCGGCGCGTTTGTGCTGCGCCATCTTTTCAAGTTTGAAGATTCACAGGAGCGGCTGCGCGACGTGGCGGCATATCTGCTGGTGGCCGGCGGGTTGGTCGCCGTCTTCAATGCCGCCGCCAATGCCGCCGGCCTGGCCGGCGAAAATAAATTTTCCTGGGCGCTCTGGTTCCCGCACCTGCTGGACTGGTGGGTGCCGAATGTGCTGGCCGTGCTGGTGCTGACACCGGTCTTCACGGTCTGGACGGTGCCTTCGCTGTGGCGCTGGAAATTTTTGCTGGCGCTGGAGGCGGCGGTCTGCGCGGTGGGATTGGCCGCCGCCGCGCTGGTCTCCTTTTCGGCGTGGTTTGTCTATGGCCTCCACAATTTCCTGCTGGCCTACCTGCCCGTGCCGTTCCTGCTGTGGGGCGCGTTCCGGTTCGGCCCGCGCGGGGCGGCCACCGGCTCGCTGGTGGTGGCGGCCATGACTTTTTATTTCCTGCTCCAGGGGCACGGGCTGGCCGACGACAATCCGGCGAAGCTCCAGCTGATCGGCGGCTATCTTGGCATCATGGCGGCGGCCAACCTGCTGCTCGCCGCCCTCGCCGCCGAGCGCCGGCGCGCGGGCTTCAGCCTGGTGGAGAACGAACGCCGGCTGCGCACCGTGCTGGCCGAGCAGCCGGATCTGGTCTGCCGCTTTTTGCCGGACGGCAAAATTACCTTTGTGAACCCGGCCTTCTGTGAGTTTTACGCCCAGACGGAGGCGCAATTGCTCGGCGCGGATTTTTTCCAGAAGTTGCCGGCCGGTGAGGCGGCGGCGCTGCGCGAAAAACTGGCCGCTCTGCCGGACGACCGTCCGGCCTGGACTTTTGACCGCCGCGCCGTGGCCGCCGACGACCACATCGAATGGCAGCAATGCGACTTCCGGCGGTTTGCCCGGGATGGCGGGAAAAATTTTGAGTTTCAGGCCGTCATCCAAAACATCACGCCGCGCAAGCAGGCGGAACTGGCCCTGCAGGAGGCCAAGGTCACGCTGGAAAAAATGAACCTCCAGCTCCGGCACGCCGACGACGAGGCCAACGCCGCCGCCGCCCAGGCCAACCGCGCCAACGCCGCCAAGAGCGAGTTCCTCGCGAACATGAGCCACGAGATTCGCACGCCATTGAGCGGTATTCTCGGCATGGTCGAGCTGCTCGCGCAGTCGCGCCTCGACCCGCGCCAGAAGGAGTTCGCCGCCGCCGCCGCCGCCAGCGCCAACGCCCTGCTCCACGTCATCAACGACGTGCTCGACTTCTCCAAGATCGAGGCCGGCAAGATGAGCATGGCGCAGGAAAATTTCCCCCTGCGCGACATCGTGGACGGCGTGCTCGAAAACGCCGCGACCCGCGACCCGGGCAAAAACCTCCGCCTCGCCGCCATCATCCGCCGCGACGTGCCGCACCGGTTGGTCGGCGACCCCGACCGGCTCCGGCAGGTGCTGCTCAACCTCGTCGGCAACGGCATCAAGTTCACCGAGTCGGGCGAGGTCATCGTCCGCGTCCAGCCGCTGACCCACGCGCACGGCCGCATCAAGCTGCGGTTTGAAATCACCGACACCGGCCTCGGCCTCACGCCGGAGCAGATCAAAAAACTATTTCAGCCGTTCGTGCAGGCTGACACCTCGGCGTCCCGCAAATTCGGCGGCACCGGCCTCGGCCTGGCCATCTCGCGAAAAATCACCGAGCTGATGGGCGGCCGCATCGGCGTCCAGAGCACCGCCGGCAAGGGCTCGACCTTCTGGTTCGAGCTGCCCTTCGACGTGCCGCCGCAGCCGGCCATCGAGCGCGGCTTCCCCGGCCTGGTCTTTGCGCAGGCGCTCATCGCCGCGCCCAACGCCAGCCTCCGCGAATCGCTCGCCGAGCGCCTGCGCGGCTGGGGCATGGACTGCCGCGAAATCGCGTCCGCGCCGGAACTGCTGCGCCACCTCAAGCACGAACTGGGCGCGACCATCCTGCCCGTCGTCCTCTGCGACGACGAGATGCTGGCGCTCGGGGGCGAGGAACTCCGCCCGTTGCTGACGGCCGACCAGAACCGGGTGCCGTGCATCCTGCTGGCCGGCCCCGCCGCCATGCTGGGCGACGACCAGAAGGAGTTTGCGCCGTTCGCCAGCGTCCTGCTCAAGCCCGTTCGTGAACAGCCGCTGTTCGACGCGCTCGTCAACATCGTCGCCGGCAAAAAACCGGAATCCCTCCGCCCCGTCCGCCTGCCCGGCGACACCGAAACCATCCGGCGCGAAATCGCCGTCAAGGTCACGCCCATTTCCAATCTCCGCATCCTCGCCGCCGAGGATCATCCCTTCAACCGCAAGCTTTGGCAGCTCATGCTCGACGGTTTTGGCGCGCGCGCCGACTGGGCCGAGAACGGCCGCGAGGCCGTGGATAAATTTTCCGCCGGCCGCTACGACGCCATCCTCATGGACTGCAACATGCCCGAGCTCGACGGCCACGAGGCCACCGCCGCCATCCGCCACCTCGAGGTGGAAAAAAACCTCGCGCCGCGCGTCCGCATCATCGCCATCACCGCCAACGCCCTCGCCGGCGAACGCGAGCGGTGCCTCGCCGCCGGCATGGACGACTACCTGCCCAAGCCGTTCACCACCCAGCAGCTCTACCAGGCCCTGCTCGCCGCCGCGCCCGCGCCCGCCGCCACCGGGAATTTTTTTGACGCCGCGCCGCTCGAGCAGCTTTGCCGCGAACAAAGCCGCGTTTCTGTTGGCGACATGGCCGGCGATTTTTTGAACGAGCTGCCCGACCGGCTCAAGGAAATCCACCGGCTCCACGCCGCCGGCCAGTGGCCGGAACTCAAGCGCGCCGCGCAATCGTTGAAGGGGCTGTTTGTCATCTTCGGCTTCCGCCCGCTGTCGGAAAAAATGCTGGCGGTCGAGGCGGCCGCCGGCCGGGCGGACGCGCCCGGCGCGGTCGCGGCGCTGGCCGACCTCGACGGCGACGCCGAAAAAGCCATGACCCACTTGCGCGAATGGCGTCAAAAACAGCCGGCCGCCGCCTGACAAATTTTAGCCAGCCGTCGCCGCGCCGGTTTTGAGCGCCACCAAATAATCGCACCACGCCGCAATGCCGTCGCCGGTGCGCGCAGACAGCTCGAAAATTTTCGCGCGCGGGCTGGCCTGCCGGATGTTTTTCAACGCCAGTTCCCGGTCAAAACCCGCCGCCGCCGCCATGTCCGTTTTCGTTACGACCACGACATCGGCGGAATGAAACATCGGCGGATATTTCAGCGGCTTGTCCTCGCCTTCGGTGACAGAATGCACCACCACGCGCACGGCCTCGCCGAGATCAAACGACGCCGGGCAGACGAGATTGCCGACGTTTTCAATGATGAGCAGATCGAGCGCGCGCAAATCCAGTTGCTTCATCGCCTCGGCCACCATGCCGGCTTCGAGATGGCAGAGCGTGCCGGTGGCGATCTGCACCACGGGCGCGCCGGTGGTGCGGAGCCGCGCGGCGTCGTTGTCCGTCGCCAGGTCGCCGACGATGACGCCGGCGCGCAGCCGGCCTTTCAGCTCGTTCAAAGTTTTCGTGAGCAGCGTCGTCTTGCCCGCGCCCGGCGAGGAAACGACGTTCAGCACCAGCAGATTCAACGCCTTGAACGCGCCGCGATTTTGTTCCGCCGCGCGGTCGTTGGCATTCAGGATGCCGGTGTTCAAATTCAATACCTGATGCGGATGATCATGGCCGTGGTCGTGATGATGATGACCGTGCGCGTGGTCATGCTCGTCATGCGAATGAGTATGCACCGTGCCGTCCGCGTGCGTGTGGCTGTGCGTGTGGGGTTCGGTTGGCCGGCCGTCAATTTTGTAGGGACCGGGTTTGGAGCAGCCGCATTCTTGGCACATAAAAAATAATTTGTTTTGGTTTAGGAAATTTCCAGCGACACCAGATCCATTTCCCGGCCGCGCCGCAGCTCGCCGCTGGGCTGGTGGCAGCGCGGGCATTCGTAATTTATTTCCGCCACGTCAAATTCCGCCGCGCAGCCCGCGCACCAGCCGACGGCGGGAACATTTTCAATTTCCAGTTCGGCCGTCGCCGCCGGCGATTCGCCTTTCAACGCGTCGAAGGCGAACCGCAGCGCCGCCGGCACCACGCCGGACAGCGCGCCGACGCGCAGCGTGAGCCGGTGGATTTGCGTCGCGCCCGCCGCGCGGGTTTTTTCGCCGGCGGTTTCCAGCGCGGCCTGCATGATGCTGAATTCGTGCATGACGTTGGCAAAAACGGGAATCCGTGTAATCATCATTGCGTCGGCCGGCCAAAAGTCAAGGCGCGCGCCCGGCCGGAAAGTTCGGTTTGTCGCCACCACCGGCGGCATTAAAGGATTGAAAATAAAAGGCCGAAACGCGGTTTCCGGAAAAATTCCGGGCTTGCCGCCGGCCAAGAAACGGTTAAAAGAAAGCAAGGAGATGTGTGCCGCTGTCATCGCTGAAAAAGCCCGGCTCGCCGCCGCCGGCGGATTGAAGAATCCGTGGCGCGCGTGGGGGCCGTATCTTTCCGAGCGCCAGTGGGGCACCGTGCGCGAGGATTATTCGCCCGGCGGCATGGCCTGGGATTATTTTCCGCACGACCACGCGCGCAGCCGCGCCTACCGCTGGGGCGAGGACGGCATCGCCGGCGTCAGCGACGGCTTGCAGATGCTTTGTCTCTCGCTCGGCCTGTGGAACGGCAAGGATCCGGTTTTGAAGGAGCGTTTTTTCGGCCTGACCAACGAGCAGGGCAACCACGGCGAGGACGTGAAGGAAATTTATTATTACCTCGACGCCACACCGACACATTCCTACCTGAAGATGCTCTACAAGTATCCGCAGCGGGAATTTCCCTACGCGCGTCTCATCGAGGAAAATGCGAAACGCGGCAAAGACCAAACTGAATTCGAGCTGCTCGACACGGGCATTTTCGACGATGACCGCTACTTTGACGTGTTCGTGGAATACGCCAAGGCCGCGCCGGAAGACATTTTGATGCGCGTGACCGTCCACAATCGCGGGCCGGAAGCGGCGACGATTTCGGTGCTGCCGCACCTGTGGTTTCGCAACACCTGGTCGTGGGAAAAAGACCACACGAAACCCAAATTGCGCGCCGTGCGCGGCGGCTCTGCCGTCGTGGTGGAGCACGAGGAGTTGGGCACGTTTGAGTTTCATCCCGGCGCGCTCGATGACGGAAAAACTTTGCCGGAACTTTTGTTCACCGAGAACGAGACGAACGCGCGGCGCATTTTTGGCGACGAAAACGCCGCCGGTTTTTTCAAGGACGCGTTTCACGAATATCTGGTCAATGGAAAAACCGACGCCGTGAATCCCAAGCGCACCGGCACCAAGATGTGCGCGCATTACGAGCTGGAAATCCCCGCCGGCGGCTCGCGCGAAATCCGGCTGCGGCTCGCGCGCAAGGCCGGCGAGAAGCCGCTCGCCGATTTCGACGCGATTTTTTCCCGGCGCATCGCCGAGGCCGATGAATTTTACGCCGATTTGCAACACGGTTTGGTTGATGACGATGTCCGTTCCGTCCAGCGGCAGGCGCTCGCGGGCATGATCTGGTCAAAACAGTTTTATCATTTCAACGTGCGGACGTGGTTGAACGGCGACCCGACCCAGCCGCCGCCGCCGCGCGAACGCAAGCACGGCCGCAATTCCGAGTGGGCGCACCTGAACAACGCCAACATCATTTCCATGCCGGACAAATGGGAATACCCGTGGTATGCCGCGTGGGACCTGGCGTTTCATTGCATTCCGCTGGCGCTGGTGGACGCGGAGTTCGCCAAGCAGCAGCTCGACCTGCTCACGCGCGAGTGGTATATGCACCCGAACGGCCAGTTGCCCGCCTACGAGTGGGCGTTCGGCGACGTGAATCCGCCCGTCCATGCGTGGGCGACGTGGCGCGTGTTCCAGATGGATCGCAAGCACCGCCGCGAAAAGGACGAGCACGACATGGGCGACGTGGAATTTCTCGAACGCGTCTTCCACAAGCTGCTTTTGAATTTCACCTGGTGGGTCAACCGCAAGGACGCGCAAGGAAGAAATATTTTTCAAGGCGGCTTCCTCGGCCTCGACAACATCGGCGTGTTCGACCGCAGCCAGCCGCTGCCCACCGGCGGCTTCATCAACCAGGCCGACGGCACGAGCTGGATGGCGATGTATTGCTTGAATCTGCTGCGCATCTCGCTCGAACTCGCGCAGCACAACAAGGTTTATGAGGACATCGCGACGAAATTTTTCGAGCACTTTTTGAGCATCGCCGCCGCCATCAACGGCGTCGCCGACGGCCACGGCGCGCTGCCCGAGGAAGGCCTCGCGCTCTGGGACGAGGCGGATGAATTTTACTACGACGAACTCTGTCTGCCCGACGGCAAAAAAATTCCGCTGAAAGTGCGCTCGATGGTCGGGCTAGTTCCGCTGTTCGCGGTCGAGACGCTGGAGCCGGAACTGTTAAAATGCCTGCCCAATTTCACCGCGCGCATGGAATGGTTTCTGGACCACCGCCCGGACCTGGCGGGTCTCGTTTCGCGCTGGCAGAAGCATGGCGTGGGCAAGCGCCACCTGCTCTCGCTTCTACGCGGCCACCGTATGAAATGCCTGCTCCGCCGCGCGCTCGACGAGTCGGAATTTTTGAGTGACCACGGCATCCGCGCCCTGTCAAAGATTCACGAAACCAAACCGTTTCAACTGGAATGCGGCGGCGGCATCAACGAAGTCAGCTACTGGCCCGGCGAATCCGAGGGCGGCATTTTCGGCGGCAATTCCAACTGGCGCGGCCCGGTCTGGCTACCGATGAATTTTCTGCTTATCGAGTCGCTCCAGAAATTCCACCACTACTACGGCGATGAATTCAAGATTGAATGTCCCGTCGGCTCCGGCAAATTCCTGAACCTCGACGAGGCCGCCGAGGAAATTTCCACGCGGCTCACGCGGCTGTTTCTGAAGGACGAAACCGGCCAGCGGCCCGCGCTGAAAAATTATCCGAAGCTCGCCGCCGACCCGCACTTCCGCAACTACGTCCTTTTCCACGAGTATTTTCACGGCGACACCGGCCACGGCCTCGGCGCCGCCCACCAGACCGGCTGGACCGGCCTCGTCGCCAAGCTCATTATGCCCCGCGCCGGCAGCCACCATCCGTTTGACACCATCTTGGTGACGCGGCCAAAAACTTGAGCCGGTCGCGCTGGCCGCTGCGCCCCGGCCGCGCATTAAATGGAAATGCGGTTTGCACTTTGCCGCGCGTTCGCGCATAAATTCCCGATGCTTGCACGGGTCTGTTCAGCGGCGGTCAACGGCATTGACGCCTACGCCATCGAAGTCGAGGTGAATTGCGGCTACGGCGAAACCTTCATCGCGCTGGTCGGCCTCCCCGACACGGCGGTCAAGGAATCGAAGGATCGCGTCTCCACGGCGCTGGGCAATTCCGGCTACAAATTTCCGATGGGCAAAACCACCATCAACCTCGCGCCTGCCGACGTGAAAAAAGAGGGGCCGAGCTTCGACCTGCCCATCGCGCTAGGAATGCTCGCGGCGAGCGAGCAGGTTGAAACGGACCAACTGGATTATTTTGTCGCCGTCGGCGAGCTCGCGCTCACTGGCGCGGTGCGTTCGTGCAAAGGCGTTTTGCCGATTGCGCTGCGCGCGAGGGCGGACGGAAAGACGGGGATTTTAGTTCCCGTTGAAAATGCGGCGGAAGCGGCGGTGGTGGACGGATTGAACGTGATTCCGGTGCAAAATCTCCGCGAGGCGGCGCAGTTTCTGGAAGGCGAAATCAAAATAGCGCCGACGAAAGTAGATTTGCAAAAACTGTTCGAGCATCAGTCCGATGACGAGCACGATTTTTCCGAGGTCAAAGGACAGGAAAATGTGAAGCGCGCGCTGGAAATCGCGGCGGCGGGCGGCCACAACGTGATTTTGATCGGCCCGCCCGGCACCGGCAAATCCATGCTGGCGAAACGGCTGGCGACGATTCTGCCGCCGCTGACCTTGGCCGAGGCGCTGGAGACAACGAAGATTCACAGCATCGTCGGCCTGCTGAAATCCGGGCAGGCGCTTGTGACGCAGCGGCCGTTCCGCGCGCCGCATCACACCGCGAGCGACGCCGGCCTGCTCGGCGGCAACATCAATCCCACGCCGGGGGAAATTTCCATCGCGCACAACGGCGTTTTGTTTCTCGACGAGCTGCCGGAGTTCAAGCGCAGCGTTTTGGAGACGCTGCGCCAGCCGCTCGAGGAAGGCATCGTGACGATTTCGCGCGCGGCGGGGACGATGACTTTTCCGAGCCAATTTATGTTGGTGGCAGCGATGAACCCGACGCCGGACGGAAAAATGCCGGGCGAATCAAAATCTTCGCCGCGCGAAATCCAGAGTTATCTCGGGCGAATTTCCGGGCCGCTGCTCGACCGGATTGACCTGCACATCGAGGTGCCGCCGGTGAAGTTCCGCGAGATGTCGTCCGCGCAGCCGGGCGAAACGTCCGCGCAAATCCGCGAACGCGTCATCGCCGCACGCCAGCGCCAGCACACGCGTTTCGCCGGCAAGCCGAAAGTGACGTGCAACGCGCGGATGGGCGCGCGGGAGCTGAAGTCGTTTTGCGAGCTGGACGAGCCGACGCGCGATTTGCTGAAGCACGCGATGACAGAATACAATTTGAGCGCCCGCGCCTACGACCGCATCCTGAAAGTGTCGCGGACCATCGCCGACCTGGTGGGCGCGGAAAAAATTTCCGGCGACCACATCAGCGAGGCGATCCAGTTCCGTTCGCTGGACCGGCAGTTGTGGGGCTGAAAAGGGATGTTTCCCAAGATTGCCTGCACGCCGGGTTTGTGTTACTGAATCGGCGTGCCTGAGTCCAGCCTGTTGCTCCTCATCCCAGCTTACAATGAAGAAGCGCGCATCGAACCGGTGCTGCGCGAGTTCGCGGATTTTTTCGGGCGCAACTATTCCGGCCCGTTCCAGCTCGTCGTCGTCCTCAACGGCTGCCGCGACAATACGCTCGGCGTGGTGCAGCGCGTGGCGCAGGAATTTCCGTGCGTCGGCTGGCTGGATTTTCCGGCGGCCATCGGCAAGGGCGGCGCGCTCATCGAGGGATTGAAGCTGGCCGGCCACGCGGATTTGATCGGCTACGTGGACGCGGACGGCGCGACGCCGGCGCACGCGTATCTGGACCTGGTCAAAAAAACCGGCGCGGCGGACTGCGTCATCGGCTCGCGCTGGCTGCCGGGCGCGGTGATCCACCAGTCGCAGACGGGCAACCGCCAGTTCGCCAGCCGCGTGTTTCATTTCATCGTGCAGTCGCTGTTCTGGATGAACATCCGTGACACGCAGTGCGGCGCGAAGGTGATGCGGCGCGAGGTCGCGGAAAAAATCCATCCGGCGCTGCGCATCGCCGACATGGCGTTCGACATCAACCTGCTCTACTCGATGAAGCGCGCGGGCTTTCGCATCCTCGAAGTGCCGACGGAGTGGACAGACAAAGCGGGTTCCAAGGTCGCGCTCGGCCGCTCGTCGCTGACGATGTTTCTTTCCGTCGTGCGCGTGCGGCTGATTTATTCGCCGTTCTACAAACTGCTCCGCCCGCTGCGTCCGCTGGAAGGGTGGATTTACCGAAAGCTGAACGCACCACAGCCGCTGGCCGGTTCGGCCATAAAAGCGAAGATGGAAGATGGAAGATAGCGACTGGCGGCGGCGGAAAATAATTTCCATCCTCTATTTTCAATTTTCCTTCTTCGTCTTGTCCTTCACGCCCCAGGCGAACCACGCGCAGACACCGAACAACAATAGATTAAACGCGCCGAGCGTTTGCAGCGCCACCTCCATGCGTCCGGGAAATTTGTGCAGCATGAACGGCAGCGTGCAGCCATAGGCCAGCGCCAGCAGCACCATCGGCAGCACGATCTTGAATTTTGAACGTGCCATCAAATCGTTCACCAGCACATTCGCCAGCGCCAGCGGGATCATCGCGCCCGCATACCACGGCAGAAGTTTCGTCGTCGCCGCGACGTATTCCGGCGTGTAAACCAGCTTCACCACGAACGGCCCGACGATGCACAAGGCCGCCGCGCCGCAAAGGGTCAGCGCCGCCGTGCCGAGCAAAACGATGGCGAGCAAGTTGTTCTTTTCCGACTTCGCGTTCGCCTGGACAATTTTCGGGAACATCACCGTCGCCAGCGGCAGCACCACCCACAGCAGCCCGCGGGACAAAGTTCCCGCCGCGACGTAGGCCGCCATTTCATCGCCGGAGAAAAACGCCTTCGCATACATCGTGTCCGTCGTGAACAAAAACTGGCACGCGCCAAAGCCCAGCATCAGCGGCGCGACCTGCCTGAACAGCCCGCGCCCGTCAAACGGTTCCGGCTTGATTGACCACAAATCGCGCGTCCGCCAAATCCCAATCGCCGCCCACGCGCCGAGACCGAAGAACCCGCCCGCAATCATCCCCGTCGCGCCGCCATGAAACGCCAGCACAATCACCGCCGCCACGCCGATGCGCCCGAAGCCGCTGACAATCGCGCCCCAGCCGAGCCAGAAAAAATCCTGCCGCCCTTGCAGCACGCCGGAAAACAGCGGCATCCACAAATTCATCAGCACCACCGCCAGCGTCACCCATAAAATTTCCAGGCCGTCGAGCTGCCAGCGTTCCGCGATTTGTTTTTGAAAAATCAAGACGACCAGCGCCGCCACCGCCCACAGGATGAAAGTCCACAGCCAGCCCAGCCGGATCATGCCCGCGAGCTGCCGCCCGCGATTCGTCGCCAGCGCGCCCGCCGTCTGCTGCGCGAACACCATTTGCAGCGGCAGCGTCGGGATGCACGCCGTCACCATCAGCATCGTCCCGAAAATGCTGTATTCGGACTCGGAGATTTTTTTGGCGAGCGGATGCACGCCATACGCCATCAACCCGGCGAAGATGGTCGCGATCATCAGCCAGCCGCTCTGGCGGAAAAACGCCGCGTGCGGCTTGTGGTCAATCGTCGGAATCGTCTTGGAATTTTCTGATGCCATGAACGGCGGAAAATACAAAAATGAATTGCTTCAAGGAAGCGAATTCAGAAAACGCAGCAGCAGGTTTTTCCCGCGCTCCAGTTCCGCCAGCGAAATCCATTCCTCCGCCGTATGCGCCTGCGCGATGTCGCCCGGCCCGAACACCACACTCGGAATCCCGCCCGCCGACAGCACCGCCGCATCGCAGAAATAATCCACGCCCAACGGTTTTTTCTGGCCGGCTGCGCGCAAAAAAGTTTGCACGAGCGACAGTTTGAAATCCGTTTCCAGCGGCAGCGCGGGTGCGAGCTTGGTGCTGGAAACTTTGGCGGACAGCTTTTTCGACTGCAACAGCGCGGCGATTTCGCGGCGCACTCCGGCTTCCGTTTCGCCCGGCAACGTGCGGCGGTCAATCGAAATCACACAGCCGTCCGGCACGATGTTCGGCTGCGTGCCGCCGGAAATTGTCCCGACGTTCACCGTGCCCGCGCCGAGCAGTTTGTGCTTTTTCTTTTTCAACTGCGCCGCGTAATCCGTTTCCAAAACGTCCACGATGCGCGCCATTTCGTGCACCGCATTTTGGCCAAGGTGAGGTGTCGCGCCGTGCGCCGCGCGCCCGCGCGTGGCGAGTTCCAGCCACAGGCTGCCTTTGTGCGCCGTCACCACTTGGAGCTTGGTCGGCTCGCCGACGATGGCCAGATCCGCTTTGAATCCGCTCGCCGCCAGCGCGCGGGAGCCGGCCTGCGCGTGTTCCTCGTCAATCAATCCGGCGAAGACAAATTCCGTTTCCAGCGGACGCGATTTGGCGTTGGCGAGTTCGCACAGCGCGGCGAGCATCGCGGCGACGGAACCTTTCGTGTCGCAAGCGCCGCGCCCGTGCAGCCGGCCATTTTTGCGCTGCGGGATAAATTGCGTTCCAGCCGCGCCGACGGTGTCGAGATGCGGCGCGAGCAGGATGGTCTGCCGGATTTTATCTTTTGGCAGCAGGCGCGCGATGATGTTGGCGCGGCCGGGCAAAACTTTTTGAAATTCCACTTCCAGCCCGGCGCGCGCGGCGGTGGCAGCGAGAAAATCGGCCACGTTTTTTTCACCAGCGAGCGGATGGCGCGGCGGCAGGAAGGCAGGATTCACACTCGGCAAAGCGATGAGTTCGGCCAGCAGTTGTTCCGTGCGCGTCACGGCCGGAGGATGTCACAACCGGCTCGCGGACGAAAGGGAATTGCTGTCGGCATTGTCGCCGGCTGACGATGGCGAATTGAAACACGGACGCGAAACCATTTCTGGTGGCTGAAGATGAGGATCCTTGCGCGAGATGATCGCCGAACTGCTCCTGGCTGAGAAGCCGGGTTTAAAAGTCATCTTCACCAGCGGTTACTGTTCGAACATGGCGGGCAAGGACATTTCGCTGGTTGAAGGCGCCAACTTCATGGCCAAGCCCTGCTCGATCGGTAAAATGGCGCAGTTCGTCCGGCAATACCTTGACGCGCCGGCGGATCGGCCAGCGTGAATGGCGATGGTGCCGGGACGAAAGGGAAAGTGGAGGTGGTTGGTGGATTCAACAGAGAAATTTGGGAACGAATCGCCTGAAACTTCACCCCGCAAACTTCTTCGCCGCGATGGTCGAGTTGTGACCACCGAAGCCGAAGGAGTTGTTAACGATGGCGTTCACCGGCATCTGGCGCGCGGTGTTCGGGACGTAATCCAAATCGCACTCGGGGTCGGGATTTTTCAGATTGATGGTCGGCGGGACGATGCTGTTTTTGATGGCGAGAACGCACACGGCGGTTTCCACCGCGCCGGCGGCACCGAGCATGTGGCCGGTTGCGCCTTTGGTGGAGCTGACGACGAGTTTCTTCGCGTGGTCGCCGAAAACGGATTTGATCGCCTGCGTCTCGGCGATGTCGCCTTGCGGCGTGGAGGTGCCGTGGGCATTGATGTAAGTAATGTCGGTCGCGTTCAGGCCGGACGTGCGGAGCGCCATTTTCATGCTCCGCGCCGCGCCTTCGCCGCCGGGTGACGGCGCGGTGAGATGATGCGCGTCGGCGGTGTTGCCGTAACCGGAAATTTCGCAGTAAATCCGCGCCCCGCGTTTTTTGGCGTGCTCCAATTCTTCCAACACGAGCACGCCGGCGCCTTCGCCCATGACGAAGCCGTCGCGGTCTTTGTCGAACGGGCGCGACGCAGTTTTCGGGTCGTCATTGCGCGTGCTCATGGCGCGCATCGCACAAAATCCGCCGATGCCGATGGGAATGACCGCCGCTTCCGAACCGCCGGCGAACATGATTTGTGCGTCGCCCGCCTTGATGGTGCGCCAGGCCTCGCCAATGGCGTGGTTGGCCGTTGCGCAGGCGGAGCAGGTGGCGAAGTTTGGCCCGCGCAGGTTGAAATACATCGAGACCAGGCCGGACGCCATATTGCCAATGAGCATCGGGATGGTGAACGGCGACATCCGGCCGGGGCCGCGTTCGAGCAGGATTTTGTGCTGGTCGCTCGTCGTGGCGAGGCCGCCGATGCCGGAGCCGAGGAACACGCCGATTTCGTCCAGATTTTCCTTGTCGAGTTCCAGCCCGGCATCTTTCAGCGCGCTCCACGCGGCGTAGATGCCGAACTGCGAGTAGCGGTCGGTGCGGCGGATTTCCTTGGGGGACGGAAACGCGGGCGTCGGGTCGAAGTTTTTCACCTCGCCGGCGATCTGCGTGTCATACGCCGACGCGTCGAACGCCGTGATTTTATCAATCCCGCACTGGCCGGTGATCAGATTTTGCCAGAAGGAATCGAGGTCGTTGCCCAGCGGCGTGACGATGCCCATGCCGGTGACGACCACGCGACGGTCGGTATAGTTGTTTGCCATGACAAAATCAAACGGGGCAGTCCGGGCTGTGTCCAGCCTAAACTGCCCCGGCGGTTCAAATTTCGCCTACTTGGCGTTTTCCTCGACGTATTTGATCACGTCGCCGACGCTCTGAAGTTTCTCGGCTTGTTCGTCCGGCACTTCGATGCCGAATTCCTCTTCGAGCGCCATGACCAGCTCGACGGTGTCGAGCGAATCCGCGCCGAGATCCTCAATAAACTTGGCCGCCGGAACGACTTGGTCGGGTTTGACGCCGAGCTGTTCCACGATGATGTCTTTTACACGCTGTTCGATAGGTTTGTCTGACATAATTATCCTGTTTTTCTAGCTTAAAATCGCCCTGCGCGTCAAGCCTTGAATCCACTTTTTCGTATTCTTAATCCTAATCACAAGCGCAATCCGCTCAAAAACATTGGCCAAAATTAAGAACCGGACGGCGATTAAGATTTGAAATCACATCACCATCCCGCCGTCCACCGTCAACACCTGGCCGGTGACGTAGCGCGCCGCCGGGCCGGCCAGATAAAGCGCCGCGCCCGCAATATCCTCCGCCTCGCCGAAACTGCCGAGCGGAATCTGTTGCAACAGCGCCGCCTTCATTTCCTCTTTCAGCTCCGACGTCATGTCCGTCTGGATGAAGCCCGGCGCGATGGCGTTCACCGTGATGCCGCGCGCAGCGAATTCACGCGCGCACGACTGTGTGAAGCCGATCAGCCCCGCCTTGCTCGCCGCGTAATTGCACTGCCCCGGATTGCCGATGAGGCCGATGACCGACGAAATGTTGATGATGCGCCCGGCGCGCGCTTTGAGCATCGCGCGGCTAAATGCCTTGGTGACGAGAAAGGCGCCCTTCAAATTTGTATCCAGCACCGTGTCCCAATCCGCGTCGCTCATGCGCATCAGCAAACCGTCGCGCGTCACGCCGGCGTTGTTGACGAGAATGTCCACCTTGCCGGCCTCGGCCAAAATTTTCTCGGCGGCGGCGGTCACGGACGCGGAATCGGAAACATCCACGGCGAACGCCCACGCCTTGCGGCCGAGCGCGCGGATTTCCGCCGCGACCTTCTCGGAATTTTCCGCCGTGCGCGAGACGACGACAACCTCCGCGCCTTCCGCGGCGAATTTCAACGCAATGGCGCGGCCGATTCCACGCCCCGCGCCGGTGACCACGGCAATTTGATTGGTGAGTTGGCTCATAGTTTTGAAAAGTTTAGCCACGAATAACACAAATTTGCACTAATTGAATTCGCGTTAATTCGTGAAATTAGTGTCAAAGATTTTTTACCGTGGCTTCTAGGCTCGCCGCGTCGGCGACGTTCAGCATCGTCACCGTTTTATCAACACGCTTCATGAATCCGCTCAACGCCGTGCCCGGCCCGAGTTCGATGAACCGCGTAAAACCCTGCGCCAGCAACGCGCGCATTGAAGTTTCCCACAGCACCGACGCGCAAACCTGCTCCACGAGCTTGGCGGAAATTTCCGCCGGCATTCCGTGCGCCGACGCCGTGACGTTGGAAATCACCGGCACGATCGGCAAAACCAAATTCACCTTCGCCAGTTCCGCGCCGAGCTTCGGCTGCGCGCTGGCCATGAGCGGCGAGTGATACGCGCCCGCCACCGGCAGCGGCAGCGCGCGTTTCGCGCCCCTGGCCTTGGCGAGTTCGCACGCCTTCGCAATTTTTTCCGCTTCGCCGGAAATAACAAGCTGGCCGGGACAATTCAGATTCGCCAGCACCACGCCGGCTTCCGCGCAGACTTCGCGCGTCGGCGCTTCGTCCATGCCAATGATCGCCGCCATGCCGCCTTTGGTCGCTTCGCACGCTTCCTGCATGAATTTTCCGCGCTGCCGCACGACGCGCAAACCGTCCTCAAAACTCATCGCGCCCGCCGCCGTCAGCGCCGTGAATTCGCCGAGCGATAATCCCGCCGTCGCGTCAAATTTCAAATTCGGCACTTGCTCCTTGAGCAATTGAAACGCGACCCAGCTCACGAGAAAAATTCCCGGCTGCGCATTTTCGGTTTTCGTCAAATCCGCTTCCGGCCCGTTAAAGCAGATGCCCGCGAGGTCGTAGCCGAGCGCGGCGTTGGCGCGGTCGAACCACGCTTTCGCGGACGGAAATTTTTCGGCCAAATCTTTGCCCATGCCGACGACTTGCGCGCCTTGGCCAGCAAACAGGAGTGCGATTTTGCTCATAGAATGGTTGAGTTTAGCCGGAAGCGTCCGCCGATAGAAAGTTTGAAAATTTGCCTTCGCGTCCCACCGCCTTTGTTGTTCAATAAGCATCATGTTTTCACACGTTGTCATTTTCTGGACGGACCCGGCGAAACCCGACGCGGCGGATGCCGTCATCGCTGGCGGGAACAAATTCCTGAAGAACATTCCCGGCCTCACCCATTTTCACATCGGCAAAATGGTCGGCAGCGCGCGGCCCGTCGTGGACCAGACTTACCAAGTCGCGCTCAACACCGTCTTCACCAGCAAGCAGGCACAAGACGATTATCAGGCGCATCCGCAGCACCTAGAGTTCATCGCGCACTGCGTCAAACCCTTCGTGAAAAAAGTCGTGGTTTACGACTTTGAATAATCACGCCCGCGGGTGAAATTTCCGGTGGATCTCCCGCAGCCGGTTGCCGGTGACGTGCGTGTAAATCTCCGTCGTGCTGATGTTCGCGTGGCCGAGCAGTTCTTGGATCACACGCAAGTCCGCGCCATGCTCCAGCAGATGCGTCGCAAAACTGTGCCGCAGCATATGCGGCGTCATGTTGCGCTCCACGCCGGCGCGGCGGACACGATTCTTGATGTGCAGCCACAGCGTCACCGCCGCGAACGGCGTGCCGCGCTTGGTCAAAAAAAACATTCGCCGGTGATTTC
>Ga0316224_1001017_pt1 | contig 33999 bp, 28 predicted proteins | sample TBH18013metaG_FD_206254 | JGI IMG/M metagenome (GOLD analysis project Ga0316224, IMG submission 206254) | Freshwater microbial communities from Trout Bog Lake, Wisconsin, USA - TBH18013 | ecosystem: Environmental > Aquatic > Freshwater > Lake > Hypolimnion/Profundal zone | place: USA: Wisconsin... | reverse complement strand
AGTCGTGGCTAGTCCAAATCGACTACGAAATGTTCTCAAATTTCCAACGCCCTGACGAAGCACTAACCGACCATAAATATTTACACCATCGAGTTCAATATTCGATAGATCAATTCGTACTTCACCAGTAATAGATCCTGTCAGCTCAACATCTGCTTTAAGAAATGGGCCGATAACTGACTTGGCTTCGGTATGTTTCCAAGTCTCGACAAGGGGTGGCACAGCCCCTTCAATTGGCTTGCCACTGACGATTTCGCTGTTTACCTTAACTTCTATCGCCAAGTAAGCAACGAAATCCTTCACGTAGGAGACTGCCTGAGCCACATCTATTGATTTTCCTTCCTGCATAGTTGCAGAGACTACGGTTCCAAACACTCCCGTCGGATCCAGTGAAATGAAATCGATACATTCTTCCGTTACTGAGAGAGTGGATCGTTGTGCGCGACACTGAGTCCGCTCCCCGTTTAGAGCACTCTCTGAAACTACCACTAACTCCTCGGCGATACCAAAATTGGCCATGGCACCAATGCCAAATGTGCCTACAACGCCAGCAGCTCTTGCTTCAGCCGTGTTCTTGCTACTTGAGCCCGCTTTCCAAAAGTGATTTCGTAGATCGTTCCGAGTCATACCGACACCGTTATCGGAAACGGTTACACGGTTCGGCTCAATCGTGATTTGGACTTGAGGTTGAAAATCATGCCCTAAATGTCGCCGAATGAGGATTGCATCGAATGAGTTCTGAACGTTCTCACGGAGCAGCGCGTAAGGGGAAGGATATATCTGAGCCGCAAGAACCTCGATCATTCGACCGATTTCCACTGAAAATGGTATTTTTTCGGAAGTGCTTGTCATAATGTCATGGCCTCTGCAGCTGCGAGGCGCGCCCGCAACTCTATTAGATGTGGTTCTGATACGCCAAATGTTCCACCAAACTCATCCAGACAGCGATGCGCTGCCGGAAAATCCTTGCTATTAATAAAAAGATCAACGCTCTCAAATATCTCGGCAATTGTACGCGGAGGTGTCAACAGTTCAAGCAAAAGCAAGCGGTCATTTGTCTGGCGAGCAGCTTCGATCAATAGTTTTCGACCATATTCTGGCAAGTCGGCGATTATTGGGAGCAAGAAATTTTTTGTAAGGAGTGGATTCCCTGCCTTCAACTCGATCTCTGCCTTAGACAAGATGTCAACATTACGCCGCTCTGCAAAATCGACGGTTCTACCAACTAAGTCTGCTGGGGGATCCCACTCTAAATCGATCCAGCTGTTACCACCGTACCTAGCATGGCGTGATGCACAAAACAGGTTTGCGACACTCATCTCACGCACGTGCACTCGCGCTTTTTTCATATCGTCATGAATCTCAATGATGTTGCAGCCACGGTGAACGCCAGAAGGGAGTTCTCTAATGCCTGCGCAAAGTGAACCGGCGCTCACGGCGGCCATCGTCTCACGGCCTGACAAGTGAATTTGGACGGGAGCAGCTTCGGATCGGTGTTGATGCCCATATAGCCCAAGTCTAAATCCTCTGCCGATCATGCCACGGACGATATCTACGTCCATATAGTCGGTTCGGTATGGAGGCCCTTCAACATTGTGATGCCACACGGCGATTAGTAACTCAAATCCTCCGGCATCAGTCAGGTCAAGGTGTGCCTGGGCAATAACTTCCGGAGGAATCAGCCCGTGAAATGCAAAGCAATCATTCCCGTGACAAGAGTTAAAGGCGGCCAAGCCAATACGTCCATTACACAATGAATATAAATTGCCTGCTTTCCCTGGTGTTACTCTTAGCAGACTGGGGACGCCTTTATAAAATTGTTCAAAGAAGCACCAGTATGCTTCCGTGCGCTTGTCATACGTCGCCACATCGGCAATTTTAAAAAGTTCGCGTGTCTTCCAATCCCAGCGATAGGGTGTGTCAGTACGGTAAAGCTCGGCAGCTAGATTCGTCGGTATCTCTCCAGTTGGCACAGCGACCATTGCTGCCCTAGATGTTACCCAGTCAATATCGTGATTGCCTGGGACTATAACGACCTTTGAGCGATCACCCGCTACAAATCGCTCAGTTAATTTCACAATAAAATCCAAAGCGGTCGCATATTGTTCGGCGAGGCGCGCAGGGGCATCTAAAGCCCCCAGAGGAACTCCTTGAATGATGTCCCCACTTATAACAATCGCATCCGGCGCTTTGATTGGCGGAGATTCGCAGATATAGCGCTGTCGGTCGCTTACCAAAGCCGAAATCAGTTCAGCGTTAGTAATATTATCCGTTGGAGACCGATGAAGGTCGGATATATGGAGGATTGAGAACACAGTCGGTTAAACCTTAAACGCAATCATTCAACTTGCTGGATCGTGATTACTGTCACGATTATCTATGTCTCACAGTATAATAGCATCACGCCGGACATTGACCTCTAAAATATTCAACGCTGATTTACCAAAATTTGAACTTTAAATTTCCTTGCTGGCTGGATTTAGCTTTTGCTGATAGATTGGTGACAAATCTTTATCCGATATCCTGCAATGGAAGAATCGCCGAATACTTTTTATCTATCTGCCGAGCAGCAAAACACAGCCTCTCTATTGGAACGATTGCTTGGGAAGGCTATCGCTGATCGTTATTCGGATTTCTGCAGTTTAGCGGCTGGTGCTTCTTCGCTTCGTGTTTCTCGTCCCATTGCGGCCCATGCATTGCGCGAATTGGAATCAATAATTCGTAGCGTGCTTGCCGTTCCGATGGATGCCACACCTTCTGATGAGGACGATACGGTCAAGCAAAAGCGGGAATCTGTGCGCAAGTTTCTATCAGAACAAGGTTTCGATACTGAAGCGATCAACCGCGCAGTAGAAGGGCTTAAGCCACGCAAAGCTCACAAGGATCAAATCCGCAAGATTGTTGAAACCCTTGGGTTCGCACCCGATAGCGATGTGGCAAAGGCATGGCTGCTGCTCCAAAGCCTTTTCGGAAAAGCGCATCAGCGTTCATTTCATCAATCCTTGTCTGTAGATAAAGAATTCCGTTCCCAATATCAGCAACCGTTCGACTATGTAATCCGCGAAATTGCAATCGCATTTCAAAGCCAATACAGCATGCTACTGAATCGCGTTGAAGATATTACCAAGATGTCCGACAAGAAAGAGGCCGTCAATATCTACAAAATTGAAATACCGGGCGCGCTCACACAGCAATGGCACTTCTTCGATCGCCTTCTAACGCCGGATTGGCTACCCTTTTTAGCTCAGGCAGGACTTCTTGATGAACCAAATCCAGAATTGAATCGAGGCAACGACAGGTTGCCGCTCGGGCAGTGGCCTGCCGGCAAATATCTGTTGCGCGTGGCGCATAATCAGGATGCCGAAACGAGAAAGCTCGTGATTGAGGCTATCCGTAGGGTCGCGGCGTCGAAACATCCCGAAGTTCAGCAACTTTGCATTGAAATTCTGTCCATACTGCCGCCGGATGAATCCGCACAACAAGTCGATATAGTAATGGCGTGGCTCAATCGTGATAGTGAGTTTTTCAGGCAACAAATGACGTGCAAGAAGTTGGTGACCCATCTGGCTGAAGGCGGGCTAGCACAAGCCGCACTCGGCGTGGCGCGCGCGCTTCTACAGCTATGGGATCAGGACGGTGAAATTGCCAGCCTGTATCAGCAGCAGATGTATGCCTACTTTTTGCCCGGATTCGTCAGTGCACTTACCAGAAGAGGCAAGAAAGACGCGCTCCGACTTTTTAGCGACCTGCTGCTTCAGGCTGCGACGATCAGCGGCAAAATAAAATTTGATTATTTATCATCGCAACCCGTGTCAAACGATGACATGGCCAATCATGATATTTACTATGCGCTTAAAAAGGCCGTCAGGGAGTCTGCAGAAATATTGATCCAGGAAGATACGGCGTCAATGCGCGGCATTATTACCATGCTATCCGCCTACGACCCGAAAGTATTCCAGCGTCTGGCCCTGCACCTGCTGGCCAAGAACCCTGAAACAGCATCCGACTTGGCTGAAAGCTACCTGACAGATCCGGAACTGATCGAGAATGGATGCTGCGAGTATGCAGAATTGGCCACCGCAGGGTTTCCATCCCTGACAAAGGAAAAACAGCAGGCAATTCTCAAGGTAATTGATGGAATGGCGGATAAATACCGATCTGCGTGGAAAAGTCGTTTTGAAGAACATTGCAAACGACAGCCGACCGAAGAGGATGAGCAAAAGTTCAATCAGTCCGTTTTTATGGAAAGTGTATGGAAGTGGCGGACAGTTCTTCCGCCGGAACGTCAGGAGAGGTTATCCGAAATTGTGAAAGCGCAGGGTTCCCCTGATAACAAGTGGGCGCGGATCATGCCGAACGAAGAAAGCCCGCTGAACGAGTCGGATTTCTTGAACCGGCCTATAGCCGATATCGTCACCCTCTTAATGACCTGGCATCCAGAAGAAAAGCCCCGCCAGCAAACCGTCACGGCCTTGGCACACAAATTGAGCATGGGCGTGGTGCGAGATGCAAAGCGCTATATGGAGGCAGCAAATCAGTTTTCAGAAACCGCTCCGGTATATGTACGGCATCTGCTTGAAGGCATTAAAACCTCGGTGGAAAACGGCCGCGAAGCCCTCTCTGTAAATGCTCTAAAACTCATCCAAACAACATTTGGCAGAATGCATGAACCGGTGACCGACCTGTCTGTAGAAGAAGGTGGTGATCCGAATTGGCTGTGGGCATGCACTGCGGGAGCCGACTTATTAAAGGCCGGCATGCGCAGAGGTTCCGATGGAATTGACTATCAGCATGCCGATCTTGTCCGGGCCCTTGTATTCGGTTTTCTGGAACAAGCTCCGCAACAGCCCGAATTAGATGAATTCGAAGATCGCTTCAAGCGGGATGCTTATTTAGGAGCTGCAGCCACGCTACGCGGTTCAGCGGTTGAAAATTCCATTCTCTTTGTTATTTGGCTGAGCAAATATCCAGAATCGCCGGTTGGCCATGCACCAGAAGAGGCATTTGCTAATACGCCGACGCTCGGTACCGCGCTGGCAAAGCAACTGGAAGATGTTTCTGCGGACGGACGAATTCCGCGGGCTATTCTCGGAAGATACCTAAATTGGATTTTCTATCTGGATAAGAATTGGCTGTTGGCGAATTTGAGCAAGATGTTCCCGCCAGACGATGCGGAACTCCGTCAAGCGGCATGGTTTGCGCATCTTGGGCATGACCATCCTATCAAGGAGTTAATGCCGCAACTCCTGACGAGCTACGAAAATGAAATTGCTCGTATCGACAGAAACGAAAAGGAACGTGACAATTATTACTCCAAACGCTTAGCTGATTATCTAGTCGTCCTGTACCTATGGGGTGTTCTGCCTGATTCGTTGCTGGAAAAATTCTGGCAGGGATCGCCTGCAAACCTGCTCAGCTATGCGATATGGCATTTAGGAATGGAATTGAGCCTGCCTCCTGAAAAACTTCCCGACCCGCTCCGCGCACGCGGGTTGCAGTATTGGGAACAGCGTCTTGAGGTAGCCCGGAATTCTTCCGGCAAGGAAATTTTCAGGGAAGAAATAGGGGCCATCGGGCTATGGTGTGCTCATGATCAAATCGACAGTCAGTGGCTGGCGGATCAGTTGCTCGCCGTGCTCAAGGCCGGATATGTTCCAGACAACGGCTTCAGCATCGTTGAATGGCTCGCAAAGAATGTTCATAAGAATTTGATCAAGACAATCGAAGTGCTTGAGGCGCTCCTGGACAGTCGAGACAGTTCTTTAACAAGTGAATGCATGTTGCAAAAAGAACCTATCCGAGTGATATTGACCAAAGGCATTAACAGCGGCATGGAGGATGCAATAATCCGGTCACGGGCTCTTGTCAGTATCCTGTCATCCAAAGGTGATGCCAGCTATCTTGACCTTGTTCGACAGTAATTCTGGCTAAGTGAATTCTTAGGTTGAAACTAAGCTCCAACAACATCTCTGAGTTGTGCTGTTTTGTGGAATACAAGATTGGCTAACCTAGAAACATGAGGGCCCGTTTCATGCAATACATGGTTGGAAAGCGAAACTCCAACGGCGGCAATGCAGTGATAGTGAATCTTCGAAAAATCTGAAACCGGACATTGCGGCAAGAAGATTTGGCAACCATTTCAAGATATCCCCAAGGTCTCCTTAGGCCGAACTGTTGACCGATGGATTGCGGAACTGATGGTCTCCTTCGGTAGGAATTAGCCGTCCTTCAGAACTTAATCACGATGACACCAATACGGTAATCTACTCGTTCGCGCAATTCCTTGTCAGCGTTGGAATGTGGTCTATACTTAGCAAGAATCACTGCGACGATGGCCTGTGCCAGCGTGTTCAGGTTTGTCCGTCGACAGCCTGCGCACCAATTTATTTGCTATTCTTCCCCTCAAGTGTCTCTTGAATATATTTTCTGGGACTCGGCCCAGTCACACCCTTGACTACTCGATTTGCCGCATCAGCTACATCCTCTGTCAGTTCCATTCCCTTACCGACGGGTGATTCTGGCTTCAAATTATGGAATGTGGGTGTCGTAGCATTCTCCTGATGCATCTGCCCTGCCCTCCCCCCGCGATCATTAACCTCCGTTGCATTTTCGGAATATTCATGCAGCGCCGCGTGTTTGGCCTGATCACTTGGTTGGCCTTGCGGGGAAACGCCAGCATGCCCTGCACTTCCTTTCACCTGCGCCAGATTATCTGCTCCTGCCGATTCGACCGATTCACGGTTTTTCAAGCCACCACGGTTCGCTTCGTGCCGCGCCTGTATCGTCTCGGCTCCCTTAACCCGTCCAGCCATCTCACCCAACATCTTGTCGTAGTTCTGCGCGGTGTATTCCTCGATGTATGGACGAAGCTTGTGCGGATCGCCCATGATTCCCTGAAACTTTTCGTAGTTGTATTCGAGCTTGGGCAGCAGAAATTCCTTGATGAAGTTATCCTGAAGCTGAAGATTCGCCCCAAGCTGGCCGCTATGCGACATTTCCCACATCTGCCGATGCCCTTCCGTCTCCTGCATTGATGCACTAAAGGCATCGCGCGACTGCCGTGCGTGATCCAGCGATGCACGCATGCCTTCGCTGCCGGAAGTTTTGCCTTCATCGTTGCTTCGATAGTTGCGTTCCCAGCCGTTGTCGATCACGGTGCCAACCTTCTTACCAAAACTCGACTCTTTGGCGTACTGAGACATTTCCTCCAGAGAACGCGCTGTATCGGCAGAGTTACGCATTTTGCCCGACACTTCCACACCGCCACGAAGTCCGGCGATCTCAAGAAGTTTCGGAGTACTCATCCCCATCGATGCACCAACCATCAACTCCATCGCGACTTTTTCGCTGACACCGAGTTTTCTGGCCCACTGATCGACTTCACGCATGGTTTCATTGGCCTCGGTGCTCTGACTTGACCCGGTGCCGTGGCGGTATCCTGTGGTGTCACTGCTCCCCTTGGCGTGACTTCTTTCAAACCCGGCCTCCTGCTTGATAGCCGCGAGAGCACTTTCAGCGTACTCCGCAGATTGCTGCTGCGTTGCCTGCTGGGATCGCTCGTAATTCTCTTTTGCAGCGGCACCCATGGAATCGTTGAGCGCCATGTCGGCGCGGACTTCGCTTTTCGCCTGCTTGACGACGAAACCACCACCGGAAAAATTACTGTATTCAAATCCCCCTCGTGCCTGATAATTTGTCATGCCTTGCCGCAGGCTGGGGTTCATATCTACCGACAACCCCTTCATTGTGTCGTGGCTGGCATTATTGAGGGATGCGTTGCCCATCTGCATGTTGCCCATGGCCAGACTGCTGGCGGTTTTCTCCGCGTCGCGCGGGGGCGACACTAAACCTGCGACGGCCTGCAGGCCGACATCGCCCCCTTTCACGAGGGCAGCCGCTATGGCAGGAATGGATATGACCAGCATCCCTGCAATTGCCTGATCACTGACGATGGCGGTATTAAGAAAACTCATCTGTTCGATAGACAAGCCATTCCCGGCGCTGCCATTGGTGTATTGGCTTCTCGAATACATCGTGATGATGAAATTCATCACCGCATAGAGCGGTGCCCAGAGCTGAATCCAGAACAGGCTGGACGCATAGGACTTGATGATGCCCCCGGCCTGGTGGCCGCTGAGAACAACAAACATCAGGAAAACCGGAAAGATGGCGTACTGCACCAGTTCGATGGCATTGCGCACCTTGGGCATCGTGGATTCGGCAATTCGCGCCATCAGCTTGTAGGAGTCGCTTGTTGATCGAAGCGACTGTGCCATCGCAAGGTTGGTCTGAGCGCTGGCCGCATCGCCAATCTGTGCGGGCAGCATGTACTGCGCATCGATCATGAAATTGGCAACGATGGCCTGCTTGACCGCATCCTGTGCCGATGCCGAAACGCCCAGAAGATAATTGGTCGAGGTTGCCAGGGAACTCAGAATGGCAGTCCCGGCGTCTGCCTGAGTCATTTTCGGGTAGAGACGAGAACCCAGCAAGGTGATCTGATTGTTCGATTCCGCATCAATCTGAGTGGTGAGGGTCAGATAGGCGACATCGCAGCCGACCGTATTCATCACCGTCGGATCGATTGTGTCGCGCAAGGTAACCAGACGTGCCGGATTGGTCTTGCCGTTCAGCCCGGCCCAGATACTGTTGGACGCCTGAATATCCTCTTTCATGCGGATGTAGCCGGTAGCGATATCTGGTGCGACGCACTCCCGGTAAAACTCCAGCAAATTGCTGGTCAGGATGGGATTACTGCTCTTGACGGCAAGGCGCTCTGCCAGCACCCGGTGTCCGAACAAGGTCCCGTTCTTGCGGAACTGCACGTCATCGGGAAGGGCGAACACCGTCTCGAATGCCCCGGTCAACCAGTCACCCACCATACTCATGCTGTGCGCGAAAGCACCCAAACCGATGGGCACGTTGGCGACCGCAGCAGGAGGGGAATTCCCGGTGCGATCCACAATCATGACGGTCACTTTTGGCACGAGCAACATGGACTGGAAGATGGCAAGAAAGAAGAGCCACTTCCACATGCCATCCATCCGTTCACGTCCTGTCAGCGTAGCGATGACGACAACCATGATCCCGACGATTGCCATGGTACGCAGCAAATCAAGGTAATCTCCGCTGCTCATGATGGAAGCAACGGCATTGAACATCGCCTCCAGTTCGTCCACGTTCCAATAGGCATAGACCTCGTACATCAGTTGTTCCTGCCCTTCCTACCGGTTGAAGACCATCATGGACTGGAAGATATTGGTAGGCATGCCTGAGTTGAGGCTTTGATCCAGAAGCTGGAGCGAACGGCCCATTTCGGCAACCTGCATTCCTTTCAGATACTCTGCGCGCAACATGTCCCGAGCCTCCTGCTCGATTTCGTTGAGCCGACCAAGAATTTTTTCCGCAGCGGCGACGGCATCCGGGCCGCCTTTCCCGGACTCGTTCCGCAGGGCCTCGCGAAGTGTCTTTGAAAGACTCGTGAAGTAGGTGTAGGCGACATCCACGGCAATGAGCTGGGCATAGATGTCCTGCACGAAACCGCTGTTGCGGGCGAGTTTCATGAGTCCTTGGTATCCGGGAATCAATTGGCACTGACTGCCAAACGGGACGAGGTAAGCTTCGCCCATCAGGCCGACTTCCAATCCCAACTGACAAGCCTGAATGACAGCCGCAAAGACACTGCGAGGATCAGTTTCAGACAATTTCGGATTCAGTCGGAAGGCCGTCAGCGCGGTTCGCGTCATGCGATCAGGATTCAGATGCTTGGGCAGCGCGCGGGCAATTTCCCCCTTGAACTGCGCCAGCATGGCCGGGAAAGGCACCACGTTGGCCGTATTTCGATTATCGTCTGTATTCCCTTGGCGGGATTTTTGTATGTTGCGCAAAGTTTGAGACATGGTTTTCTCCAAAGAAAATGGCGGAGACACCATGGCCCAGAAGCGGGGACTGGTATCCCCGCCGGGGTTGATGAACTACTAAAGAAACCGCCGATCAGTCGGCGTACAACTCGAAATCTTCGGCGTTGGCTGCCCAACGTGGCAGCGAAATCAATTCGATCTCGCCACCCGGCTGGTAAGCCGGCCAATTTCCCGATTCCTGGCACCACTTCAAAAGCTGAAGTGCCGCCCGATACTTCTTGCGACCGACTTCGATGACTTCCGGGTCGGCGCGGTAGACTGCAACCGCATGCGGCGGCTCCTTTTCGGCAGCGATGAAAATGAATGGAAGCTCCATTCCCGTTGCCGCCTTGACACCGTCCACGTAGAAAGCTGCCTGCACGTCGTAGCCCACTGTCGCCACAGCCCGCGAGAAACCAGCAGCACTCGCATCGACACAGGACTTGAGGTCGGTGATGACTTCCCCGTTGAACCAGTCCGGACGACACTTGCAACAAATCCCGGTTGCAGGATCGTTCCAAAATACCGTAAGTTCGGCATCGCCACGACTGAGCAGTTTGGCCGCTCCCTTGTGAGAGTGAACTGCCGCGCGCATCAAAGTCAGCGTAGCCAACTCCTCCGAGGTGATCAGCGTTTTGCCCTGATTCTCAGCTTCGAACTTTGCGGCTGCTTCCTTGCCTTCCTTGGTGCGACGGTCGAATTTCTCTGCCACCGCGATTTCTTCAGAAAAGCGTTCCGGTTCCAAAATAAATGCATGAACCGCACTACCAAAAGCCATCGCGGGCGTCAGGTGGTGCGGATAATCAAGGTATTCACGAAGGTGGGCCGGACTTCTGAGTATCTTGACGATGCCCGTGTGTCCGATTGCCTTGTCTTCGTGATACCGCTTTGACGGCATGACAAGCATGCCTGGGTGACTTAAGTGCATGATGCCTCCAGTAAGAAAACCAGAGTCACCTACCCCTTGCGGAGACTGTGTCCCCGGCTGGGTTGAAAAATACTGTTTGTTTCCAGCGGCCAGTTACCGCCACTTGTTCGTGCGGATAACCGCTCGATCAAATACTTCTTTCCAGAATGCGCTCAAGGAACGCACTCGGGAAAGCCCCGGAATACCGGGGCAGAATTCATTCAATTTTCCTGGGGTGCTTTGACATGGATAGAGCCTTGCGGATCATGTCGCGGGTTTCCGGGTCGGTGCGCCCTTCCTTGAGCCTCTGGTAGAGATCGCAGGCAAAGGCCATCGGCAACGGGTCGAAGAATTGAACGATAAAGGGATGGGATTTCATGATTTTCTCCTGAGGTTGGTTAAACAGCCACAGCGAAAATCACTCCGGGCCTGGAGTGATCCCCGCAGGTCAAAGAGCTCTCGGTTGAAAGCGCTATGACCTGCGGGGAAGTCCCCCACAGGCAGTGCATATCAGATACCAAGCGCGCGAACGATTGGGCGGCTGATGATCCAGCCTGAAATGCAGCAAGCAAGAAGTACGAGTTCCATGAGATGCCTCCATAAAAAATGGGGGCACCCCTCCCCTGATGCGGAGGCGATGCCCCCGCACGGGGTTAAAATTTCAGGCGATTACTTCAAAGGAAGCATCACCATTTTTGCCAAGATCAGCTTCGATCCTGTTGCGACGTTGACGTATGTACGCAGGTACATCGTATTGCCGCCAGTCAATTGTTTTGTCCTCGACCACATCGACTACTTCGACCACATCGACCACATCGACTACTTCGACAACCTCGACCGCCTCAACCACATTGACCGCATCGGGCGTTGCCATTTTTTCTTGTGGCCGGATGAAAACGTTCTTCAAACTTTCAACTGCGAAGCGAAGAAATGACAGCACAACATGAAGCCCTGCCAGCATGGCCAGGACGAGAATGACGCGTTCCATAAACAAACCTCCTGATGAAAATGAGAGGCTGCTCCCAACCATGGGGAGTGACCTCCCGGTTGGGAAAAGATGAAACGAAATTCTCAGAACGGCTCAATGTCCGGCACATCCTCGAATGCAGGGCCGGTGGCCTGTTCTGGCTTGGCACCGGCTTTAACATTGCGCTTGGGTTTACCAGGCTGTGGCGTGTCCTTTTCAGACGGGCGAGAACCCAGCATTTGCATCTCGCTGGCGATGATCTCGACCACGTAGCGATCTTGACCTTCCTTATCCTGCCATTTACGCGTTTGAATACGGCCTTCCACGTAGATAGGCGAACCCTTCTTGAGGTACTCACCGACAACTTCAGCCAACCGGTTGAAAAAAATGACCCGGTGCCATTCGGTGAATTCCTTACGTTCGCCTGACTTGCTTTTCCGCGTCTCCGTCGTAGCAATTCTGATAGTAGCAATCGCTTCGCGTTCTTTGGTGTAGCGAACCTCGGGGTCTGCTCCAAGATGGCCGATGAGGGTGACTCTGTTCAATGATGCCATGCTGCCTCCTGACAATGATGGCAGGTAGGCCGCCGTATCCTGACGGGGCTGCCCCGCCGGGGTTAGAGAAAAATGCTGTTTATGAAGAAGGCCAGCTACCCTCAACTTCGACCGCCATAAGCGGAACGAAAGATGGCTGAATTCTGTGCCGCCAATTTCGCCGTGTGGCGTCGAAATGCGTCCATCTAGGTCACATTTCGAACTTCAGCATTGATGTCAGATAGGTACGCTCCCCCTTGATCACAACGGGAGACGTCAAATGGCAATGACACAGAAGCAGAGAAATATATCCACGCAAATTCCTTCAATCCGGCATGACAACAGCAGACCATTTCTTACCCAGAAAGCCTTGCTAAATTCGCTGCATGCGCAGCAGATTTTCGAGCGCGGCTATGAGATGTGCGCCAATGCGCTATTCTCATTGAGTGTCGTTTTACGATTCATAGGGACTGAGGAACAGGCGCAGGAAGTCGATGCGATGGTCGATACTCTGATCAATCAGGCATTGGAGGGAATTCAAAAGGAATCACTTCGGCTTAAAGAGATTGCTGAAAGCAACGGCATCGAAACCACCATCGGCTACACCAGCGCAAAAACAGTCGATGTCCAGATCACCTCGCCGCGTTCGATCAAATACCTGGCGATCATCCGCGAGTTCGACGGCATGATGGCTAACATGGATGCCCTCTGGCTGTCCTGTGTCATTACGGACACTCAATATGCGCGCGGGGTCTATGAATGGAAGCGGCGGATTCTTCGTCTTGCCGGTCAGATACGGCAGATCGCCACTCGTGCGGTTCTTGCTGCACGCAGGAAGGAAAATTCCGAGGTCATCGCTGAAGCAAGCGAAACTCAAGTTGCTGAAGCTGATAAGTCAGCATTCGAAACCGCCAAAGACAAAATCACCGAAGCAGAGTAAATGGAACTCAACTACCCTCTGGAGAAGATGTTTACGATCTCGGCCTTGTAGGCGTAATTACCGATACGTGATGAACGAACATGAATGACTACATATTCACCCATAGATGCATACGCCGAGACGAGTTACGGAAGATGATACCTCTTGCAGATTCCACAATTTACGAATTGGAAAAAGCCGGTAATTTTCCTAAGCGGTTCTATCTGACAGCTCGTTGCGTGGCATGGAACTTGGCAGAAGTTGAAGCGTGGATCGCAGAACGTAGATCTGCAATCATGCAACGGGCGGCCACTCCAGATGTGCGACTCCGTAAGAGTCGCCCAGTCACAGATCGCAGGGGATAAACTCTGTAGTTGTTTGAGTTCAAGTGTCGTGTCAGGCCGCCTTGCTCAAGATGGGTGTTACTTTCGCTCCTGAAATCCATCCATCAACCATGTTGGCCCATTGCTGAAGCATATCTTTTCTCTGCTCCGCATACTGAGCCTTGTTGTAAACAGCTCTGACACCCTTTTGCTCATGTGCAAGACTTTTCTCAATCCAGTCTGAGTTGAAACCCGCCTCATGCAGCAGTGTTGATCCCGTCCGACGTAGATCGTGGACGGTGAAGTCATCCAATAGAATATCCTTTTTTTTGGCCCTCTCAACAGTAACGTCGATAACACGATTTAGGGTTGCATTGGACATTCCCTTGTCGCCCTCATAACGAGATGGGAGCAGGAACTTCGACCCGCCTGCGCAGGTTTTAAGTGCAATCATGATGTCCATAGCTTGCTGAGACAGGAAAATCACATGTGCTCGTCTGGCTTTCATACGGACAGCGGGGATAGTCCAGGTAGCCGCCTCGAAATCGACTTCATCCCAAGTGGCTTTTAATAGCTCACTTTTCCTGACCAGCGTAAGCAAAATCAAACGCAGTGCGAGCTTGATGGTAGGCAAAGTACCGACATGTTCGATCTCCTCAAAGAAGAACCTGATTTCTTCTGGAGATAATGCGCGATCTTTCGGCTTGAAGGTGGCGATGGCCGATGCTTTAACATCATCTGCAGGATTAGCCACTTTATTCCCGCGCTCGATCGCATACCTGAAAACCTGTCCAACAATTTCCCTGACATGAACTGCGGTAGCAGGCGCATTACGGTTTTTGATTTTCTCGCAAAGATCGCGAAGATCTTCCGATGTGACCTCTCGCATCAATCTCCGCCCAAATACCGGTTGGATGTCCCGATCGATGATGCTTTTTCTCATGGCCTTCGTGCTGTCTGCCATCCGATAGTCTTTTAGCCAAAGATCGGTAAACTCGCCGAAGGTCTTTGCCTCTTTAGTTTTCCGCAGTGTTCGTTGCTTCTCTCTGGCTGGGGATTTCCCTGCAGCGATTTCTTTTTTTGCTGCCATCAGCTTTTCCCGCGCTTGGGCCAGATTCATTCCATCCGGCCCATAGTGACCCAAGACAATCGTTTCTCTCCGTCCGTTCAATCGATAGTCAAGTCGGAATGAAACGACACCTGTTCGTGTGACAGCGACGTAAAGCCCATCCCTATCGACCTTTTTATAGAGCTTTCCCGTGGGTTTAAGGTTTTTTAGCTGAGTGTCTGTAAGCATTTTTAAGTCTTCCTTTGTCCATTAATACCGTCAATTCAAATTTAATGAAAATCGGCCTGTAACCCGCATTACTTAAAGACTTTTTCTAATATGATACTGTCACACAGGCAAAATTTCAGTGTCGGTATTAATCATACGGCGTATGTAAAATAATGCCAACACCGTCAGCAGTACCGTCACCAGAATGAAATCGCCCCGATAGTTATCGATAGTAGAAAAAAGAAAACCCCTTGTATTTACAAGGGGTTTTGCGTGATTTTCAATAGTCGGCGATAGTCGCCGAAAGACATTAAATCATTCCCACTCTATAGTAGCTGGCGGTTTTCCCGATATGTCATATACCACACGATTAATTCCACGTACTTCGTTAATGATACGGTTGGAGACTTTCCCCAGAAGTGCATGCGGCAACTCTGCCCAATGGGCTGTCATGAAATCTTGTGTTTGCACGGCACGCAAGGCAACGACCCATTCGTAAGTTCGTCCATCTCCCATCACGCCCACACTTTTGACGGGAAGAAACACGGTAAACGCCTGTGAGGTCAGTTCATACCATGTTTTGCCACTCGCATCGCGAGTATTGCGCAGTTCTTCAATAAAGATAGCATCCGCTCGGCGCAAGAGTTCGGCGTATTCGTACTTGACCTCGCCAAGAATGCGTACACCCAGCCCCGGACCAGGGAAGGGATGCCGATAAACCATATCGGGAGGGAGTCCGAGTGCTACACCGAGTTCTCGAACTTCATCCTTGAATAATTCACGCAAAGGTTCAAGCAGTTTTAGGTGAAGCGAATCAGGCAAGCCCCCAACGTTATGATGGGACTTGATTGTGTGTGCCTTCTTGGTCTTGGCCCCCGCAGACTCAATCACATCTGGATATATTGTGCCCTGAGCCAGCCATTTGGCCTGTGCCAGTTTGGCCGACTCGCGCTGAAATACTTCAACAAACTCACGACCAATAATTTTGCGCTTTTGCTCGGGATCAGAAACTCCCACCAGATGCTTCATGAATTCAGCACTGGCGTCAACATGAATAACTTTTACGCCCAGATTCTTCGCAAAAGTTTCCATCACCTGAACGGCTTCATTCAAACGTAGCAGTCCATTATCAACAAACACGCAAGTCAGTTGCGTACCAATTGCACGATGCAACAAAGCCGCCGCAACGGATGAATCAACACCACCGGACAATCCTAGTATCACTTCTTCATTGCCGACCTGTGCACGAATTTTATCAACGGCTTCTGCAATGTAATCCGGCATATTCCAATCTTCGCCACAGCCACAAATGGTATGCACAAAGCGCTCGATCAGCGCTCGTCCCCGATAAGTGTGAGTCACTTCAGGATGAAATTGCACAGCATAGAACTGGCGTGCTTCATCAGCCATGGCTGCAATCGGAGTGGCCTCATTGGAGGCAATCACTGAAAAACCGGACGGCAATGAGGTCACTTTATCACCGTGGCTCATCCACACATCCAGCAACCCGTGGCCCTGTTGATTGGTTTTATCCTGTATTCCCTCAAACAGCTTTGAATGACCACGGGCACGAATTTCCGCATAACCAAACTCCCGCACTTTGCCACTTTCTACGGCGCCGCCCAGTTGGGCCGCCATGGTTTGCATGCCGTAACAAACACCCAGTACCGGAATACCCAATTCAAAAACAATTTGAGGCGCTTTGGGCGTTTCTTCCTCATAAACCGAGTTTGGTCCGCCGGACAAAATGATACCGGACGGGTTAAATTCCCGAATGGCCTCCGACGTCATATCCCATGGATGCAGTTCGCAGAAAACGTGGGTCTCGCGGACACGGCGCGCAATCAACTGGCTGTACTGGGAACCAAAGTCGAGGATGAGAATTTTTTTATGCATATCAATTAAATAAAAATATAATGCGTGGATATTGAAATGTGATTTGACAGCTCATTTTCACATCTCGCTATGGAATCTCAGGTCAAAGGCTACGGTCAGTCAACATGATAATTTGGTGCTTCCTTGGTAATCTGAACATCATGCACATGTGACTCACGGATACCCGCAGAGGTAATCTCAACGAATTCTGCCTTGGTATGCATCGTGGCTATATCCGGGCAACCCAGATAGCCCATGCTTGAACGCAGACCTCCCATCAACTGATGGATCACAGCCAAAACGCTCCCCTTGTAGGGCACTCGTCCTTCCACGCCTTCCGGTACCAGTTTGTCCTGGTTACCGCTTTCGTTATCTTGAAAATACCGGTCACTGGAACCTTGCTGCATCGCTCCCAGACTCCCCATGCCCCGATAAGATTTATACGAACGCCCCTGGAACAATTCGACTTCACCCGGCGCTTCTTCCGTGCCGGCAAATAACCCGCCCAGCATCACCACATTGGCTCCCGCAGCAATGGCCTTGGAAATATCGCCGGAAAACCGCACACCGCCATCGGCAATCAGCGGCACACCGGTACCTTGAAGCGCATCCGCAACATTTTGAATGGCGCTGATCTGTGGTACTCCCACTCCTGCAACCATACGCGTCGTACAAATTGAGCCGGGGCCAATACCCACTTTAACACCATCTGCGCCATGATCCATCAATGCTCTGGCAGCGGAACCGGTAGCAATATTGCCTCCAATCACTTCAACTTGCGGGAAGCTTTTCTTCACCCATTGAACACGATCCAACACGCCCTGTGAATGGCCGTGGGCCGTATCCACAATCAGCACATCGACGCCTGCCTCAACCAGCAAGGTCGCACGTTCTTCCGTACCCTCTCCCACTCCGATCGCTGCACCTACGCGCAAACGACCCAACTCATCTTTGCAAGCCAGTGGATGTTCGCTCGATTTCAAAATGTCTTTTACGGTAATCAATCCGCACAATTCAAATGCCTCGTTGACCACCAATACGCGTTCGATCCGATGCTGGTGCATCAATACCCGCGCTTCGTCCCGGCTGGCATTTTCCCTCACGGTAATCAGGCGCTCACGTGGCGTCATAATATTGATGATAGATTGATCGAGATTGGTTTCAAAACGCAGATCGCGGTTTGTGACAATGCCTACTACTTTCTTGCCATCGACTACGGGCAAGCCGGATATTTTGTGCTGCCGGGTAAGACTCAGCACATCCCGTACCGTCATATCCGGTGCAATGGTGACCGGATCTTTGACGACTCCGCTTTCAAAACGTTTGACTTTGGAAACTTCCAGTGCTTGCGCTTTGGATGTCATGTTTTTGTGAACTATACCAATGCCCCCCTCCTGCGCTAACGCAATCGCCAGACGTGCTTCAGTAACCGTGTCCATGGCGGCAGAAAGCAGCGGGATGTTCAGTCTAATTTTACGGGTTAGCTGGGTATGCAGACTAACATCCCGTGGCAGCACATTTGAATGTGCAGGAACCAGCAGGACATCGTCAAAGGTTAGCGCCTTCTGGATAATACGCATGGGAAACATCCTTTGCAAAGCGAAGCATTATAGCAAAATAATGGGATTCCCAATGCACCAAACGTTTAGGCATTTTTTATGCCTTCAAACTTATGGGTAGACAGGAAAACTTATTGAAGCTGATAAATTCAACTCATCCACGATTTTATTTGGTGCTTCGAACCTAACTTGCTGGCAGAACAAGGATATTGATGGTAAATTATACCCAACATTTTCATAGCATTTGACACTCGGCCAAGACATTTTAGCAATCGGAAAAACAGGTTTCGAAATTCAATTTTAGAATGCCCCTTCTCCCCAAATCGGGAATGGAGTCATGGAGTATCCCGTGTCAAAATTTAACGTCAATCTGCACGAAGCCATTTATTCATTGTCGGATGCGCTGGATTTGGTCGGTATAACTCATATCCGCCATGGTAAGCGCGTCGCCTTCATCGCTGCGGAATGTGGTAAACATCTGGGTTGGTCCGGGCAAAGAATGGATGATTTATTCGAGGCGGCTATATTGCATGATATCGGCGTCGCGAAAACCATTGTTCACTCCAGACTCGCCCAGTTCGAATGGGAAAACGAAGCCGATCATTGCAGGATCGGTTCGGATTTATTAAAAACCTGTCCGTTGCTTGTCAATCTCGCGCCGATTGTTCACCACCATCACACCCATTGGTCTGAAATCAAAGAAATTGATTTACCTTCCGAAACGAAAATAATTGCTAACTGTATTTACATGGCCGACCGGGTAGATGTTCTCACCTTATCGTCAAAATTCGATCAATCGAATATTTTGCTGTCCAAAGAATCCATAAGAGAACAAATTCTGCAAAAACGCGGCGACTGGTTTGCTGATGAACTGGTCGATGCTTTCATGACCATTTCAGAGTCTGAAGCATTCTGGTTTTCTCTTGAGAATGAGCACGTCGATGGGTATGCAAAAACATGGGTTTCTGAAACACAGATTCAGGAAATGGAATTTGATGAACTTAGAAGCATCATGCTTATATTTTCTTACGTGGTGGATGCAAAAAGCCCTTTTACTAAAGCCCATTCGGATGGGGTAGCCAAATTGGCCAGGTACCTTGGCACTGTATTTGAGTTGTCAGTCGATCGTTGCGAAATGCTTGAACTGGCCGGTTTGCTGCATGACATCGGCAAACTTAGGCTTCCGGATGAATTATTAGAGAAGCCCGAAAAACTGACCTCTGATGAATACACTTTAGTCCAAAGGCACAGCTTTGATACTTATAACATTCTCAAGAATATCAGAGGATTGGAGAAGATTACACAATGGGCTTCGCAGCACCATGAACGTGTGGATGGATCCGGTTATCCTTACCATATGGTTAAAAGCTCCATTTCTTTAGAGGCAAGAATAGTCGCGGTAGCCGATGTATTTCAGGCCTTGGCTCAGAATCGTCCCTACCGGAAATCACTCAACCCGGACAAAATCATGGAAATATTGAACGGACAGGTTGCCAATGGGAAACTGGATCGTGAAATCGTAAATTGCGTTGATCAACACTTGCAAGCATGCTGGAACGTGGCTCTATCTTTAAACTAAGCTGGTAGCTATTTCATTCCCTGACGGCTGCGGATTTTGCCACGCTGGACAACAATCTGTCGGGAGCCAATCTCCGCCCCAGCAAATCTCCTACACCGATAAATTTTCCGGCTCCATACAAGCGAACTTTTCCATCCGCCAGGCCGATATCCAATCCCAGCCTCTGCCCTTGAGCCATACGGGTCACCTGCACTGCGTCCAACTCTAACATTGGTAAATCCTGCAGCATGCAATCCACTGGCAACAGACTTGCATCGCGCTCTTCAGTCGACATCGCTTCAAGCTGCTCCATACTCAAAGCATTCACAATACTGAAATCACCAATTGCCGTGCGGTGCAAACCGCGCAAATGAGCGCCGCAACCCAAAGCATTTCCAATGTCTTCGGCAAGAGTGCGAATGTAGGTTCCCTTACTGCATCTTACGGTGATGTCCATTTCATCACCGGCAAAGCGATCCAGAACAATATCGAAAATGGTCACGCTGCGGCCTGCTCGTTCTATCGTTTCTCCGTTACGAATATATTCATATAAAGGCTTACCTTGATGTTTAAGCGCACTGTACATTGGCGGAATCTGATTGATTTCACCAATAAAACGATCCAAAACAGAACGAACTTGGCATTCGTCAACCTCAACTTCACAGCTCCGAATGATTTCCCCCTCAGCATCACCGGTAGTAGTCGTTTTGCCCAATTTGACCAAAGCACGGTAGGTTTTGTCCGCATTCAAAAGACCGGTTGAAAATTTGGTAGATTCGCCAAAACAGATAGGAAGAAGCCCTGTTGCCAAGGGATCAAGGGTGCCTGTATGCCCTGCTTTTTCGGCCTGAAACAGGCGACGCACTTTTTGCAGGGCGGTGTTTGAGCTAAGATGAAGTGGCTTGTTAAATAAAAGAACGCCATCCAAAGGACTTATATTACGTGCCATAAGAAGCTCCCTCCCTTGTCAAGGAAGCGGCGGTTTTACCTCGCCAGATTGCGTTTCGCCCGAATGGGTCTTGTCGCTGGCAACCGCTTGATCGATAAGTTGTGAGAGATGAGCTCCTCGTTCAACTGATGCATCGAAAACAAAATGCAATTGAGGCGTGATGCGTAATTTCATGCGGTGAGCTACTTGGCTCCGCAGATAGCCACTTGCCCGCTCCAAGCCCTCTTGAACAGCCTTGTGTGAGCCATCCAGCGTGGTAAAAAAAACCTTGGCATGAGAATAATCCCGCGCCACTTCAACACCGGTCAGTGTGACCATGCGCACGCGGGGATCTTTCACCTCCAGACGAACCAGTTCGGCCAATTCGCGTTGAATCTGCTCGGCAATACGGTCTGTTCTGGTATAGTCTTTTGCCATTCGATCTGACGCTTAAAGCGCACGCGCCACTTCGATAATTTCAAAAACTTCAAGCTGGTCGCCTACCTGTAGGTCGTTGAAACCGCGTAACGACAGTCCGCATTCAAAATTGGACTTAACCTCTTTGACGTCATCCTTGAAGCGCTTGAGTGAATCAAGTTCACCGGTATGAATCACCACATGGTTACGCAACACACGAATCTGCGAATTTCGTTTGACCATTCCTTCCATCACGTAGCCACCCACCACCGTACCAATCTTCGAAATAACGAATACTTGGCGAACTTCAATCATACCCAGAATGCTTTCCTTTTTCTCCGGTGCAAGCATACCGGACAGAGCTGCTTTAATTTCATCTACCATCTCGTAGATGATATTGTAGTAGCGAACATCCACGCCTGAAGCCTCGGCCAGCTTGCGAGCAGCCGCATCCGCCCGTGTATTGAAGCCGATGACAACTGCCTTCGAGGCAAGTGCCAAATTAATATCAGATTCGCTGATCGCACCCACCGCACTGTGGATGATATTGACTTTCACCTCGCCGGTAGACAACTTAAGCAGAGAGTTCGAAATCGCTTCGCATGAGCCCTGCACATCGGCCTTAACGATCAGGGCCAGACTGCGCACTTCACCTTCCGACATTTGTTCAAGCATATTTTCCAGCTTGGCGGACTGTTGCTTCGCCAGTTTTACGTCGCGGAATTTACCTTGGCGGAACAGTGCAATTTCTCGTGCTTTTTTCTCATCCGATAATACGAGTACATCTTCGCCGGCAATCGGCACTTCAGACAACCCTTGAATTTCAACCGGTATTGAAGGCCCGGCCTCATTGATAGCTTTACCCGTTTCGTCCAACATGGCACGCACGCGACCGTATACCGCACCAACCAATACCGTGTCACCACGCTTTAGTGTCCCGGATTGAACCAGCATCGTTGCCACCGGTCCTTTACCTTTGTCCAGGCGAGCTTCGATAACGATTCCCTTGGCATTGCTTTCCTTGGGCGCTTTTAATTCGAGAACTTCGGCTTGTAACAGCACCCCTTCAAGCAATGAATCAATGCCCTGACCACTCTTGGCTGAAACTTCAACAAACATGGTATCACCGCCCCAATCTTCGGGAACCACCTGTTGTGCAACCAGCTCTTGTTTGACTCGTTCCGAATTGGCTTCCGGCTTATCGATCTTGGTCACCGCTACCACGATAGGTACTCCAGCCGCCTTGGCATGGTGAATCGCTTCGATGGTTTGCGGCATCACGCCGTCATCAGCTGCTACTACCAGAATCACGATGTCAGTTACTTTGGCACCCCGTGCACGCATGGCGGTAAAGGCCTCGTGCCCCGGCGTATCAAGAAAGGTAATCATGCCACGAGGCGTATCTACATGATAAGCACCAATGTGCTGGGTAATCCCCCCTGCTTCGCCACTTGCCACGCGGGTGCGACGAATGTAATCCAGCAAGGATGTCTTACCGTGGTCAACGTGACCCATCACGGTAACCACCGGAGCGCGCGGCTCATGCGGGGCATTCTTGTGTTCATCAGCTTCGTCCAGATAAGCACCCGGATCGTCAGCCTTGGCCGGTTTGGCAATATGTCCCAACTCTTCCACGGCGATCATCGCGGTTTCCTGATCCAGCATCTGGTTGATCGTCACCATGGACCCCAGATTCATCAGCACTTTGATAATTTCGATCGCCTTGATGGACATCTTCTGGGCAAGTTCTGCTACGGTGATGGTTTCAGGAACCATCACCTCCCGAACAATCGCTTCCGTTGGCATAGAGAATGCGTGCTGAGCTGTTTCTTCCTGTTTTGTATGCTTGTCATGATGACGAGGACCTGCACGTCCCCGACCTGCTGTCCATCCACCCGGACGAACTTCAGTCGTTGCAGGTGTACGCTTCTTATGACCCGATTCATTCCACGGGCTGTTCTTGTCGGGAGGCGCAGCTTTGGCACCCTTTTTGGCAACGGGCTTGACAACCTTGTCACCAGGTTTGGGAGACGGTTTATGCAAGGTGCCTTCGGCCAGACCGACCTTCGCAACCTGAGCAGTTTCTACAACTGGAAGTTCAGGGATGACCTCTGGAACAATAACAGGAGGTTGCTCAACAACAGGCTCGACAACCGGCTCAACCACCGGGGCTGCTCTGCGTTTGCTGCGTTCCTTTTTGGCTAATACTTCAGCAGCCTGACGTGCAGCCAATTCAGCCTGACTGCGTGCCTCTGCTTCCCGGAGAGCGCGTTCATGTTCGTCAATTTTACTAACGACAGTCTTTTCAGGTTTAACTTCCGGCGCAGCCAAAACGGGTTCCACCGCTACGACTTCCGGTTGCGGAATAGGTTTTACCGGTTCTGGTTGAGGTGCCTCAGCCTGAACTACAGGTTGAACTGCAGCTGCTGCAACGGGAGCAACAACACGTTTTTTGCGAACCTCGACTTGAATCGTGCGCGGTCTGCCCGTGGCGTCAGATTTTTTGATCTCGGTTGTCTCACGGCGGGTAAGGGTAATTTTAGCCTTTGAACTGCTTGCTCCATGCGCGCTACGCAGATGCTCCAGTAATTGAGCCTTATCCTGTTCCGAAATAAAATCGGCTTCGTTCTGTTTGGCCACTCCGGCCGCATTTAGTTGTTCCAGCAACAGCCCAACCGGCAAGCCAAGCTCGCCGGCAAACTGCGCCACATTCAATTTTGCCATTACTACCCCTTAACCACTAAGCCGGAAGAACCGGAACTAATGTAGGTCGGATTATTCCGACATAGTGAGTTCACCCCACCCTACGATTACAACTTTGCCAAATGACAAAAGCTGTTAAAAAACGTTACATATTAAACAAACCAGGGTGCACGGGCAGTCATGATCAGCTGATTCGCGCGTTCACCATCCATGGCAGTCAATTCAACCAGTTCATCAACATCGAGATCAGCCAACTGATCCTGAGTGCCTATACCCTTGCCCGCAAGTGTGCGTGCAGTTTCCTCGTCCATGCCTTCAATTTTGAGCAAGTCTTCAATACCATGTTCCACTTTTTCTTCGCTGACAATCGCTTCTGTAAGAAGCGCATTGCGTGCACGACTACGCAACTCGTTTACGGTGTCTTCATCGAAAGATTCAATTTCCAGCATTTCATCCAGCGGAACGTAGGCGACTTCTTCAAGCGTATTGAAACCTTCCTGCACCAAAATGTCGGCAACCTCCTCATCCACATCCAGCTTGGCAATAAACAAATCCCGGATCTTGGAAAATTCTTGCTCATTCTTTTGACCGGATTCTTCTTCCGTCATGATATTGAGTACCCAACCGGTTAATTCAGTTGCCAGGCGGACATTCTGACCATTACGACCAATGGCTTGTGCCAGATTTTCTTCCTCAACAACCACATCCATGCTGTGATTTTCTTCATCGACCACAATGCTGGTCACGTCGGCTGGAGCCAGAGCATTGATAACCGAAGTGGCGGGATCTTCCGACCACAAAACAATATCAACGCGTTCGCCTGCCAATTCATTGGTCACCGCCTGCACGCGAGAACCGCGCATACCAACACAGGTACCAATCGGGTCGGTGCGGGCATCATGCGAGCGCACTGCAATTTTGGCACGGGCACCGGGATCGCGTGCTGCACTGACAATTTCCATCATTCCTTCTTCGATTTCAGGAACTTCGAGTTCGAACAGCTTGATCAGAAACTCTGGCGTAATGCGCGACAAAACAATTTGAGGTCCGCGTACAGAGCGATCCACACGCAGTAAATGTGCGCGAACGCGATCGCCAACACGCATATTTTCTTTGGGTATCATTTGGTCGCGAGGCAATAGCGCTTCAATCTTGCCGAATTCGATAATGGCACTACCCCGCTCGATACGTTTCACCGTACCCGATACCAGATGCTCTTTTCGATCCATAAAATCGTTCAGGATTTGTTCACGCTCGGCGTCGCGAATCTTCTGGAAGATAACCTGCTTGGCGGCCTGTGCGCCAATGCGGCCGAAATCGATAGACTCCAACGGTTCCTCAATGAATTCACCGAGCTGAATATCCGGATGGGTCTTTTGTGCTTCAACCAGTTTGATGTGTAGTTCGGGCGTTTCAAAAGTCTCATCGTCCATGACTTCCCAGCAGCGGAACGACTCATACTCTCCAGTATTGCGGTCAATTTTGACGCGCACATCAGCTTCTTCGTCATAACGCTTTTTGGTGGCAGAGGCTAAAGCAGATTCCAGCGCGCCAAACACAATTTCCTTTTCCACATTTTTTTCGCGCGCCAAGGCATCTACTAACAACAAAACTTCACGACTCATAACTGTCTCCAACTAACGGGCATTAATTCCCGGATAAATCCGGGTAACAATATTAAAATTAAAATGTCGGCACCAAACGTGCCTTGTCTATATTCGATAGCTCAATGGATACCCAATTGCCATCCACTTCCAATTGCAATACTCCTTCTTGCACTTCCCCTAAAATGCCGCTGAAGTTCTTACGGCCAGCCAATGGCATGCGCAATTTAATTTGCACTTTTTCGCCATTGAAGCGCACGAAATCGGCTTCTTTTTTGATAGGCCTATCCAAGCCTGGCGACGAAACCTCAAGCCGTTCGTAATTCACACCTTCAACCGTAAACAAGCGAGTCAACTGGTGACTGACTTGTTCACAATCTTCCAGCGTGATACCCGCTGGCTTATCCATCAATACACGCATCAGGCCCCTGCCGGACACTTCCAAGTCAACCAGCTCATAGCCCAAGCCGGTTAAAGTTGTTTCTACAAGCCTCAGCGCATCCATGTTTCTTTCCCACAAATAAAAAACGGGCCGAGGCCCATCCGAAAAACTGCGCGGATTATAGCAAACTAAATCAACTAATGAAACGGAAAAAACGTTCTCAGCCTTGCAGCAAGGCTAGAATTTCATTGAGTTCATGGCGTAGTTTCGAAGGATTGATAGCCTGCGGAGGCAATTCTTCCTTTGAGGCCACTTCATGCTGGGTGGCGAATTGATCCAGACGGCTTCGTGCACCGCTAATTGTAAAACCATCTTCGTACAGCAATTCCCGAATACGACGAATCAGCATGACCTCGTGGTGCTGATAATAGCGTCGATTACCGCGTCGTTTCACAGGTTTCAATTGTGTAAATTCCTGCTCCCAATAGCGCAGCACATGCGATTTGACCCCGCACAAATCGCTTACCTCTCCAATGGTGAAGTAGCGCTTGGCGGGGATCGGGGGTAATTCTGAACTAGGCGAGTGATTTTCCATCATAATTCTTTTCTACCATACTCTTGAGCTTCTGGCTTGGATGAAAAGTGACTACTCGACGTGCGGTAATAGGAATTTCTTCTCCGGTTTTTGGATTGCGCCCGGGACGTTGCGGTTTTTCGCGCAATTGAAAATTACCGAAACCTGACAGTTTCACACTTTCACTCTGCTCAAGTTGGGTACGGATTTCCTCAAAAAATGCTTCGACCATATCTTTGGCCTCGCGCTTGTTCAAACCCACTTTTTCAAATAGTAAATCTGCTAATTCTGCTTTAGTTAACGTCATATAACACCCCTCAAACAAGCAACACACATGTGCGGCTCATATTAAAAAATACATTATGTCAGCTTTTCCATGAGAAATAATTCGTGACACTCGGCGATGGAAAAGTCATGTGCGTAATTGCGCACCCATTTTTTGTAATACTGCAATCAATCGAGCCACGCTCGGTTCAATTTCCGCATCGGTCAGTGTCTTTTGAGTATCTTGCAATAACACTCGGAATGCAAGGCTTTTTTTCCCCTCTTCAACACCCTTGCCCCGGTACAGGTCAAATAAGGCAATCTCAACCACGCGGGGAACATTTTCAGCTTGCATAGCCTCCAGCAGGGATTGTATCGCAACAGACTCATTCACCACCAGAGCCAAATCACGGCGCACAGGTGGAAATTTTGTAATCTCTTGAGCACTTGGCACCGAACTCTGCATCAGCGCACGCTGATCAACCTCAAACCAAATTGCCGATTGAGGCAAATCATACTGTTGTTGCCATTGGGGATGCAGTTCACCTATCCAGCCGATGGCTTTTTCCCCAACAAAAATTTGCGCCGATTTACCTGGATGTGAGGCGGGATGGATGGCAACAACAAAGCGCAGTGTTACTGGAGCAAACAATGCTTCCACATCGGCCTTGACATCATAAAAATCGACTCCGCGCGGTGCTGAACTCCATTGTTCAGGCAAGGCAGAGCCGTATGCCAGACAAGCCAAACGCTCATGCTGAACATAATGGCCCGACTCCTCCGCAAAGCAACCGCCCATTTCAAACAAACGCACACGGGGTTGTCGGCGTGCCAAATTGGAACGCAAAGCAGCAAGTAAACCTCCCAGCAGGCTACTTCTCATCACGCTCATCTGGCTGGCGATAGGGTTTTTCAAGGCAATCGGGGTCGGGTTGCCACACAAGTCTCGTTCCCAATCGGCTTCAACAAATGCGTAATTAATGGTTTCCTGATAGTCGCGCAATACCAGTGTCTGGCGTAATTTTGAAATAGGCCGTTGCGCTTCGTTTTGGGGCAAGATGCTCATTACCGACTTTGGCGGTAACGGCTGAATCTTCTCGTAGCCGTAAACTCGAGCCACTTCTTCGATCAAATCTTCTTCGATTTCAATGTCAAATCGATAGCTGGGGGGAGTCACACTGAATTCATCACCTTGAAGTTGCACTGACATTCCCAAACTGGATAATATCGGTGCGATTTCTTCCCCATTTAACGGCACACCCAATACTCGCGTAACTCGTGGAACCCGCAGCTTGACAGGATTGCGCGCAGGTAATTGACTCAATTTTTCGGTTACAGGGCCTGCTTGTCCACCACAAATCTGGAGAATCAATTCTGTTGCCCGGCTCAAGGCAGTTTGAGTTTCTGCAAAATCGACACCACGCTCAAAGCGATAGGATGCATCGGAAATCAATCCCAGACGACGCGATTTTCCTACAATCACGGCAGGCGCAAAAAAAGCACTTTCCAGAAAAATTTCGGTGGTCCCATCATCGACTGCGCTATCCAAACCGCCCATTACCCCGGCCAGCGCAACAGGTCTCTTGCTGTCGGCAATCACCAGCATGTCTTCCTGAAAATTAACTACCTGCTCATTCAAAAGCTTCAGACTTTCACCTGCCCGCGCATAGCGAACCTGAATATCACCCTCCAGTTTATTCAGATCAAAGGCATGCAAAGGCTGCCCCAACTCAAGCAATACATAATTGGTTACATCGACTAACGCGCTGATACTGCGCAAGCCACAACGCTTCAATCGCTGCACCATCCATGCAGGAGTTTGAGCCTTGGCATTGACACCGGAAATCACTCTCCCGGCATATCGCGGACATGCCTCTTCGCTTGCAACGTGCACATTTCTGCTGGCGGAACTGCTAATATCGAAATTCCCTTGGGGAAGAGAACCCAATGATTCGCCGGTCAAAGCAGAAACTTCTCGGGCAATGCCCAGAAGCGATAAACAATCACAACGATTGGGGGTCAATTTAAGTGTGATCAAGTGATCATCCAGATCAAGATGATCACGAATGCTCTGCCCAACTTGAGCATCGGCATTGAGTTCAAGTAGCCCGGTACTCTCTTCAGCCAATCCGAGCTCTTTATCGGAACACATCATGCCAAAGGAAGGAATACCCCGCACCTTGGCTTGCTTGATATTGAAATCACCCGGCAACTTCGCCCCTACCAAGGCACAAGGAGCTTTCATGCCCACCACCACATTCTGTGCACCGCATACGATGGTCAGAGGCTCGCCCTGCCCAACGTCGACAGTCAACACATTCAAACGGTCAGCATCCGGGTGTTTTTCCTTGGTCAAAACTTGTGCGACGACAACCTTATCGAATGCCGGCGCAACAGCCTTCATCTCTTCCACTTCCAGCCCCGCCATGGTCAACAGGTGTGCCAGATCCTCGCTGGAGAGCGAAGGGTTTACAAAAGTGCGCAGCCAGGATTCAGAAAATTGCATAGTTAATTTAAAATTCGCGTAGCGATCGTTTGTCCCCTCTCCCAGCGGGGGAGGGTTAGGGAGGGGGAAACTGGCGACAGGAGCTTCATTATCATGACTGAATTCGGCATGCCAGTTAGTTAAATTGTTTCAAGAATTGCAGGTCGTTTTCAAAGAACAACCTGAGATCATTCACGCCATAACGCAGCATGGTCAGACGCTCCACGCCCATACCAAATGCAAAGCCGATGTATTTCTCGCTGTCGATACCGACATGCTTCAACACATTCGGATGGACCATCCCACAGCCGCCAATTTCCAGCCAGCCGCCCTTCCAGCTCATGTCCATTTCAGCAGAGGGCTCGGTGAACGGAAAAAATGAGGGACGAAATCGCACCTTCATATCCGATGTTTCAAAATAGTTTTTCAGAAAATCGGAAATCACCCCTTTAAGATCGGCAAAGCTCACACGTTCGCCTATCCACAATCCTTCAACCTGATGAAACATCGGTGAATGGGTCGCATCAGAGTCGACACGATAAACGCGACCCGGTGCAATAATGCGAATATCAGGCATGATTTCGAGATGTTTATATTGCTCCACATGCGCCTGCATGTAGCGAATCTGGATCGGTGAAGTATGGGTGCGCAGCACGTGTTGTTCGTCGATGTAGAACGTGTCGTGCATGGCACGCGCCGGATGATCTTCGGGAATATTCAGCGCGGTAAAATTATAGAAATCGCTCTCTATCTCCGGCCCTTCCGCGACGGCGTAGCCAATCGAATGAAACAATGTTTCGATGCGTTCCAGCGTGCGAGTAACCGGGTGTAAGCCACCAACACCTGCTCCCCGACCAGGCAGTGTCACGTCCAGCGATTCGGCAGACAATTTGGCTTGTAGCGCTTGTTGTTGAATAGCATCACGGCGCGCTTGAAGCGCAGCCTCGATTTGCTGCTTGACCTGATTGATGCGAGCGCCGGCTGAAGGTCGTTCTTCCGCAGAGAGTTTACCGAGTCCTTTGAGCAGCCCCGTCAAACTACCTTCTTTACCCAGAAATCGCGCTTTGACCTGTTCCAGTTCTGCCGCCTGATCAATCGAGGCAAACTGTTTCAGCGCTTCATCGAGAATTTGTTCAAGTTCTTGCATGAATTTCTTGCTTGAAAATTTGGGAATACGACTAAATCAAAATCGAATAAAAAAGGAGGCGAAACCGCCCCCTTAATTATTCCAACTGAACCTTAAACGCCGAGGCTTGCTTTTGCTTGTGCCACGATCTGCACAAACGCCGCCTTGTCAAAAATCGCAATATCAGACAAAACCTTGCGGTCGATCTGGATAGCGGCTTTCTTCAGGCCATTCATAAATACGCTGTAGCTCAGACCCTGCTCGCGCGCTGCTGCATTGATACGCGCAATCCACAATGTACGGAATTGACGCTTGCGTTGACGACGATCGCGGTAGGCATATTGCCCAGCCTTCATTACCGCTTCTTTGGCAATACGGTAGACGTTCTTGCGGCGACCACGGTAACCTTTGGCCAGTTCAATTACTTTCTTATGACGCGCACGCGCCGTTACACCACGTTTAACTCTTGGCATTTTCTATACTCCTTAAGCGTAGGGCATCATGGCGCGAACAGACGCCTTGTTGGTTGCATGAACTTCAGTCGTACCACGCAACTGACGTTTATTCTTGGTGGTCTTCTTGGTCAGAATGTGACGTTTGAAGGCGCTCGAACGCTTGATACTTCCACCAGCGCGAACGACAAAGCGTTTTTTTGCGCTGCTTTTAGTTTTCATTTTAGGCATAACTACTCCTTATTTGATGACGCCGGGAGGTTCCTGACAGGAACACTTGAAAACCCGGAACCACTTGTTTGGGACTGAGTACAACTAAGCCACGCCGACCAGTCCCTTAATCGACGCAGAACTAAACTTTATTTTCTCTTCGGCGCCAGAACCATCACCATCTGTCGCCCTTCCATCTTGGGAAACTGCTCCACGATACCGTGCTCTTCCAGATCCAACTTGACCCGCTCCATCAAACGCATACCAATGCCTTGATGGGCAATCTCGCGACCGCGAAAACGCAAGGTAATCTTGGTTTTATCTCCTTCCGCCAAAAAACGAATCAGATTACGTAATTTGATACCGTAATCACCATCATCTGTACTCGGACGGAATTTGACTTCCTTGATCTGAATTTGCTTTTGCTTAAGCTTGGCCTCGTGTTGCTTTTTGCTCTCGGCATATTTGAACTTGCCGATATCCATAATGCGACACACCGGCGGCTCCGCCATGGGTGCAATTTCAACCAGATCTAAATCAGCCTCTTCAGACAGTCTCAATGCTTCCGCGACTGCCACAATACCAAGTGGCTCTCCCTCTACACCAACCAGCCGCACCTTAGGTGCTGTTATTTGCTCGTTGATTCGTTGTGCTTTGTCCTGAGCTATTGCAGTTTCTCCACTAAAAGTAAAAATTAAGCCGTGCTACCCGTCTGCAGTTCGGAATGCAAGCGTTGCAGCAACGCCTCAACCGACATCTGACCAAGGTCTTCACCTTGACGGTTTCGCACGGCAACCAAGCCCGCAGCCATCTCCTTATCACCCACGATGAGCAGGTAAGGTAATTTCTGCAAGCTATGTTCGCGTATTTTATAGGTAATCTTCTCATTACGCAAATCTGACTGTACTCTGAAGCCTGCAAGGCGCAAAGTTTCCGTCAGTTGGCCCGCATAAGCATCTTGTGCCTGTGAAATATTTATCACAGTCATCTGCACCGGAGCAAGCCATAAAGGCAAGGCTCCTGCATGATTTTCAACCAGAATTCCGATAAAACGCTCAAGAGATCCAAGGATCGCCCGGTGCAGCATCACAGGCACTTTGCGGGTATTGTCCTCGGCAACATATTCCGCTCCCAAACGACCGGGCATCGAGAAATCGACTTGAACCGTACCGCATTGCCAGGAGCGTCCAATCGCATCCTTGATGTGGAACTCGATTTTCGGACCATAGAAAGCGCCTTCTCCCGGTAGCTCTTCCCACTCCAGTCCCGACGATTTCAAACCTGCCCGCAAGGCGGCCTCGGCCTTGTCCCAAACTTCATCAGAACCCACCCGACTTTCAGGGCGTAAGGCCAATTTCACCGAAACTTCGTTAAAACCAAAATCCTTATAGACCTTCAGCACCAACGCATTGAACGCAGTCACTTCGGATTCAATCTGATCTTCCGTACAGAAAATATGGCCGTCATCCTGCACAAAACCACGCACCCGCATCAGCCCATGCAAGCCACCAGACGGTTCGTTGCGATGACATGAACCAAATTCGCCGTAACGCAATGGTAACTCGCGATACGAACGAAGATCTGCGTTAAATACTTGCACGTGGCCGGGACAATTCATCGGCTTGATTGCATAATCATGTTTCTCCGACTCGGTGGTAAACATGTTGGCTTTATAATGCTCCCAATGGCCGGATTTTTCCCACAACACCCGGTCAATAATTTGCGGGCAACGCACTTCCTGATATCCATTGTCCAGATAAACCCGACGCATATACTGCTCGATCACCTGCCATACCGCCCACCCCTTGGGGTGCCAGAACACCATACCGGGCGCTTCATCCTGCATGTGGAACAAATCAAGCTGCTTGCCCAGTTTACGATGGTCGCGCTTGTCCGCTTCTTCCAGACGAAACAGGTAGGCATCCAAATCTTCTTTTTTCGCCCAGGCCGTTCCGTAAATCCGCTGCAACATTTCATTTTTTGAATCACCTCGCCAATAGGCCCCGGCGAGCTTCATTAATTTGAAGACTTTGAGCTTGCCGGTGGATGGAACGTGCGGGCCGCGGCACAGGTCGGTAAATGTCCCCTCGGTATAAAGCGAGACATCCTGATCCGCAGGGATAGACGAAATAATCTCGGCCTTATAGTGTTCGCCTATTCCCTTGAAATAAGCTACCGCCTCGTCGCGAGGCAATACACTGCGTGTCACTGGAATATCGCGCTTAGCTAATTCCGCCATGCGTTTCTCTATAGCGGATAGATCGTCCGGAGTAAAAGGCCGCGCATATGAAAAATCGTAATAGAAACCATTTTCAATCACCGGACCGATAGTCACTTGGGCTTCGGGAAATAACTCCTTCACCGCATAAGCCATCAGGTGCGAGGCAGAATGACGTATGAGGTCAAGCCCGTCAGCGTCTTTGTCGGTAATGATAGCCAAACCAGCATCGGACGAAATTAAGTAAGACGTATCAACCAATTGCCCATCCACTTTACCCGCCAGCGCGGCCCGAGCTAAACCAGCTCCGATACTCTGCGCGACTTCGGCTACCGTAACCGGCTGGTCATAACTGCGCTGTGACCCATCAGGTAGTGTGATTATTGGCATGGTTCTTTTCGTTTAAAGTTGACTGTAGACAACTTATAAGTATATCGCAGCTAAAGGTATACGGTCAAAAAGAATGCCCAGCCCGCGTCGATTTTTGCGACCAATATTTCAGGCTCGCTGTAGTTGCATAACAAGGAAAAAGAGACCTTGCCTTTTTGACGCACGTTTGCAGGAGTTGCCCAGCCAATATTCCAGCGCGCTGCTAACCTCGTGATGAAACAGAACATTCTGATAGAAAGTCAATCAGAACAAGAACTTGACATCCTCCCCGACCTTCACCTTACGGTGACTGCTTGCGCAGATAGGACGGAGATTCCTGCGGCGCAAGGCAAAGGCATATAGCCATCTGCCAAGTCGCTTCGGCGGGTTCCTGCTGCTGATGGCATTATCGCACCATTCACTTCACAGGCTATCCGGGCTGTGCTTTCGC
>Ga0316224_1001014_pt1 | contig 34059 bp, 45 predicted proteins | sample TBH18013metaG_FD_206254 | JGI IMG/M metagenome (GOLD analysis project Ga0316224, IMG submission 206254) | Freshwater microbial communities from Trout Bog Lake, Wisconsin, USA - TBH18013 | ecosystem: Environmental > Aquatic > Freshwater > Lake > Hypolimnion/Profundal zone | place: USA: Wisconsin... | reverse complement strand
ATCATCCCAATAGATTCTGATATTCTTGTTAGTCTCATAAGATTATATATTAATTTATAAAGACAAAATTATGTTATTTTTATTAGAAAAGCAAAATATAAATGTTAATATATACTTAAAATACTAATTTTTATGCTTCTGGACTTTACATATTTAATATATACCACATGATATTAACAAAAACAGTGTGTATAAAAATTGAAGGAGTAAATTTTAAAAGATACAAATCTAAAGGTTATATTTTTAATTGGAGAGATATTGTAGAAATTAAAGTAGAAGATTTATTACCTAATTCCAATGTGAAAATTTTAGTAAAATGTGATATATGTGGTGCAGAAAAAGAAATTGGATATAATAAATATAATAAAAATATATTAAGAGGTGATTTTTATTCTTGTCAAAAATGTTCACCAATTAAAAGAAAAAATACTTGTATGGAATTATTTGGTGTGGATAATTATACTAAATCTGTGAATTACATAGAAAAGCAAAAAGATTTTTGTATAGAAAATTATGGCGTCGATTCTTTTTTCAAAACTATTAATTTTAAAAACAAAAAAGATGAAACTTTTATGTTAAAATATGGAACAACAAACATACAAACCGTAGATTCAGTTATAGAAAAAACTAAAAATACTTGTATGGAAAAATACGGAGTGGAAAAATTTGGACATCTAAATAGAGATTTCTCTGTGCCACAAAGTTTATTTAAGATATATAAGCAAAATTGTAGAAATTTAACTAATAAAATTAAAAAAGAACTATTCAATCAATGGAATGGAACTGATTACTATGATAGTGAATATATAAAAGACAATTTATCTTTACACTATAATAGTGAAAAATATCCAACAATTGATCATAAAATTTCCATTTATAATGGATTTAAAAATAATATACCAGAGAATATAATATGTGACATTGATAATCTATGTATTACCAAAAGAAAAATAAACTCAACAAAAAATAAATTTTAATTATGAATAAACCCATTGTAAATATCATTGAACCGCAACAATATTCCGAACCAAAAGAAGTAAATATTTCTTCCGCAGAAGCATATGCTCTTATGGCTAAATACGGAGTTAATCCAAATACTCCACCACCTGCTCAACAAAGACCAGTAGACACTAATGCTAATTTAACATTTGATCAAATGATAGCAATTGAGGAAAATAAGTTAAAAGCAGAAAAACAACAAAGAGATTTTGAAAGAATGAGAGAAATGAATAAACCAACTCCATATTCTTTTGATAGAGGAAGCGTTAGACATTATGATAACCAATATAGAACATTTGATGATGAAACAAATTTTGGTGTAGAAGTTAAAATTGTATCAGATATGCCAATAAATAATCAATACTATAAATAATATGGAAACAAATGAAAAATATGATTTTATAAAATAATATATAATTAATGAAGTATATTAAAAAATTTAATGAAGGTATATTAGATAATGTTAGAAAATCTACCAACAATTCTATGAGTAATAAATACTGCCATAATTGCGGTGAACGACTAGAATTAAGTTCTGCATTTTGCTCTAAATGTGGTAAAAACCAAAATGATGAACAAGAATCTAATGATTTTAAAATTAAAGGAAAATTAGAAAAAACCGGTAGTCCAATGAGTAAAACGCCTTCTTATATATTAAGAAGTATGAACAAAACAATAGACGGAACTTTGGTTATGTCTGGTAAAATAAACACATGGGAACTATCTAAATGGGAAGATAAAGAGATTACTATATCTGGAAGTACTAAAGATGGTCAATCTCCTAAATTTAATAATCCAATATATATAAATAATATTATACAATGAAATATTTAAAGACTTTTAAAGAATCTATACATAACCCAGAATGGGTTGAATGGCAATCTAATGTTAACGTTCTAAAAACCAAAATTGAGGGGTCAATAGAATCTCTTGATAGAAAAATCTCTAAATTTAATAGAACTCTTAAAACAGTTGAATCAAATTTAAGACAGACTGGTGTTATATCATCAGGTGGTATTCTAAGTGACTTCTCAAATTCAAACCCTATGTTTAGGGCATCAGAGGACAGGTCGAGAGAAATTGCAAATCGAGTATTAGATCCAAGATTTGCGCTAAGTGGTGATCCAAATAGAGATAAGAAACTAACACCAAAATGGTGGTATGTTATTAGTGATCTAAAAGAAGCAATTGAAACGCTATATAAAACAATTGGTTGGAGAGAGGTAAGTAAAAATGTATTACAAAATGGATATATATTAAAAGATATAAAACCATACTTTGAGAGAATAGAAAGTTTATGTGAACTTTTAGAAGGGTACTCTGATGATATACCAAAAGAAATAAGTAAAATTTTATTTACTTATATACCAAAAGACTTAACAGATGAGGTTGAGGATATATATAAATTATATCGAGTATATACTGATAAATTTTTAGAGAACCAACCAATGCACACTATACGAGATTAAATAAATTTATAATAAAAAACACCGTTATATAACGGTGTTTTTTATTAATTCTTTATTAAAATCTTCTCTGCGAACAAACTTATTATTCACCACTTTATACATGTGTGTGCATAATCTGCCCTCAGCATGTTTAATAACAATACCTTCTCTTATACCAGTTCTATAATCTGATTCTTTTTCAGACCATTCAATAACTTCTTGTATATTATTAAAAATAACTTTATAAGATGGTATATATTTAATATTAGTTTGTGCCAATAGTGAACTAGTCAATTCTGGGCTTAAATAAGCATTATCTTCCACAGACCATATATCATATGCTATAAAAAGATCAGGCAATTTATCGTATTCTAAAGAGTGTTTAGCATATAACCAATCCCCAAATATACATACTGGTGAATAACACATTTCAGATATAAATTTTATATCTTCTTCGTGTTTATGAACCCAATTCCAAGCAGATGTAAATTGCTTTTTAGCCGGAGTTTTAATTTTAGAATAACCTTTCTTTAAAATAAACTCTCTATTCCTAAGAATAGGCGCATCATCTAACCAACTAACACCCATATTAGCACCATCAATTTTCTCTTGAACCCAACATTCAATAGGAAATTGTATATCTGTTTCTAACTGAATGTCGTCATGCGTCATGTTAGAAATTTCCTTACTAAGGTGTGGTATCCTGTTATAGTCGGGAGCGACTTGTTTTTTGCTTAATTTATTCATTCAAATATTTCGTTTATTCTTTGTTCCCTTATTAAACCTTTAAACCTATCTATATGTGCTTTATCTTCTCTACCATATACTTTAAGTTCGTTATTATGAGATTTAATATAAGCTTTCTTCTTTATAAAATAAAGGTAATCAACCTGTGTTACTGTATATTTTAATCCTAATTCTTCAAACAATTCTTGTGGTAAACTATCTTTATAGATTATTGCATCAGTATCAATGTTAATTATATTGGTTGTTTGTCCAATTAATTCTTGATAAAATGGCCACATATATAAAGAAATAACATTTGCTATATTAGGAAATTTCCCATATAACTTTCCAAAAAATCCGTTCACATATAATTTAAATTCACTCCATGAAATTTCATTTTCTTTATATCTACTTTTATTGGCTAAATAATGTTTTAAATCTAAAACTATTTGACCAAGATTTAAATCAGGTACATCTTCATCTTTTATATACCCCTCATCATATAAACCAATAGTAATATTGGCATATAAATTTTCAAATTCTAATTTATAAAGATTTTTATGTAATTTTTCAACCTCACTTGTGTCTAAATAATTAAACCCACCAACTAATTCTTTTTGTTCTTTATTTACGTATCTTTCTACTATCATTCTATTATATCAAGTATTTCGTTTATCCTATCATTTCTTAATACAGCTTTATAATCTGCAAATAAAACACCTACTTCATCTCTAAATCCGGTGGTATTTGTTAGCCAATTTCCTTTACTATCATATATAATAAATCTACTATGATTACCTGGATCTTCTTTATCCAGACAAATGTAAATTATATCATCCTTATTTAGTCTTAAAAATGAATGTGTCTTTAGCATAATATACTTCTTCACCTTTGTGAAACGTTCATTTTCTTCTGGTAAATTGTTTGGGTCAAATTTTAACATATTCTGCTATTAATGCTTTATCATTATTTAATTCATCAGCCAAAGCTTTATCGCCTAACTTTTCTTTTACTTTTTTAAGCCATTCGTTAGTTTTTACTTTAACTTGCCAAATTGTTTCACCTTCTTTTTTTGTATAAGTTATGCCTTTAACAATTAAACCTTCATCTAATTCATAGATGTTATTTCTAACATCATTAATCAACTTCTGAGTATATTTACCTTGATAAATGACAGAAGGAATTGATAGATGTCCAAAGTTATCAACAAACTCATATGGCGAAATGAACCCCCTTTTATATTGATTTACATCAAATAAAATGATGTCCATTTTATCATTAGGGTCATGCCAACCGGCGAAAGAATTAGGACCAACATATTCGGCAAATACAACAAAGTTTTCAACTTTTTTATATTTATTTGCGAATACTCTTGGTAAATCTTCGCCATATTTTTCTAAAAATAAAGGAATAGCTTTGCCGAAATTCTCATCTTTTTCGTCAATCATAACATTCCTTGTACCAAACTTATAAAAACCACGCTTTTTAGACCACTCAAATCTCATCGAACTCCCATCAATTTTGTTGAATCCAATGCATTCGTGGTTAAACATTCCTTTATTCCAATATTGTATCTTTGGGTATGATTTCATATACTATTTTTTGTCCTTTTAGAGCAATTTATACTCCTTTTTGTTATACATAAATTATTTATATTACATATATCCTCTTCGGGTATATTATTCATAAATCCATAATAGATAGATATTTTATGATCTATAGTATAAATATTTATTATTTATATCATACAAATAATATACATGTTTATTTACATATTCAATTAAATATAATTTGCCTGCTATTATATTAATTTCATCACAAAAGTCATTTGTGTCTAATAATTCCGATATTAAACAAATATACTTAATCATTTAAAATATCATCAATTCTTTGGTCTCTGGACTCAGCCAGTGTCATGAAATAATCACTTACTGTTCCCCAAATTTCGCCTAAATATGTTTCATTATCTTCGGCATACAACATATATCTATCTTTAGAATATCGCAAATATACACAATATATTTCACCTTTAATAATAAAAACTGGAACACCGTCTATATCTTTTAGAGTTTCGGTGTGTTTACAAATTAATTTAATCATTAATTATTGATTCAATTTGTTTATCTCGCCATTCAGCTAATGGCATAAAATACTCATCTAAGTCTATCCACCAACTGCCAATATGGTTGTCTACATCATAAATTTCCACAAAATCATCAAATCCATCTTGTTTCAGTAGAAATCTATCAATAGTATAAATTTTACCAATTTTAAATCCAGCTGGATGTGCTTCTATACAAATATATTTAGTCATCGCCTAAAATAGAATCAATTTTTTTATCTCTATCTTCTGCCTTTCTCAAAGCAGCATAATAATCTGATAAATGTTTAAAGCCTAAATCTTTTAGTAATTCTGCTTGATGTTCATAAAAATCACCATAAATACTACGTGTATCTACTTTTAATACTTTACAAAAGTATTCATAATCATCATAATCATCGTATATTGCCGAAATTGAACTTCCCATTATTCTAATATTGAATTTATTTGCATATCACGATATTCAGCCATTGTTATGAAATATTTACCTAATAAGTCTTTATTGATTACAAAATGCTCATTGCCATTTTCATCATAAACTTTATAAGTTGGCTTATTAGTAGAAGAATAACAATCTTCTAGATAATAGACAACATTCTTGGTTAAATACTCAAATTTATCAATTATTAAGGATTCTTTACAAATATAAAGAATCCTATTCTTCTTCTGACTCTCCATATTTGCTTATTTCGTCTTTGATATAATTTCTAAGATTGTTATTATCAGACCTTTTAGCAGCTCTTTGCTTAACTTTAAGATCCTTTTTTATCTTTTTAACAAGACCAGGTTCTTGGATATCACGCAATTTTCTTTTTTCTTTGCGTATTTCCTCAACCTTATCATCATATTCTGACCTTTCTATATCAAATTCTTTTTTATTTTTTCCCATATAAAAATTTCATTGAAAATTTAAATCCTATCAAAACAGATAGAAATATTACACCAACAAGAATAAAAGAATCTGATTGAGGCATTCTACCTGACCATCCATATCTATTTACACTTATTATCATATATGGTATAAACCATATCAATTCAAACGCTATAATAGCATATGCTGTAAAAGCAAGACTATTACGTTCTGATTGTTTTGCCCAGTTTCTTATTTTTGTAATCATTAATCTATATTAATTTCCTTTACAAAAGAATCTACTAATTCTTTTATTGTTAAACCAGCTATATCCTCGTAGTCTTGATTAGTTAATTCAAATTTATGGTATTGTTTAATCAAATTTGTTATAATTTCATCATAGGTGACTTGGGCATTAGCTCTTTGTCCTTCTATACCAATTTGTGATTGAAATGACGCAATGAAAAGTTGGATTAAAACTCTATTTTTATTAGGCATAGTATCAATTCTCCTAACTTTTACATCAGAAAATATACCACCATCCATAACTTCATTTATTTGAGTTTCACGATGCAAAGCAACGTTATTTTCAAGTGGCGAAAAGCAATCAAGTTTGTGATAACCTTTTACTCCTTTAAATTTAACTTTACCAGCAGTTGTTCTACCAGCACTTAATTTTTCTATTATATAAACTTGATCTTTTATAAAATCCCTTTTAATAGAATCTAAATTGTAATTGCTACAATATAGCTTCTGTCCAATAATAGGCTCGTCATAAACTTTAACATTCTTTTTATTCCATGAATTTCCTTCATATGATTCAATCACAAAAGTTGCTTTACGTCTATCGTAGTAAATTGTTTTTGGCATTATTCTATATCTTTAAAGTTTGTATTAGTTTTAATTGGTCTGGTTGCCTTAACTCTATCACAAGATGAACAGTAAATTTGTATCATACCATCTTTTGGTATAAACTCAGATTTACATTTTCCTATGCAAAATTTTAAACCTTCTTGTTTAGGCTTTCTATTAGAATTTTCAGCCATTTTTTGCTTTAATTCTTTAGTTACTTGTAATAATTCATCCTTAGTTTTACCTTCTAGAGTTTTAGTAAACTCTTCTTCTAAGCCAGTATCGGCGTATAAAAGTGCTTTATCATAACCATGATCGATAACACGTTTAACCAATTTCATTTGGTTAATTATTTGATAAATTATTTCTTTATCGCCCATTTAATAAATCAGTTCTTAATTTAGCCACTAAAAAATTTATTGCCAATGTTTTAACTTTCTCTGACGAAATTGCCATAGAATTAAAATCATTTTTTATATCATTGAACAATTGCTTATGTACATAATTCCTAAGAGAATAAGATGTTAATTCAGAGCTAAACGCATCTATTAAATGTATTTTCCTATCAATTAATGAACATAGTTTTTTCTGCTCATTTTGTTCCATTGTATTAATAATATCGACTAAATGCGATAAACATTTAGATTTGGCGCTATCGCCCCAGGTATTTTTATCTATTATCATGTGAGATTTTTGATTTTACAAAGATACGAAAAAAATTTTATTTTACAAAATTTTTTTTATTCCTTTTATGTTTTTTTATTTTTAAAATTCTACTAGTTTTTGAGAATCTGTGTTTCAAAACACCATAACTATTTGCTATAGTTTCTATATTTTGGTGCATATTAGGACCAATAAAAGGCTGAAAGCTATCATAGACTTTCTTAAAACCTTTTGCCATCATTACATAATCATTTATATTCATGTGGAGAGCAGAATAGTTGAAACTCGCCCAACTTAATGGGTTCTCATTTTCCAAATGAGCGGGGACCACCTGTCACCTCCTATACTCTCCTATTTTATTAGTGACTCCAGAAGGATTCGAACCCTCAGTCTTTCCGTTCGTAGCGGAATGCTTTATCCAGTTAAGCTATGGAGCCATATTTTTGTATTCAGAGCGGGAGTTGAACCCGCATAGACTTTATAAATTATAACTTGGAAACCTGCTTCCTAGGTGTATCCCAGTGCAATCTGTTAACCTTGTGTTATAAACCCTCCACCATTTGGTCTTACAGCGGTTGTACACAACCATACTTTGAATGCCTCATGTAGTTAGTCAAAATCCCTCATTTTATAGAGTATCCTTAGAACGTGTTTTTGGATTGTTTTTCCATTAAACTATCTGAATATTTTGGCGGAGAAGGAGGGACTCGAACCCACACACCAACTTTCGTCGATGAACAGTTTAGCAAACTGCGGCAGTGCCAATTATGCTTACTTCTCCAAAGTAAAAAAGCCTTGAATTTTTACAAATCCAAGGCTTCAAGTATATACATACACTATCATCTCTGGATTTCCAAAGTTAAACTACTACGGCGACTTGACGATAATAATGTTTTCATAATTGTATATATTATATTGTTATAATGCTTTTTTGTTTATTTTCTTTTACAAAGATACGAAATTATTTTAAAACTACAAAAGAATTTTTATATTTTTTTATTTGTTATTTTTCTCAAAAGTTTTTATTTCCTTAGTTATTGGATCATTAGCAAATGTTCTACCATCACTTGTTTCTAAAATATCGTGATATGCGATTTTATCATTTACATGAGTTTGAAACCACTCAGCTAATTCTGTATAACTCATATCTTTTATTTTATCTTTAATTATATTAATTTCCAATAAAATATGACTTGTTTTATATACTTTTGGACCTGTTTGAACTGGTATTGTAGTTGTACACATATGCATACCAGGCCCAAACCCCATGCCTTCATCTATTTTTTCGTACTCGCTAAATTTCTTAATTTCCATTAACTATATATTAACATAGCCTTTTGTTCCTTTATGTATTTTAACATACAGTTGGTTAATTAATCCATTTGCTTCTACTTTAGTAATTGATGTACCTAATGCTCTCATTTTAATATTAACTAAAACATTTTTCATATTATTATCCATACCCAATCTTTCAGATACATGTTTAGGTAAATCATCATAATTAGTTTCTGATTTAATTGATATTTCCTCTATTATATCAGCATTTTCAATTAAATTTCTTATTTCATCACCTAATAACTCATCATCCATATCATTTAATATAGCAATACTTATATCTCTACTTATTTGTGGATAATTAGAAACTTCTTTGTATAAATCTAAATTAAGCATTTGTCTACTAATCCTTTCATCTTGATGCCTTAATAAACGAATGTCATGAATTTGTTTCTTAATCATAATTGCCCTATCTAAACCAACACCTAAAGCTAATCCAGACCATATATTAGAATCTAATCCATTATCATCTAATAATTTAGGTAATATTAACCCACATTCTAAGATTTCTAACCACTGTCCATTATTATATACTTCTACTTCAATGCCATCTTTTGTATAATAATGAGAAGTTTCATTATATCTCCATTCTGAATTAGGTAAAATAGCATCTATAATTGTTTGAACTAAATCTAATAAGTCTTGCCTATCATATTTCTTTTTGTTAGAAACTCTCCAAATATCTAATTGATGTGGTTCACCAACGTGAGTTTTATCAATTATATCTCTGCGATATACTAACCCAGGCAAAAGATAAATTGAATCATCTTCTGTTTGATTTTCCAATAACTTAGGCACCCCAGATGTGGTGTGTTCTTAGAATATGTGTTTCATCAACCCATCTAGTATAGCGGCTTGATTTAGTAATATCATCTTTAGGATAATATAATTTATCATAGTTATCAGTTGTATTCACAATAGGTGAATTTCTAATTTCTGTTGGTTCTAAATTATATTTGCTTTTAAGATTTAATTTAATTTGATCTAAAATAAGATTTATCGAATGAATACCATTCGTATTATCCGATAAATCTTTTATATTTAAAGAATGTTGTAATTCTTCTTTATTTAGATATTTAATTTCCATTTTTTAGATATTTTTCACCGTAATACGGTATTAATGCTTCTGGTATTTTTATACCTTCTGTTGTTTGATTATTTTCTAATAAGCAAGCCATTATTCTTGGTAATGCTAAAGAACTTCCATTTAAAGTATGAACTAATTTGTTCTTTTTATCTTCTTTAAATCTAATTTTCATACGATTAGATTGGAAAGTTTCAAAATTACTTACAGAACTTACTTCTAACCATCTATCTTGTACTGCACTATATACCTCAAAGTCATAAGTTAAAGCAGATGCAAAACTCATATCTGTACCACTTAATTTAAGTATTCTATATGGCAATTCTAAGCTTTTTATCAAGTTCTCAACATGTAAAACCATCTCTTCTAATACATCATAACTTTTATCAGGATGTACTAATTGAACTATTTCAACTTTTTCAAATTGATGAACACGATTTAAGCCTCTTACTTCTTTGCCATATGCACCAGCTTCTCTTCTAAAACAAGCACTATGTCCAGTCATTTTTATAGGCAAATTAACTATTTCATCTCTAAAAATGTTAGTTAAAGGAACTTCTGCTGTTGGAATTAAATATAAATCATCTTTTTGAGCATAATACATTTGTCCTTCTTTATCTGGAAGTTGTCCTGTGCCATAAGCAGAATCATAATTAACCATTAAAGGTATATTATATTCTGTATATCCAGCATTAGTATTATAATCTAAAAAGTATTGAATTAAGGCTCTTTGTAATTTAGCGCCTTTACCTATATAAACAGGAAATCCAGCACCAGTAATTTTAGTGCCTAATTCAAAATTGACTATATTTAAGTCTTTAATAATTTCCCAATGCGGTTTACCTTTAGTAAAAGTTGTTAAGTTTTCTCTTATAACAATATTACCATTAGTTGTTTCATCACCATTATCTGTTTCGACACTTATATGTGGAAGATTTGGTAATTGAATTATTTTTTCATCTATAACTGTTGTTGTATCTTCTAATAATTCCTCTAATACAGAGATTTTTTCTCTTAAAATGCTATTATGAGTTTTAAGGTTTTGTACCTTAGTTGCATCAGTTTTGATGTATTTTCCAATTTCTGTATTATTAGTATTGATGACAGATGTTAAAGTTTCAGTTTCCTGCTTTAATTTTCTTAAATCTTCATCCAATTTAATAATTTCATCAACTAAATTAAGTTGCTTAAAATTTTTCTTTTTAAGACCTTCTATAATTAAGTCTTTATTTTGCCTAAATAATTTTATTTCTAACATTTTCGTATGATTTTATCCATTTTTTTATTGTATGAAATGATACTCCATAATTTTTACCTGTGGCGGTATATCCTATTTTTTGAACTTCATTTACTAGTTCTTCGTAAGAAGGTCTAATTTCTACTTTTGACGAGAAGTTATGAGTTCCATGTCCTCCCGTTTGGTATCGAACCAAACCCCATAGTTTAAGAGACTATTGCATACACCTGTTTGCTACGAGAGGTTTTGGTGCGCCTGACTGGGTTCGAACCAGTGATGTCCCGAAGGAGGCTGTTTAAAAGACAGGTAGTTTCAACCACTTACCTACAGACGCATTTATTAATGATAATTTAGTGCGCCATGCAGGGCTCGAACCTACAACTCCCAAGTTAAAAGCTTGGTACTCTACCAATTGAGTTAATAGCGCATTTATATAAATAGGCTACATATCAATTGATTGTACCTACTTTATACCTGTTTCTGTTTCTGTTTTATCTGTTTCATATAATAATTTCTTTTTATCTTTTATTTTTACTACAATGTGTTTCTAATGTAGAATTGCAATTTGGACAGAGTATTCCAAGTTTGCGGAAGAGACAGGACTCGAACCTGCACACCGAATAAACGATACCGGTTTTCAAGACCGGGGCGATACCAATTACGCTTTACCCTTCCAATTTTATTGCACGGGTTGCCGGTTACGATCCGACGACTATAGTTTTGGAGACTATCATGTTACCGATTACACCAAACCCGTATTTTAATATATTTTAATATATTTCTATATTCATTTATTTTTATATTGTTTTAACCATTTTCTTATGGCAGCTTCACTAACGCCGTATATTCTACCTGCTCCAGTATTACCATTTTCTTCTATTAGCTTAACTAATTCTTCAAATGTTGGTCTATTAATAACTTTTCTTTTACTTTTGGCATTACATTCTAAACAAAATTTACTTTCTTTCAAAATTATTTTACCACAATTACATTTTTTATGTGTTTTTTCACTTTTATATTCATCTTTTTTAGAATCATATATTTTATTGACTTTATTTCCAACACAATTTGTTTCTAATGTTGAATTACAATTTGGGCAAACAATTCTTAAATTTTCAAGACGATTATCATAAGGTTCCCCATTTATATGGTCTAAAATATGAACTATTTTTGTTCCATTAAACCAATCTTCTCCCATTCCACACATTTCACACTCTTTCTTTTTTAATCCCTCTTTATATAATCTCTCTTTTAAATGAGATCTACTAAAAAAAGAGTTTTCTACTAAAACTTCTGATAATTCTTTCTTATTCTGAGGGTTGTTACCTATTTGAAATCCATTTTCAAAATGTGAAATATCTATATTATGCATCATGATATATTTTTTAATAGTTTGAAAATTACCAGAACATCTGGGAGATAATCCCAATTTTATTACACAATCTGTATATGTTTTACAACTTTTAACTAATTCCTCTAATTTTTCCTTATTTTCATATTTATTTAAATCTCTCTTTAATTTTAATTTTTTTGCCATTTCTTGGCACGCTCTTTTTGTTCTTCCTATTAATTTCGAACAATAATTACACCCCATACTTGGGAAATATTCAATAATTATTTGTTTCTCCTTTTCCGTCCATTCTTTTAATTTCGCACCCATTTTTATATTCGTTATTTACTTATATATAAAATTGGTTCGTCTTCCTTTGAAGTTATTTTTGTGGTGTCGACCAGTAACGATCTGGCATTTTTGATTTTTCAGATCAAAACATAAACCTCTATGTTACGACACCTTATTTTAGTCATTGTTACAACATCTCTCACTCACTTTCTTGGCAGAGTATCCATCATGGGTTCCGTTAACTGATGTATAATTTTATAGCCCTTGACGGAACAAGCTGGGCAACTATTGTGGTAACTACCGGATTCGAACCGGTGTATTATATGTCCCGAGGCTTCAACTCGGCGCTAATCCAACTCAGCTAAGTTACCAATTAATTTTATATGCACTTGCGTCTATTAAAATTCTAAAAAGTCTTAAACTGGGTGATATACGGAATTCGAATCCGTCCCTCGACCTTCACAGGGTCTCATGCTAACCGCTAACACCAATATCACCATATAAAAAAAAGCACCAAACTTTTTATGTTCGGTGCTTTCAGTTTCTTACAATAACTCTTTTTAAGAAGTCTTGTTATTGAAACATAACTCTACCGAACCCTGATTGCTAAACCAGAATTTAAACGAATGTTTATGTGAGCTGAAATGTTTCATAATTTTACCTTTTTAAGTTGTTATTGTTTTTAATTTTAAATTTTAGTAGCGGGGAGTGGACTCGAACCACCGACCTCACAGGTTATGAGCCTGGCGAGCTGCCGCTGCTCTACCCCGCAATATATCTTATTGTTTGATGCAGGAACTGGATTCGAACCAATGACCTCAAGGTTATGAGCCTTGCGAGCTACCACTGCTCTATCCCGCATTTTATATTTTAAAACTTTTCAGACTGTCCAGATATTTATCCTGTTTTCTTTTAAAAACTTGTCCAGATATTTACCCTGTCTTACTAAGTATTTTTAATCTCTTTTATTATACAGCAAAGATACGATAAAGTTTTGAAATTACAAAATTTATTTTAAGCTTTTTTGTATAATTATATATATTATATTGAAAAAGTGCTTTTTTGCTGTTTTGTTATTATTTTATACAAAATTACGAAAAAGTTTTGAAATTACAAAAAAATTTGAACTTTTTTTCTTAGATTTTTTTCACCATTGCCAATCATTTGACATTTCATGGAAATCAGTATTATAATCCATATCAACATTAGAATTGTATTCAAGCCAATAATAATCTTCTTTATATATCTTCGCTATTTTTACATTCTCTGCAATAGAAATAATAAGACATTAAAACTTTTATCCAAAAACCATCATATATTTCAATTTCATCCAACTCAGTATCTTCTTTATACGGATTTGTCAATTTACCATAACTTTCAGTACAAAAAGATATTTCTTTATCGTTAATCGAAATATATTTTTCGACCATATTATTGGAGTCATATATTGGTTTATCCAATTTATAAGCTCCAATAATATTGTCAAATTTTAAAATTGCTTTAGATCTTACTACCATTTTTATTTGATTGCGTCAACCATTTCTTTTAATGCAGAAAGTTTGTCGTTAGCATCGGTAAACTGAGTAACCAGTTTATCCATTTCTTCTGTATGCTGAGGATGTTCTCCAATAGCAACAGGGTTATTCATATAAACTGCAAACCTTGCTAAAGCATCAGCTCTTTCAGCTTTATATTTTAATTCTAGTGACTCGGCTAACATTAGCCCTAATTTTTCTTTGTTCATATTATTCCTCTATTTGTTCAACAATAATTTTTTGTCCATAAAACCAAGGAGAAATATAAACTTCTAATTCTTCACCATCTTCATCTTCTGTAATTAAGCAAGGCTCTTGCTCAAATCCTTCACCTATGCCGTCAGACCATTGTCCTTCTGTATAATCAGCCAAAATCTGAAGTTCATCATCAGTTAATTTTTCTTCACAATGATATTCAGTTATAGTCCATAAATCATTTTTCTCAAAAGAAAAATGCATATATCCACTATGTACTTTCTTATCAATTAAGGCTTGCTCATTTTCGCTATCCTTATATTTACCATGAAAAAATTCGGTAAACTCCTCTTGACAATCAATCCCATCAAGTTCAGACAAATCATAATGATCTGTTTTTGCTATTCCCTTTACTATAATTTTATAACTCATATTGTTAATTTATACAAAGATACGATAAAATTCTGAATTAACAAAACTTTATCGTATATTTTTTTAACTTATATTACTAACATAAATACACTCAATTCAGATTTATTAGGCATAAAGGCATATACATCTTCACATAAATAAGGAGTCATTGGTGCTAATAATCTTACTAATACATCTAACATTTTAGCCATTACATATTGCCTATCTCTTCTTTCTTTCCTATCAGCATCACCTTCATATAAAAGACCTTTAGTTTCTAAGTCAAAATACCATTTAGAAGTGGTTGAAACATATGCAGTAGTTAAGTTAAAAAGATTTCTAAAATCATATTTAGAATATGAATCCTTCATCTTATGTTCAAACTTTTCCAACTCTTTTAACGCCTTCATATCTTTATCACACATTTCTTCTGGTTGATAAGAATAATCGTAGTCAAATAAATTAGACAAAAGGTATCTAAAATTATTTCTTAATTTGAAATAAACATTTGCCATACTATCCATGGTTTTTTCGCCTACACAAAAATCTATTGTATAATCTACCGATAAAGCCCATAGTCTTAATACATCTGCATTATATTTATTTAACAATTCTCTTGGGTCAACAACATTACCTTCTGATTTAGACATCTTTCTACCATCTTGATCTAACACAAATCCATGAGTTAAAACTTTCTTATAAGGTGGTGCGCCATCTAACATCATAGAAGTTAAAAATGATGATTGAAACCATCCTCTATGTTGGTCAGAACCTTCAAAATATAAATCTGCTTGTTTACCGTTCATAGCATTATGCCAACTTAAACCAGAATCTAACCAAACATCCATAGTATCTTCTACTTTCTTTAAGTTCAAATGATGATATTTTTCAGGCAACAATTCAGTTTCTGTCATAGTAAACCAACAATTTGAACCATGAGTTTCAAATAAGCTAACTAAATGTGCTAACATAGTTTCATCTAAATATACTTTTTTCTTTTCATCTAAAAATAAAGGTATTGGAAATCCCCATTTTCTTTGTCTAGATAAACACCAAGATGACCTGCTATCAACCATAGATTTAAATCTATTTTTAAACATTGATTTACTAAAATCTACTTTATCTGCTGCTTTTAATAAAGTTACTCTATCTGGCATACTTAAAAAGAATTGCTCAGTTAGTAAAAAATAAACAGGTGTTTTAGTTCTCCAATCATGTGGATATGAATGGACTACTTGTTCGGTTTTGAAAAGCATGTTGTTTTGCGTTAACATGTCTAAAACTTGTTTATTTAGCTCCTCTACTTTTTCGACATCTAATGTAGTAAACTTTCTTATATCGTAATTTTGACACACTCTAAAGTCATCGTCACCATGTGAGGGGCATAAGTGAACTAATCCCGTTCCTGAATCTGCTGTCACAAAATTATCTAATAGAACTCTACAACCAAAATCGTTTAAATTATCATAACTCATTAGTTCTAATTCACTTCCTTTATATTTTGCTGTATATTCTGTGAAACCAAATGCAGCCATTCTCGATTCTGCTACTAACATACCATCACATACTACATAATCTAAGTTTGGATTAACGCACACTGCCATATTACCAAGCAAAGTCCATGGTTGAGTAGTCCAAACTAATAGATTAAAATCTTTAGCAGGAAATTTCACATACACGCTTAAATCTGTCTTGTCAAAATATTCTAACTCTGCCTCTGCTAATACGGTTTTAGTTGCTGGTGAATAGTGAACTGGTTTATTATCTCTATAAACCCAACCATCAAAGAACAAATTAGCAAATGCTTTTAACTGCTTAACTTCATAATCTTTAGACATGGTTAAGTAAGGATTATCCCAATCACCAAATAAACCTAATCTCTCAAAGAAAGATTTTTGTTGTTGCATCCAATATTTGGCTGTTTCAGCACATTTTTCTCTTAATTCGCCTGTTGGTAATTTACCATATTCTTTTTGAACTTTTAATTCAGTAGGTAATCCATGGCAATCCCAACCTGGTCTAAAGTCAACTTTTTTACCCGACATTAGTTGGTATCTAACTACAACATCTTTGAGTAGTTTATTTAATGTATGCCCCATATGTGGATTACCATTAGCATATGGTGGTCCATCATGAAGAAGAAAATCTTCTTTATTTAACTGGTTTCTTTTCTTAAAGACTTCATTTTCTTTCCAGAATAAATTGAAATCTGGTTCCCTTTCAAGCGAATTTGCTTTTTGTGGAAAATCTGTTTGTGGTAAATTTAATTGTTTTTCCATTTTTTGTTTAATTTTTAATAAAAAAAGCCAGACATTTGTGTGTCTGGCTTGTTATAAGTTTGAACTTTAATTACATAACATTTCCAAAACACATTAGGTTACTAATGATAATTATAGAAATTATTATTATGGAATTAAAGTTCATATTGTTATATATTATAAATTTGTTCTAAAGTTTAACTTTTACAAAGATAAGTTAAATTTTTGAAACTACAAAATTAATCTTTAAGAATTTCATCAATTTTTTTATCACGTTCTATTGCAGTCCACCAATCAGAATATTTAATATATTCATCCAATGAAAAAGCATATTCAACATCCAATCTTTCGTCTTTAACTAAAATATAACCATCATCAGTCAAGCTAATTTCATCAAGCGAAATATGTTCAACTTCTGACTTATGATACCCACAAATTTCCATAACTTCTTTAAGTAAAGAAATGTGTATATCTTCTTTCTTTTCAATCTTTTTCATAGAATTTTTTAAAAGATCTGCAACATCATGATATATAATATACTACTATTATTACTACTTTAATAATTTCAATCTTAATTTAGCCTTATCATATTTAGCCTTTGTTTCATCATATTCTTCTTTAGAAACATTAGCTTTATAATTGGCTGAGTCTAATCTTTTTTTAAGGAAAACTAAATATTCTTCAGTTTCTTTAACTATATCTCGTGGTTTTTTATTTTTCTTCGCCATCTTCTAAAATTGAATCTATTTGTTTATCTCGCCATTCAGCAAGTGGCATGAGAAATTCTTTTGGAAATATTCGATATCCAATTTTGTTACTGGTAGTCAGTACAAGCCAAGAATTGTTTGCATCAGGATCTAAATGCCCTTCGTATATTTCACCAATTAGTGGTAATCCACCAAAAAATGGTTTATCACTTACTGAATCATTCCAAATACCTATTAATTTTATATCCATTAGTGATTTCTTGTATATTTAGACGTAGGAAAATCTATATCATTATCTGATATAGATTCTTTGCATAATTTTTTGCTTATAGCACGAAGAGCTTTAGCACCTTGATGCCTAACTACTTTGAACAATCTGCTATGTCGCCAACCTTCTACACCTGGTTTATCTTCGGGTCTTGCTGGACCAAACCATCGCATTCTATCTAATCTCATGCTTTATTTTTTAAATTTAGTTGTACTTATAAAGTATAAGACTATAAATACCATTAAACTTATACCATTTATAAGTATAAAATTTTCTGAAATACCATGAGTTTTAACAGCGGCACTCATAGATAAGCCACTAATTAATAGCATAACAAACCATACATCTTTTAGACTATTTATTATACCTTTTAATTTTCTCACTAGTTAAATTATTTGATTGTTAGCAAATACCTCCCAATCTTCATTATCTTCCGCAGCACAATAAAGATTTAACAAAGATGTTATTAATTTATGTAAATTAAATACCATAATAGAAGAAGTTATATTCTCATCACCTATATCAAATAGAGTATAATTATCTTCTCCTGTTTTATAAATTTTAGTTTTTTCTAAAAAGATACTATCCAATAGAAAACATTCTCTACCTTCGGAATCTTTCCCGAAAATCCAATCATTACCATGGTCTCTGATAAAAATTTTAGATATATTATTCATTATATCTATTTCTTTTTCGTTCCACGAAACTAATTGCTTTATATTTAATCTTTTCTTCATTAAGTCTTATTGATTGAACTACAAAGATAAATTAATTTATCCTTTATTTTAGGCATAAAAATTTCCAATATAGATATCAATTGTTCCTTAATTTCTGGTTTAAGATTTTTTGTTCGTTCTTTATTAACCAAAGTCATAAATTCGGAAACAACTTTGTTAAATTTGAACTTTTCAACGTAATCAAAAATCTTTTCACGAAATGTTCCAACATCTATATCATCATCACCAGTTCTATTTACCCATTCTTTAAACCTATTTATAAATCTTGTAATGCCATTTATATGAGTATCACTCCATGAACCACCATCAAAATAATGACCTATAAACATCAAGTAAAATCTCAATACATCAGCATCATAATTATCAGGATTGATAGTATTGCCCTTGGATTTAGACATTTTCTCACCTTCATTCAATATCATGCCTTGGTGTATAACTTTCTTGAAAGGTTCTTCTTCTGAAACTACGCCAATATCATACAAGAACATGTTAATAAACCTTGCATAAATCAAGTGCATACAAGCATGTTCATTGCCGCCAACATAAACATCAACTTGTTTATATTTATCCTTAACACACATTTCATTTTCATTAAATGGGTCGCAATAACGAATAAAATAAAAAGAAGAGTCAACGAAAGTATCCATTGTATCAGTTTCACCTTCGATTGGAATAGGACAGCCCCATTTTCTTTGACGACTTACGCACCAATCATGCAAGTTTTCCAACCACATGCGTTGTGCATTAATAGTAGAAGTAGGATAATCAATTTTATCCAAATTAGCAATCAAACGGTCTTTGTAATCAGTAATCTTAAAATACCACTGATTCATAGCTTTCATTTCAATGATAGAACTACATCTATCACATTTACCATCTTTTACTTGTTCACGAGCCAATACAGTTTCACAAGAAGGACAGTAATTTACTTCACCATCTTTCTTATAAGCCAAGCCATGTTCTTTCAACTTCAAGAACAACCATTGTGTCCATTTTTGGTATGATGGGTCAGAAGTAGTCAATACTTCTTGGAACTGAGTATTCATTTGTTCCATTTGAATTCGGAACTTCGCTATATTCTCAGCAGTAACATCTTTTGGGTCTCTACCAACTTTTTTAGCATAGTTCTCATTTGGAAGGCCGAAGGCATCATACCCGAAAGGTTGAAATACGCTATTGCCTATAAATCTTTTATATCTTGCCCAACTATCCATTATAGCATAGTTATATACATGTCCAAGATGTAAAGCTGAAGCAGACGGATAAGGGAACATTACTCCCATATATATGTCTTCGTTGTTATACATGTGCATAATAATTTTTCTTTGATAAATTATCCTCAGCCCATAAAGGTTGAAGATTTGTATATTTACATAATTGTTTTAATTCTTCTTCTGTTTTTGCCCATGACAATGGTATTTTATGATCAATGTGCCATTTTCCATGGTTTTCCCAACACATACCTTCTTTAAATTGATTTTCAATATGTATTTTAAGATACTCATAAGTACATCCTATTAATTCAGATGTTTTTGAGTATTTTTTATATCCATTCCTTCTAAACGCTTTTGATATAGCACTACGTGTATTACAATTTAATCTATAAATTAAATCTGAATTATACCGATTTTTGTGTCTATTATTTCGTTGTTCCTTGTGTGTTTTTTGATATTCTCGCTTTTTATCATTGATTATATCATGATTGTCCTCAGAATATTTTCTAACTTTCTCTTTTATTTTTTCCTTATTATTTTCATAATAATTCTTTTTATTCTGTTTTATATTTGGACTATTTATAACTCTATCATTCATACAAGATTTACAATCATTCCTATATCCATCAACAGAATTTTTTCTTTTATAGAATTTTGATACTATTTTTTCTTCATTACATTTTATACAAACCTTAGTATCAGTTTCACACAACTCTATTTTTTTGTATCTTACATTTTCGTTGTTCCATTTATTTGCGCAGGAACTACTACAAAACTTTCTATTTTTATCTTGCTTCCAATTTTCATTTATTGAAAATTCTTTTTGACAATTAATACATACCATAAAGTATATATTAAAAATTGCCGGCAGAGTTTTAATAATTGAAAGTTATAATTTTTACAAAGATACGAAAAATTTGTGTTAAAAAAAAGTTAAAACAGCGAATAGATAGAAATGGGTTGAGAAGCCATTAGTCTTGGATTGGTTCAACAATCCTACTATCCCATGATCAAGTGGTTTAACATTCGCTGTTTTAATATTTTTATGCTTGGAAATATTCTTTAGTATCTATGTCTAAAATAGTTAACAAACCACCTTTGCCGCAACCGGTGTCAACATTCACTACATTATTTTTAATAATAGGGGTTGATATATCCCAGCATATAGTTGGTGTATGTCCTATATAAACCTCTTCAAAGCCATCTTTGAATGTTATAGGTGTTTCATATAACATCTGTTTATCAGGTAGTGATCTATCACGACATATAGATTCTTCAGAATGTTCTTTAATTAAGAAGTCTGGATTTAATCCGCCGTGAACAAAGCATTTATTATCCATAATATAATATGGTAATGCGCTGTCATAAAATGCAAGGTGAGCATCTTTATTTTTCATATTGTTTATTTCATATGAATCTATTGATGTTTGCCCACCATTATAAAGCCAGTTATATGTCTGGTGTCCATTATATAACCAATTTCTCATATGAAAATCATGGTTACCTTTAATTAAGACTAAGTTTTTAACATTAATCAAAAACTCAACAACACCCCAACTATCTTCACCTCTATCTGATAAGTCACCTAATGATATTAGCAAATCTTGCTCATTATCAAAACCAGATAATTTAATTACGTTAATAAGTTGCTGTAATTTACCATGTATATCACCTATAACAAATCTTTTTCTATACATTAGTATTTTTTTATTCTCTCATTGAATTAATAAGCATTTCTCGCTCCTTAATGCTTTTTTTCTTATCGTAATTCTTTTTGCCTTTTGCTACACCTATTTTAAGTTTAAATTTACCACCAAGTAAAAATAAACTAATAGGGACAATAGTAATGCCGTTAACTTTTAAATCTTTTTTCAAATCATTAATTTGCTTTTTAGTTAAAAGTAACTTCCTATCACGAACTTCTTCATGATTCATCCATGATGATTCTTTATGTTTAGCAATATACATGCCTCTTACATAAACTTCATCATCTATTATAAGAACATATGTATCGTTAATATTAGCATTACCTTCACGTAATGCTTTAACTTCTGAACCTAATAATTTAAGTCCAGCTACATATTCTTCTAATATAGAATATTCGTAATATGCCTTTTTGTTATTTATACTCATTTTAAAAATCTATTTGTGGCTCGCTATCTACTATATCTTCCTGTATATAATTGAATAATTGTTCCATATCTGAATCAAGAATTTTATCATCTTGATTGCTTAAATATACTGGTACTATATACCCATTTATGGTTATTTCTCCATTTTGTATTGTTACATTTAGAATAAAATCTTTAAACCAATTATTAAATATCATTGGTTTAGCATACATAAATGGTTCTTTGTTCATACAAAGAAATCCATAATTGCTTAATTTTACTTTAATTAACTTAAATAAGTATTCAGAAATACCTCTTTGTGGGTCAGTAACTTCTAATCCACCAGTCTCATCAGTCATCCAAGATTTAGCTTCTCTTATAGCTGGTAAATCTTCCCAATTAATATTGGCAGCTGCTCTAGCAACACGTTCTACATAAAGGATATCTACATACTCATTTGTAGTATGCTCACCCCAAACACCAACAGAAATGTTAGTACATTCAGGTATATGCTCTAAAAATGATGCACTATCAGTATAGTAACCTGTGCAATCTGGTTCCATCCATATATCTTGGTTTATAAAAGCATTACAAAGCGCAGCGGCAAAAGTATCAGAGCAACACTCTTGTGCCATTTGCCTTGTTATAATAGAAGCTTCTTCTTTTCTGTCAAATGCGATGGCTCTTTTAAATTTCTTTATATCTTTATAATGCGATGCAAATAAAGATGACCCGTATAATCCACCAGATGTAATGGGCTCTTCGCCAATAAAGAAGCAATAATGTCCTGGAACATTATTGCTTATAAGGTATAGAAGAACTAAAACCCCAGCCTTATTATCTGCGCCTAAAATTGTGTTGCCATCGGTCATTATGACTTCTTCATCAATTATATGATGAACACGTTGTTTAGTTTTACAAAAATTATCTAAGTGGCAAACGAAAAGAGTTTCGCTATTGCCAATAATTTTATTATAATTGCCAATGCCATCTTTCATAAGACCCGGCACTTTGCTAAGTAAATAAGGTTCTAAATCAGATTCTGATTTAAAAGGAGTTGTAAACTCGGTTAATTTTAAGAATTCTTCTTTAAAGTTCATTTTGATATTTTTACAAATATACGAAAAATAATTGACTTTACAAAAAAATTATGAAATATATTTTTCTATCAACTCTCTTAATTTCGGCTTTTGCACCACACCTGTTTTTCTTTCAACAATTTCGCCGTCTTTATAGATTAGAATAGTTGGAATACTAGTAACTCCTAATTCAACTGCTTTATCTCTTGATTCATCAACATTCATTTTTGCGATTTTAACAGAACTGTTTTCCGCAATCATTTCGTTTGACAAGGAATCAACAATTGGACCTAATACTCTACATGGTCCGCACCATGGTGCCCATAAATCTACAAGGACTACGCCTTCTTTTACAAATTCATCAAATTCGGTGTCTCTTATTTCTAACATAATTTTATTTTTATTTTTATTTGTTTTTTATATATTAAAAGTTTTTAAAAGTTTATTAAATCTTTTAATCTTGATTCTATTATATTTTCGTAATTATCAGTTATACTAGACGCTACCATAAAATAATCTACATATTCTTCATACATAGATTTATTTTCTGGTGTTATACCACTTGCTATTGCTAATGGTTTATCACCTATAAAACTTTTTATTGTTTTTATTTTCTCAATATCTGGTGCATAAGAAGTTCCATCGCCAGAAGTGACAACTACATCCATTAATTCTTTTGCTTTAATGCAGCTCCATTCTAAATTATCTTCAGGTTTTTGATATTTAAAAGCAATGCACCCAAAGTATGGTGTAATTCTATTTTTAAATATTTCTTCTGCAATAGGTAAAGTTGTTTTAGATTGCAAATAAGATTTATCTGCCCATAAATAATCAAATTTCATTCTATTAGATTCTATAATTGCTGGTAACGTATCTAATTGTAAAAAATTAGCACCAACTTTCATATCAGGATATGTAGTTTTAATCCAATCTAAATAAGTTTGAAAATCATAGACTGCTTTTTTCCAATCACGAACTTTATGTGATATAATAAAAACATCATTTATGCCATTAGCTTGACATAAATTAACATTATATTGCACTTGCTCTAAATTAACGGTGTGTATTACTGGTATTATTTTTGACATTTAATTTAATTACAAAAATTATTTTGTATCTAAAAAAGACCTCATTTTGAGGTCTTTTTTAGAAATGTGATAAAATGATTAATCTAAATACATTTCTTCTAATAATGCAAATTCTTTTTCTGATGCTTTAATTAGCAAAGCTCTTGCATTCCTAATTTGTGACTTTATTGTTGATAAATTTCTACCTAATGCATCTGCAATATCTTTATATTGCATCTTTTTAATTTCACGCATTTCAATTACATTCTTATAAGGTTGTTTTAAATCACCAATATACTTTTTAAGTATTTCTGCTTTTTTATTATTTAAGTTAAATAAAAACTCATCATTACCATCTTCTTCTTGAATAAAATCTTTTAAAGTAGTTCCTTCTTCATCTAATTCAGTATCAATTGACATTGTTTTTCTACCTTGTTTTAATTCTTGTAATGCTAAGTGCCTTGCGATTGTAAATAACCATGTAGAAAATTGTGCTTTACCTTTTTCATATTGATCAATTTTTTCAAATGCTTTAATAAAAGCTTCTGTTGCAACATCTTCTGCGAGATGTTCATCCTTTGTAATACCTTTAATATTGTAAACTAATCTTGGGTAGAATTTTTCGTAGTAAAAGGAGAATGATTCTCCTGTGCGTTCTTTAAAAAGGGATTCCTGTTCTGTTGTTGTTCTTTCTAATGCCATAATTTGCCGTTAATTTTTATAAATTGCTTTAATACACAATTATATATTATATAATTAAAATGTATAAAAGTTTATAATTTATAAAAATTTTTATCTTTATTTTTATATTATAAAGATACGACAATTTTTTGTTATTAACAAATTGTTAACATATTTTTTTATTACTAATAGATAAAATCTATTGGCTTATTTCTTGGATAATAGTCTTTATCAATTATTGAACAATTAATGTGCATAGTTTCATCTTCATAATGAGCGCCATATGATTCGTGTATATGCCCACATATGTGGTATTTAGGCTTTATTTCTTTTATTCTTTGTAGCAATTCTGGACAACCAGCATTTTTTTCAGTTAAAGTTTTGTCTAAAATACCATAAGCTGGCCCGTGCGTTATAAGAATATCAGTATTTGTTGGAATTTTACTCCAAATTTCTGCTATATCTTGTCTATGGTAGTTAAATGCCCATCTTTCACCATGATACCATGGTGTAGCTGGGCTGCCATATATGTTTATACCCTCGATTGTAACTCCATCTGGATATCTTCTATCTAATACAATTATATCTGTATATTGTTCCATTAATGTTTGAAGCCAACGGTTTGCTTGTGTTTCTTCGTTAAATTTTTCTTGAAAACATATATCGTGATTTCCAACAATCATAATTTTATGTTTACATTGCTTTTGTGCATTATACCATCTAAAAAAGAAAGATGTTTCTATTCGGTTACCTCTACCAGAGAAGTCACCACCAAAAATACAAATGTCACAATCAGGCAAAATTACCTGATCGTGACAATTGTGCGTATCACTAAATGTTACTATTTTCATTTTAACATATTTTCCAAATCCTGAACGCTCAACAATATTACACCCAATTCTTCTGCTTTAACTAATTTTGAACTACCAGCAGTAGGGTCTTTTGCTACTAAATAAGTTAAGTTTTTAGAAACACCAGAAGCAATTTTACCACCTTTACTTTCAATTATTGGCTCTAAATCTTTACAACGAACACCTGTAAAACAGAATGATTTACCTTCTAATTCATTTGAAGATTTTGTAACTGTTTTTTTCTCAGCAATAGTAATAGGTAAATCTTTTATAAAATCAAAGAATTTATCATAAGCGGTAACATACGATTCTGCTGATTTTTCAGCAAATCCTTCAATTGCCATTACTTGTTCAATGGTTGGCTTAGTCTTAAACCCTTCTAACAAAGCAAGTTTTTTGCTACCAAGTATTTTGAATATACCAGTTGCATGTTGCAATTTAGATAATTCTATATTATTTACTCTACTTTGAATAGCATTATATACAATTTCTGCTTTACGCTTACCAAAACCTTCAAGTTTTTCCATATCAGAAGGTTTTAACTCTAATATCGCCTTAACAGTTTGATAGCCAGCATCCCAAAGTTGTGCAAATACACCTTCGCCAGCATTTTCTACTTCAAGAATTTCAAAGAAAGAAACTAATTGTTTGAATTTTTGCTCCTTTGTTTCAGTTAGAGTTATTAACTCAACTTCATTTTCATTCCAGCCAATATTTTGAATATCAGGCATAACAAATTCAACTGGTTCAATTACTTCTTTAACTAAAGGAATAACCATACCAGAACGAACAACACGAATTTTAGCACCTATACCTAAGCCCATATCTTTAACAAACCGAGCATTATTACCTGTTACATTAGATACAGTAACACCATCTAAACGCACTGGCTCAATATGAAGAATAGGTTTCAAATAACCTTGTTTAGATATATTCCATGATATACCTATCACAGTGGTGATGGCAGATTGTTCAAATTGAGGCGATTTAAATGCTCTTGCCCAAACAGGATTGTTTGTAGAACGTTCACGTCCAAGCTTTTCTTGTAGTTTTAAGTCATTAATTTCTACAATTACGCCATCAATTTCATAATCAACTGACCATTCTTTAAATGTTTCAACTAACAATTCTTCAGTCAATTCAGATATCTTAACTACTTTAAAAGGAACTTTAATATCTTGTAAAATATTTAAATGCCCCAAAATATCTTCTTTAGTTTCAAGAGAAATATCAGATTTTAAAACACCACCATATTTGATAAAATTAGTATCTTTAAGTGGATCAGTTGCTTGTTTGTTATTAATTAAACCAGCAACAAGATTTCTTGGGTTGGCAAAATTCATAGAATACTTTGTTTTAAAAGTTTCTCTTGACATCATTACTTCACCATATGTATATTCAAAAATGCCATTATATTTATCTAAATGATTTCCGATAAATTTATAATGTTCATCTGATGCTTGCCCAATTTTGCCATCGCCCCTTGTGGTAGCAGCATCTTTAGATTCGTCAACACACAAAGATAAACCATCATATTTAGGTGTTAAAACAACATCTGTGTTGGTTGGTATACCTTTTAAGCGGCACCAATCAGCAACTTCATCCATTGATTTAATTTTATTCATAGATGCCATTGTAATGGGCAATTTTCTTTCTCTTTCTTTATCGGCAACTTTTATACCGACATTATCAAAAAAAGAATTTGTTGGATCTAATTCTTCTAATTGTTCTACCAGAACATCATATTCTGCGTCAGAAACAATTGGTTCGCCTAAACGATAAGCCTCATTGTATTGAGTTAGTTGTTTAACCAGATTTTCTACTATTGACATAATTATAATTTTGCAACAAAGATACGAAATTATTTTAAAACAGCAAAATTTATTTTTAGAAAAGTATTATATTTAATATATAATAAAAACTAATCTTAAAGATGCCAAATACATATAATTCGTACCATACAGTTGCGGAACAAATAATCAACTTTAATAATAATATCGTACAAATTTTAGAGAATATTAATAACCTAACTACCACCAATGCTGCCACAGTTAATCTAACTGTTGTTGATTCGACTGGTGCGCCAACTGTGGTTAGCATGCCATCATTTAGTTATTTACAATCAGAGATTAATAGAATGAATAATAATATTAATACATTATATGGTCTAAATAATAATGGCGCTATCATGAAAACTGGGCCAAATAGTTTTCAAAGGATAATAACTGTTGATTTAAATTTAGAACCAGCTGATATTACACAAGTTAATGTACCAACAATTTTTACTAGTAAAAGAAATTATTTATTTGATAATCTATTAGATCCAGAATTATTTATAAATATAGATTTAACTGGTAAAATTGACATGGATGTTAGAGAAGTACTAGTTAGAAGATATTTAGTTCAATTTGAAGTTAATTCTGCTGGTAGTTTTACTGATTTAGGTCAATCTGCTTTAAATAGTTTTAATTCATTATTTAATGGACAATCTAATATAATTTTAAATGATTTCTTACTTTGGCAGCAATCAACCCCAGGTGTTTTATTACCGGGTAATCCAGAGTATAATGAAGATACTCTTTCTTTAGTTCCAAATGAATTGCAATATTCTGGATTATTTACTGTACTATATTCAGAAATTGATAGTAATAATACTTTATGGTATTATTTAGACACATTGACATATACTGAAATTTTAACAGTTACGCCTAAACAATTAGCTATTGGAGATTCTTTAATTATAAATACAGTTAATTCTAACACAATATATCAAGTTAATAATATATCAACTTCATCATCTAATTTTAAAGTTAATTTAACTGCTGTAACAGGCAATCAACCAATACCAATTGGTGTAAATACACTTAAATTATATTCTCCTATATTAAAAGATCAAACAGTTAATGTATCTGTTGGGTATGATGAACGAAATGTTTTATTTGTTAAAGCATTAAATACTACTAATTATTTAGTATCAAGAAATTGGAGTCAAGGCATAGGATATTATACTAACGATTTAGTTTTAAGTTCAATAGATTCTAATAATGGCACATCTATGACAAGTTATTATACTAGTATAGTTAGTGATTATGGCGCAGCATTAAAAGATTTAGTCAATAGAACTTTGCCTGTAAATAAAGGTATTACGCCAACATCACCATCTTTAAATAATAATAATTTTCAAGTTGTGCAAACTAATATACACTTGACAAATACACCAAATGTTAATATACTTAAAAATCAATCTGCACAAGTTGCCACTTTAAACACACAGTTGCAACAATTGTCCAATGCAATACAATCTAAAAATAAACAAATACAAGTAACTAGATTTAGTAGTGATGCCGATAAACAACAAGCGCAGAATGAATTAGATGCTTTACATGTAAAATATACATCTACTAGTAATCTAAAAGATAGTGTTAATAACCAAATATTAGCTGCGTCTAACATTAATAATATAACACCAACATTTGCAATAAGAGGATTTTGGACTATACCAGCACCAGCGGTACCAACATATTCAACATCTTCTCAAGCTAATTTAGTTAAACCACAACAAATAGTAAAATTTGATGTTCAATATAAAAGATTAGCTAAAGATGGTAGTGAACCAGCTATACAAACATATAAATTATATGATACATCTATTGGTGGTTCTACACAACAAATTTCACAAAATCCAAATGCAAACCTTGGAACTGTCAACTCATTAACAACAAAAACAATTCCTAGTCCAAATACTGCTGCATTTTCAAACTGGATAAACTTAACAACAACTTCTTTAAAAAGAGTTTATGATGCATCAAGTGGTGCATTTACTTGGGTTATAGATGATATTAATAATCCTGATAATATTAATATAAATCAATTAGATATACCTATTCAACAAAATGAAACAATTCAAATTAGAATTAGGTCAATATCAGAAGTTGGATTCCCTGATTCACCACTTTATTCAGATTGGTCAAATATTGTAACAATAACTTTTCCAGATACTTTGTTAAATACTAATAATAATTTGGATCAGATTATAACGACAGCACAACAAGAATCAATAAAATCTGGATTATTAAATACATTAAACACACAAGGATTAAATGATTTATTATCACAAAAAACCGTTGTTAATAACACAACATATTTTATGTCTAGTGACAAAATTTTGTCTGGATTTAAAGATAGCAACGGAAATGCGATAGACCTATATGATTATTTAATATCATTAACTAATAAGATAACTGAATTAGAAGGTATAATATTAGGCGCACAGGGTAAATTAGTGGTAACGGTGTTCAGAAATAGCCAACAATATTCAGTTCAGAAAAATACTGTACTTAATTTCACAGTTAATTGTGAAGATTATTTATTACCATTTATTAGCCCAAGCGTACCATCTGGTAGAGTTTATGCCAATAATGTATATGTAATAAAAGACTTCTTCTTAACTATACAGAACTCAACAGCAAATAGCTCACTTGGATTATTATCTAGCACTACATATACATCAGGCACAAATACCGATGTATATAATAGTGCTGTGCCTCAAGTATTCTGGGTTAATGACCAGGATGAATTAATAACAAGTGATGTAACAGGTGTGTCAAAAACTCAAATTGATAACCAATTTTTATGGTCTGTTAACTATGATTCAATTAATCAAACAACAGTTACTCCTCTTAGCCAAAATATAGGTAATTTATTCACAACGGTTGGTAATAATTCATTAACAAGTATATTATCTTCACCAGAGTATAATTTAGGGTATTCAGATACATCCGTGTTATCATTTGTTGGTAATAATAAATCACTAATTGATAGTTCAAAATGGATAGATACGACTAGCTCAATATCTTCTACAAATAAATTATTGACTAGTATACATCCATCAGTTCAACAATTAACTGATATTCAAGAAACTAATTCATCGCTAGTGCATAATTTAACAACTCTTAATCAAATAAATATACCATTAAATATTTATTTTAAAATGAATGCATTAGATAATAGTCAAGTTGGTGCTAATTACCAATATATAAACTTAACTGGTGTGACAAATAATGTAAGACATATTAAAGAATTAAAATTCTTATTCTATAATCAAGCAGATAATTCACCATTTAGTTTTAGTATCAAGTTTACTATTAATAGAATTAATAGCATACAATCAAGTGGCACATTAACTAGATAAATAAAAAATTTAAATAAATGAGATCATTTTCTTTAGTAAAAACAAATGTTGGATTAACTACAAATATAAAAATATCAGTTGATAGTAATTATAACTTATATCTAGATAGTATAGAAAGTACTAGTGACCTTGCTCATGATAAATATAAAAAATATATAATAAATAAAACAAGCCTTTATGATGAGAAACTTCCTAGTTTTTATGACGGATTAAATACTGATGTTGCATTTGCTGTTAAATATGATAACGATAATAACATAATGTTTAATACTTTTGATAATCAATTGGATGATTTATATATCTCCGGCGCCAAAGATATAACTGATAATAAGAATTATGCTGAGGATTTTGAATATTTTGCACCATTATATTTATCTAAAACAGGATTGCCTAAATATTTCGCTATATTTAGAATAGATGGCCCAGGACTAACAACAGTTACTAAGGATAATTTCAATTCTGAAATTATAAATAAGTTAAAATGTGTTAAAATGTTTGATTTAACACCTAATTCTGATTTAGGACAATGGCTATATAATAATGTAACTAACAATCCTAATTTTCCTGCAACAGGCTTTGAAATAGATCATAGACGTTTGCAGTTCTCATATTGGAATGGAATTGATTATAATAATGGTAATTATACTAAAAAATCTTATTTTTTTGATGATGTGCTAGATTATGAAAATACATTTCATAATCTAGAAAAATTTGTTTATGATGGATTTAAAAAGAATAATGTTGTTTATCCAAATATATTCAACATGAATTTTTTATTTAATGATACACCAGCAACACCTACTTCTTTAAGACCATGGAGTTTAAATAGATATAGTGGATTTTATTTAGATGATATGATTTTATCTAAATCTGTCACTACTTATTTGCCATCCATTGTTGCACCAGATTGCGTAATATTACCTGGTAATATTCTAACAAGCACATTTAATAAACCGTTTAGTGATAGTACGGTAAAATTGAGCGAAATATTTATTGAAATATTAGGCAATTTATATAAAGTTATAAATGTGCCAGTAAATATTGCTGGCTTTCAAACATCTCAATGGATTATATTGAGTGATATTGATTTGACTGGTAAACAAGGGTTAATAAATCAGAATGTTATTACTATTGATTCAAATAATAAAATAACATATTTTGATGGCTCGTCATTTACAATAGATGATTGGAATACTGCTGATGTTTGGTTAATACAAATAGGCGATAAATATCATACTTTACAATATGAAAGTGGTGATTATTATATCTATAGTGATTATGCCTTTAGTGTAAATTCGACTACTATAAATTATTTTATAAATTATCCTGATCCAGCATATAATACAACAATTGATATGTTAACAGGTAATTCATGGACAGCAAGTAATGTAATTTATAGTAGTGGCACAATGAGTTCGTTGGTATCTTTTCCTATTTATAAACTACAATTTAGTGATATTAAATATTTTGATGAAACAGTTGTAGATACACATTTCTCTAAATTTGAATATGATATACATGACACCGTTATCCAGACAGATGAGCCAAAAATGCACTTAGATAACTTAGCTGCTAATGATAATCCAAAAAGTAAAGTAGATTTTACTGTAAATAATTTAACAGTAAATATACCTTCTGCGTCTCATTACACAGCCAATAATGAGTTATTTAGTGTTATTAAAGATTCTAATAATAATTATGATTTAAATACATTATGGAGGAAAAATGCCGAACATGTTAAATGGGGATTTAAAAATTCTTTATCCTCAAATGATTATCCTTATTATTTAAATAATTCATTCATAGCAGAACCACATAATAAAACAGTAAATCCATTTAAATCTACTTTAAATAGGATTGATAGAAATTTAGATCATTTTTATTCAATAAATTCTAGCACAGTTAGCTATGCTTTTCATAGTTTGCATGTAGAACAAGTTGATAATAACGTAATTAATCCAAATTATTCTTTTGATATAAATCAATATTTAAATTTAAGTTATGATTATTTTAATTTGTTTTTCGATAGAAAAGTTTATTTGAATAATTCTACCTTAATTGAAAATATAAATAAATTTTCACAATTTAATACAGGTGATTCTGATATACCAAATATAACTTTATTTAAAGGATTGAAAATAAGCGCATTTGATGTATCTAGTGTTAATATAATTAATAATCAATTACAAACCATAAATACTGTTAACAACAATACTTATGATGATTATAAATTTACTATCCTTTTATCTAAGAATAATCTAACTATTGATACTGATTTAATGAATTTAAACCAAATATCAGTAACTTATTCTAATAATTTAATGCAATGGACTATAATAGACCCTTGGAAAACCGAAAAAGAATATGATATAAATAGTGTTGTTAATTATTATGATATACTCTACACTAATACATCAGTTTCTTATATAAACGACCCTAATATAAATCCATCTAACAGTGGTGATTGGACATACTCAACTATTAACAGTATATTATGGTCTCCAATTAATACATATACTTTATATTCTGGCTCAGGTATCTCAAATATTGTATATAATAGTGGCGAATATTATTATAATAATGGCACAACTACAAATACTTTTTATAATCCTGGTATAGCATATAATGTTAATGATATTGTTTTATACAAAAATTTTGTATGGATTTCAAATACTAGTTCAAATACTATGCAACCAGATTCGACTCTTTTATGGAGAGATAGTAATTTAACTCCATATAATTACTGGTCTCAAACTAGTTTTTTTGACGCATTTGGATCACCACAAGTTCAATGGACAGTTATATCTTTATGGGATTTCATTAATATATATACCCCAG
>Ga0316224_1000996_pt1 | contig 34350 bp, 30 predicted proteins | sample TBH18013metaG_FD_206254 | JGI IMG/M metagenome (GOLD analysis project Ga0316224, IMG submission 206254) | Freshwater microbial communities from Trout Bog Lake, Wisconsin, USA - TBH18013 | ecosystem: Environmental > Aquatic > Freshwater > Lake > Hypolimnion/Profundal zone | place: USA: Wisconsin... | reverse complement strand
GGTGGTGGCCCTGCCGCCGCCGCCCGCTCCGCCCCCGCCGCCCGCCCCCGAGCCGGTGGTGATCAAGGCGGTTCCGCCGCCCCCGCCGCCTCCGCCGCCGCCGCCGCCGGCTCCGGTCGTGGTCAAGGCCGCCCCCATGAAGATCGTGCTGGACGAGGCGGTGCTGCACTTCGCCAACGGCAAGAACGATCTGCCACCCGCGGGCGTGAAGGCCATCGGCAAGGTCGCCGAGAGCGTCAAGCGCTACAAGGGCCAGTACACCCTGGTGGTGACCGGCTACACCAGCTCGGTCGGCGGTGTGGCCTTCAACAAGGCCCTGAGCAAGCGCCGGGCGGATGCCGTGGCCAAGGTCCTGGTGGATGCCGGGATCTCCGCCTCCGCGATCCGCACCGTCGGGGCCGGCCCGGAAAATCCGATCGCCGACAACAAGACCAAGGAAGGCCAGGCCCGGAACCGCAGGGTCGAGATCGAGATCAAGGCCGACCAGGCGGTGGAGACCCGCAAGAACGACACCCCCACCGACTGATCACCGCATCGCTGAAATCGGAGGGCAGGTTCGCCTGCCCTCCGATTTTTTTGTCAGGGGCGGACGATGAGGGAGAGGGTGGCGACGGTGTGCCCTTTCATTTCCCCATCCAGGGGCCGGTGGATCCCCAGCTGCAGGCGGGTGCGCCGGAGCGTCGCCTCGCTGGGGCCTGCCTGCGGAAGCACCAGCACCCACTCGAGCCCTGCCACCCGCTCCCAGGGGGGGCGTTCCTGCCCTTCGTTCCAGACTGAAGTGCCTTCCAGGTAGAGCCGCAGGTTTTCACCGGCCTGCCCGCGCCAGCGCAGGAAGCGGTCCCCGGTGGCCGCATAGGCCGGCAGGGCCGGCTGTTCCACGCGGTTTGCGTCCAGGCTTTCCGGGACCAGGCTGGTGCCGGTGCCACCCAGCCGGAAGGTCTCCCCACCACCGCCCTGCAGACGGCCGCCGGAGGCGCCCAGGATGACCGGCAGGACCGGGGTCTCGGCCTTCAGGTCCAGGGAAGCCCGCAGCAGGCTCCAGGTCACGCCCCGGCTCGCACCGGGCAGCCACTGGAAGACCGGCGTGGCGGCCAGGCCCCAGGCGCCCCGGGACACGCCGGTCTGCAGCCCGCCGCGCAGGCCGAACAGGGCGCGGGTGGTGGCCGGGGCGCCGTCTCCGTCGGTCACCCGTTCCGCGGCCAGGACCGGGCTGATCCACCAGGGATGGTCCCCCCGGTCCTCCCAGGTCAGGGACAATTCCCCGCCGCGGCGCTCCCGGTCGGCCCCGGCCACCGGAAGGAAGCGCTGGGCCGAGGGCCGCTCCAGCACGGCGAACAGGGTCGCGGCGGGCCGCCAGGCCCAGGCGGCGGAGGCCACACCGGCCATGGCGCCCCGGGGGCCGGCGACATCCCCCAGGCCGGCCAGCACCTGCCAGGAGAGCCGGCCCAAAAGGTCGGTTCCGCCCACGCCCAGCTGCCAACTCTCCCCGGACGGGGTGAGGCTGGCGCCGGCGGTGAGCTGGATCCACTGATGGTCGGCGGCCCGGTAGGGCGCGGAGGGCAGGGGCCCGGCGGCGCGGGGCAGACTCGCCGGTTCCGGCGCGGGCGCGATCACGGTTCCCGGGCTGAGGATGCGCGGCTCGGGCGCCGGGTTGGCGGCCAGGGCGGGCAGGGCCAGGTCGAGTTTCCGGAGCTCCATGCCTTCGGCGTTCAGGGTGGTGAAGTAGAGGGTCCGGCCATCGGGGCTGGGGGCCGGGTTCCAGGCGGCCGAGGCGGTGCGGGTCATGACCACGGCGGGGAGGAACCGGATGCCGCCTCCCTCCCGGAGCCAGGGCACCTTGACGATGTTGCAGATGCCGTCAACCTCGCAGGCTACCCAGAGGGTGGAACGGGCCTCGTCCCGCACGGCCGGGCCGGTGGGCGGGCCCGGCAGGGGTACGGGCTGGCCGTCCAGTTCCAGCACCCAGACACCCTTCCGACGCACCGGCAGGAGGGGCGCGCCCTGGGCCTGGGGCACGTGGTCCGGGTTCAGGTCCACCTGGCTGGGCAAGCTCCAGAGGGCCGGGCGGCGGCGCAGGACGCCCTCCCGATCGGCGTGCTTGAGTTCGAACCGGATGGTCCGGCCATCCACCCACGCGGGGTTGAGCGGTGCATGGTGGTTCAGCCGGGGCAGGGTGCCGGCGGGGGGCCGGGAAGGGACATCCGGCGGCAGGTCCGGCACGGCGTTCAGGGGGTCGGGGCGCACCCTGGGTGGTTTGGCCGGCGGCTCGCGCAGGTCCCAGATCCGCAGGCCGGGCTCCTTGGGGCTTTCCAGGGCCGCGAGGATGCGGGTGCCATCGGGGCTGACGGCCAGATTGCGGAGGGTTCCGGGCGCCCGCAACATCAGCTCGCCCTCCCGCAGACCCTGGGTGCGCAGCCGCAGCTCCCATTCCAGGGCATCGTGGGCCGCTTCGGCCTGGAAGCGCTGGTAGCCGGTCTCGGCGGAAAAGCCGAAGGTGGCCAGGAAGGCCGCCTCGAAGGACCGGCCGCGCCGGGACGCCAGCTGCTTCCAGAACCGCTGCAGCAGGTCCGGCTGGCCCGGGCGCTGGCGTTCCAGCCATTCCAGGTAGGCGGAGCCCACCAGGTAGGCCATATTGCCGCCCTGATAGCCGCCGGTGGCGGACAGGGCGCGGTAGGGCGGCAGCTTGCCGCTCCGGGCCCATTGCCGGATCATGGCTGCCCGCAGGGCGCTGTGCGGCCGGCCGGAGCCGGTGATGCGCCCCTCGGCCAGGGTGGCATAGCCTTCGGTGACCCAGCGGGGGCACTTCCAGAACAACGGTCCCAGGGGCAGGCCGAACAGGTTCCCCAGCAGGGTGGCCGGCCGGGTCGGCCGCGTGAGGTGGTGGATGTGGGTCAGCTCATGGCTGACCAGTTCCTCGGTCCAGGAACTGAGGGCGTTGCCATGGAGATCATCGCTGCGCGGCTCGGTGCGGTACAGGAGCACATGGGGATTGGTCAGGAGCGGCAGGGCCATGCCGTTGGGCTCGGCCAGGGGATCCACGAGGACCACCTGGACCACCAACGGGCTTTCGTAGCCGACCAGGGCCACAACCTGCTGGTGGATCCCCTCGATCCGCGCCCCGACCTCCTGGGCCCAGTCCGCCAGGATCGGCGGATAGTGGATGCGGTAGTGGGCCGTGGCCAGGGTCCGCCAGGCGGCGTCGGGGGCCTGCTGGCCGGCGCCGGCCTGGGCAGCGAGGGCGAAGGCGCAAGCCAATCGAAGGGGTCCAGCGGCCATGGCGCGATTCTCCGGATGCCCTTCAGGGTAGCCGGATCGGCCCAGGCCCGCGGAAGGTCAGTAGACCTGGTACCAGGTCATGGCCCCGGTGTTGCCGGAAATGGCCACGTAGGTCCGCTCCCAGGGGCAGTTGAAGACGTACACCGGTTCGGCGGGCACGCCCGGCAGATCGGGGCGCCGGAGCTCCACCTCGGAGAATCCGCGCACGTAGCCCAGGCCGTTCAGCTGGGCGATGGCGGCATCCAGGGTCACGGCCACCCAGAGATCCTCGAGGGATCGGCAATCGGGGATCGGCGACCGGCCCGTGCTGATACCGGAAAACAGGCCCTTGTCGCACTGGAGGTCCACCGAGCGGGGCTGGTCCGGGCCGGCCCCGACGCCGGCGAGGTTGTAGAAGAGGGACCAGTGCTGGACGTCGGCGGCCCGGACCATGAGGGTCGCGGGAACGGTGCCGCCATCCCCCCTCAGGAGTTGCAGGTCGAGGCTCGCATGGTTCGGGATGCCCGTGACGCCATGGCTGGTGTAGCGGCTGGCGGCGGATTCCAGGGTGTTCAGGTCGACCTGCGCCTGGGCGGCCACGGCGATGCAAAGAAGGGCCAGGGCAGTTCTGCAGTTGGGCATGGCAACTCCGGAAAAAAAATGGTGAATGAATTTGGACGCGTACGAAGTCAGCACCGGGTAACAAGCACCCGGGTTTTCGAAAAAAAAGTCATTAATCCAGCTTTTTCCCGTCCATCGGGGTTCATCCCTGTTTCAGCAGGGCCAGCCTGGGAGTGGGTCGGCGCTCGCATGTTATTTACCCGCCGAACCACTCCTTCGCTGGCCCTGCTGAAACAGGGATGAACACCGATGAAAAGGATGAAAAGGATGAATTCAGGACAATTCAGCCATTTTCTCGGCCAACGCCCCATCTTCCACGAAGAACCAATAAATAAGGGCTCCATGCCCATGAATCAAATGACATGGAGCCCCACTCGCGAGTTGGAACAATAATTTTCTATATAATTGTTTAAAAATAAGGGGAATATATGTTTTCATCTTGCTCCGACAGTTCAATTCTACTCATTATGGCAATACATGCAACTTTTTATTTCATTATCTACGATAGTACAAAATAAACATCAATTATCTGTTATCACGCTCTTTCAAGATCCCTTGGCCTGGAATCAAGGGACAGCTTCCGGCTGCTGTTCACCACCACGCTGATGCTTGAAGCCATCATGGCCGTGGCGGCGAGGATCGGGTGGATGTGCCCGGTCAGCGCCAGCGGGACCAGAAGAGCGTTGTAGCCCAGCGCCCAGCCCAGGTTCTGCCGGATCCGCCCCATGGCCAGCCGGGAGAGGGCCAGGAAGGTGGGGATCCGCCGGAGGTCCCGGTGCACCAGCACCACGCCCGCGCTCTCCAGGGCCACCCCGGCGCCCTGGCCCATGGCGATGCCCAGATCGGCCTGGGACAAGGCCACGGCGTCGTTCACGCCATCCCCGACCATGGCCGCCGGGCCGATGGTGCGCTGGATCCAGGCCAGCTTCTCGCCCTTCTCCAGGGGCAGGGCGTTGCCGGTCACCCGTTCGGGCGGGATGCCGATCCGGGCCGCCACGGCCAGGCAGGTCTCCAGCCGGTCCCCGCTGACCAGCCAGCAGGGGATGCCCATGCGCTGGAGGGCCGCCACCGCCGCGGGGGCCTCGGGCCGCAGGCTGTCGCCCAGTCCCCACAGGGCCAGGGCCTCGCCGTCCCGGGCCAGCATCACCAGGGAGCCCTCCAGGCCATCGCCGGTCCACCATGTCTCCGGGGCCCGCACCCCCCGTTCCCGGAGCCAGGAAGGCCGGCCCACGCACACCGTCGATCCCAGGTATTCCCCGGTGACGCCCAGGCCCGGATGGCTGACCCTGCCGGTGACCTCGGGCAGGGGCCGGGGCCGGACCGCGCCTTCCCGGAAGATCCGCTCGGCCAGCGGGTGGCTGGCGATCTCCTCCAGGGCCGCGGCCAGGGCCAGGGCCTCGTCCTCGGGGATTTTCCCGCGCCAGCCGGTGAATTCCAGGCGGCCGGTGGTCAGGGTCCCGGTCTTGTCGAGCACCAGGGCCTTCAGCCCCGTGGCCCGTTCCAGGACTTCGCCGCCTTTGAGCAGGATGCCGCGGCGGGCGCATTCCGCGACCGCCGCGACCAGGACCATGGGCGTGGCCAGCCCCAACGCGCAGGGGCAGGCCACCACCAGCACCGCCACGCCGGCCATGAGGGCCTGGGCTGTCGCCGCGCCGCCGGCGTAGGCCAGGAACCCGGCCAGCAGCGCCAGGGCCAGGACGGCCGGCATGAACACGGCGGCGATCCGGTCCGCGGTCAGCTGGATGGGAGCCCGGGCTGCCAGAGTCCGGCGGACCCCCTGGACGACCTGGGCCAGCCGGGTTTCGAGCCCCACGGCCCGCGCCTCCATCTCGAAGGTGCCGGCCGTGAGCAGGCTGCCGGCGAACGCCTGGCCACCCGCGGCCAGGGCCACGGGCACGGCCTCCCCGGTGAGCGAAGAGGTGTCCAGCCAGCCCTCGCCGGCAAGGACCTGCCCATCCACCGGGACCCGGCCGCCCTGGCGGACCCGCACCCGGTCCCCGGTCCGCACCGTGTCCAGCGCGACGCTGCGCCAGGCGCCCTGGACCAGGACCTCGGCCTCGGGGGCGGAGAGCTGCAGCAGCCCGGCCACGGCCCGGCGGGCCCGGCCCTTGGCGCCGCTTTCGATGGCCCGGCCGATGACCAGCAGGGCCACCAGCATGGAGGCGGTATCGAAATAGACGTGGTGGGTGTGCAGGACCAGGGCGGAATAGAGGCTCACCGCGAACGCCAGCAGCGCGCCGAAGCCCACCAGGCTGTCGGTGTTGGGCGCGCCCATGCGCAGCCGGCGCCAGCCGGTGACCATGATCGGCCAGCCGCAGTAGAGCAGCACCGGCAACGCCGCCAGCCCGGTGGTCAGGGTGAAGGCGTTGCGGACCGTGAGCGGCAGCGGGTCCGGATCGTAGATGCGCTCCATGAAGACCAGGTCGGCCAGCCACTTGACACCGTTGTCGTGGGCGAACGCGGCGTACATGACCATGGCGTTCATCATGGCGTTGGCGCCCAGGACGATGGCCAGCACCAGCCGCAGCGGGCCGTGGACGCCGGCGTCGGCATCCTCGCCGGCATCCTGCGGCCGGATCTCCCGGGCCGGGAACCCGTGGGCCGCGCTGTGCGCCAGCAGCGCTTCGGGCCGGACCCGGCCGGGGGCGTAGAGCACCTGGGCGACTTCCGATACCGGCTCGACCGTGGCCTTGACCACCCCGGGGCGGGCCTGGAGGATGCCCTCCACCAGGGGCGCGCAGGCCGCGCAGGCGATCCCCTCGATCTTCAGCCAGAGCTCCAGGTACGGCCCGGGCGGCAGTTCCGGGCCGGTCCCGCCGCCCTTGAAGCCCGGGCCCTGGCGCCGGGCCTCCTCCGGGCCGAGGATGGCGTAGACCGTCGCGCAGCCGGGGCAGCAGAACTCCAGCTCCCGCCCCGCCACGTGCCGGACCGCGCGGGATTCGGCGATGGGGGACAGGCAGAGGTCGCAGTGGAGTTTCATCAACCTTCGGATTTCAGGGACTTGGCCAGGAGCTGGGTGCGGATGAAGGCGTCCAGGTCGCCGTCCAGGACCTTGGTGGTCTGGCTGGTCTCCTCGGAGGTTCGGTGGTCCTTGACCATCTGATAGGGCGCCAGGACATAGCTGCGGATCTGGGAGCCCCAGGCGACATCGGACTTCTCGCCCGAGGCCTGGGCCACCTTCTCCTCGAACTTGCGCCGTTCCAGTTCGTAGAGCCGGCCCTTGAGGACCTTCAGGGCAGTGGCGCGGTTCTGGATCTGGCTGCGCTCGTTCTGGCAGCTGACCACGGTCCCGGTGGGCAGGTGGGTGAAGCGCACCGCCGACTCGGTGCGGTTCACGTGCTGGCCGCCGGCGCCGCTGGCCCGGAACACGTCGATCCGCAGGTCCTTCTCGGGGATCTCGATCTCGATGGTGTCGTCCAGTTCCGGGCTCACGTAGACCGCGGCGAAGCTGGTGTGGCGGCGCTTGGCCGCGTCGAACGGCGAGATCCGGACCAGCCGGTGGACCCCGGCCTCGGCCCGCAGGTAGCCGTAGGCGTAGGGGGCGGTCACCAGGAAGGTGGCACCCTTGATCCCGGCCTCGTCGCCCTCCTGGAAGTCCAGCATCTCGGTCTTCCAGCCCTTGGACTCGCAGTAGCGCAGGTACATGCGCAGGAGCATGGCGGCCCAGTCGCAGCTCTCGGTGCCGCCGGCCCCCGGGGCGATGGCGACGATGGCGTTGTTGGCGTCCAGCTCGCCGCTGAGCATCATGCGCAGCTCGGCGTCCTCGATCGTGCGCCGCAGCTGCGCCTCCAGGACCTCGGCCTCGAGCAGCATCTCGGCGTCGTCCCGGGCCAGCTCCAGGGCCGTCTCCAGGTCCTCCAGCCCGCCACCCAGGCGCTTGGCCAGGGCGATCTCGTCGGTGAGGACGCCGCGCTTCTTGAGGATCGGCTTGGCCGCCTCCGGGCTGTCCCAGAAGCCGGGGGCCGCGGTCTGCTCTTCTATCTGTTCCATTTCGAGGAGCTTGCGTTCGGGGTCCAGGTGCCTTCGCAACTGCTGGACCCGGGGCTCCAGTTCGTTCTTGGCCCGGTTGAGGGAATCAAAGTCCATAATCCATCCAGAGGCAGCGGCCCCATCCCACTTTAGCCTTCAATGGCCTTCCCCGAAACTCTGGCCGGGGAGATCTGCGGATCCCAAGGTATCCTCAAGGGATGGTTGATGCGCTTTCGGTCCTGCCCGAGGATATGGAGCCCACCTTGCGGGGGTTCCTGACCGGGCATGGGGGAACCCCCCTGGCCTTCGCCCGCTGGGAGCAGGCCGGCCCCGCCCGGGGCCGGGTGGTGATCGCCCACGGCTACGGGGAGCATGGGGAGCGCTACCGGCACACCGCCAAATGGCTGCACCGGCTGGGCTGGTCGGTCACGGCCATGGACCACCAGGGCTTCGGCCGCAGCGGCGGGATCCGCGGCGATGCCCGCGGGATCCGCGGGCCGGTCGAGGACCTGGCCCTGATGCTGCACCAGGAGCGCCTCCATGACAGCCCCCTCCCGGGTTCCCCGCGCCTGCCCCTGATCCTGCTGGGGCACAGTTTCGGCGGCCTCCTGGGGCTGCTCACGGTGCTCTGGCACCCGGATGCCCTGGACGGCCTGATCGCCTCCAGCCCGGCCCTGGTCCTGCGCCGGATCCCGCTCCCGCTCCGGGTCCTGGCCCGCTGCCTGCAGGTGACCATCCCCCACAAGCCCCTGGACATCAAGGGCGACAAGACCCAGGTCTGCTCGGACCCGGTGCTCGTCCAGCGCTACTGGAACGATCCGCTCTGCCACCACAAGGTCACCGCGGCCTTCCTGGCGGCCCTCGAGGAGGGGCGCCGCGAACTCATGCCCATGGGGGCCGAGATGGAGCGCCCGATCCTGCTCCTGGAGGCCGGCGAGGACAGCGTGGCCGACCCGGACGGCGCCGAGGCGTTCTGGGCCGCGATTCCTGCTCGGTTGCTCGCTCGATACCGGCTGGCCGGGTTCTACCATGAGATATTCCATGACCTGCGCCGGTCCGAGGCCGAACGCCTCACCGAGGACTGGATGAACCGGGTCTTCCCGGTCCCCGCTCCCGTTCCCTCCCTGTCGAACTGAACCACCAAAGGAATTCCATGATCCGACGTTCCAAGCTCCCCCTCGCCCTCTGCGCCCTCCTGATCCTGGGCGCCGGGGTGGCCTGCAAGAAGCCCAAGGACAAACCCAAGGGCGCGGAGCCGCTGTCCCAGACCGCCGCCCAGATCCTGGACGAGGGGCTGATCTACATGCAGAACGGCCGCTGGGACGAGGGCCGCAAGATCCTGCGGGTCATCGAGGAGCGCCTGCCCTCCGCCAAGGAGTTCCCCGCCTCCAAGCTGCTGGTGGCCGACAGCTTCTTCTTCGGTTCCACGACCACCTACCCCGAAGCCCTGGTGGAGTACAAGAGCTTCCTCAACTACTTCCCGCGCCATGAGCGCAAGGACTACGCCCTCTACCGGATCGCCCTCTGCCACTATGCCGCGATCACCAACGCGGAGCGGGACCAGGCCGAGACCCGGCTGGCCCTGGCGGCCTTCCAGCAGCTCCTGAAGGAGGCCCCGGGCTCGGTCTACGCGGTCGACGCCAAGGCCAAGATCAACCAGTGCTGGCGGCGCATGGCCGAGTCCGAGCTGAGCATCGGCATCTTCATGGTCAAGAACTACCAGTTCACCGCCGCCGTCAACCGCATCAAGGGCGTCCTGGAGACCTTCCCGGAATACGCCGACCGCGAGCGGGCCTACTACTACCTGGGCGAAGGCCTGCGCCAGCGTCCCCTGGCCCGGGAACTGTTCCGCCAGTTCAGCAAGGACTTCGGCGCCAAGATCGGCCAGGAGGACATGACCAAGTACACCAAGCCCCAGCAGGTCCAGTTCGACAAGGAATTCGCCGCCTACGTCAAGGAGGAGGATACCAAGGTCAAGGAGGAGTCCCGCGGCTACTACCAGAAGCTGGTGGAGAGCTATCCCGGCAGCGAGTGGGCCGCCCGCGCCAACGACCGCCTGATCGAAATGGGCAAGGCCGGACGCAAGGAAGAGCTCGACAGCTGATTCCTCCCCGCCCAGGCCTGTCCTGCCGGTGGCTGCGGGACTGATCGCGCCGGTTCCCCCCTTGGCGCCGACCCATTGCGGGTTCCCGTTTATGGCCCTGACCCACCGCTACGCTCGCAGAACAAGATTCTGCTCGCGTTAGCCGTACCCAAACTCTAAAGAAACTTTGCGTTGGGAGTGAGGCGCCGCACTTCCAACGCAATGCGCTTTTCAAGTTTGGGTACGGCTGACGCGAGCAGAATCTTGTTCTGCGAGCGTAGCGGTGGGTCAGGGCCATAAACGGGAACCCGAAATGGGTCGGCGCCAAGGGGGGAACCGATGCGACCAATACAGCAGCCACCGGCAGGGCAGGCTTGGATGCGCCGATAGGTTCGGGCTTCCGCTACTTCTTGCCGAAGAACCCCAGCAGCCCCTGGGCGACCTCTTCCCGCATCGCCGGGGTCATCTCCGGGTAGACCGGCAGGCTGAGGACTTCGGCCGCGGCCAATTCGGATTCGGCCAGCTGGCCCTTCTTGTAGCCCAGATACTCGAAGCAGGGCTGCTCGTGGAGGCCGATCGGGTAGTAGATGGCGCAGCCGATGCCCAGGCCGCGCAGGTGCGCCATCAGGGCGTCGCGCCGGCCGGCCTTCACCCGGACCGTGAACTGGTTGTAGATGTGGCGGCCTTCGGGGATCTTCTCGAGGGGCAGGGCCATTTCGTCCGGAGCGATGGCTCCGAGGCGCTCGATGTACCACTGGGCGTGGCGGCGGCGGCCTTCGTGCCAGCCTTCCAGCATGGGCAGCTTGGCCCGCAGGACCAGGCCCTGGAACTCGTCGATCCGGCCGTTCATGCCGATCTCGTGGTGGACGTAGACCGGCTCCATGCCGTGCACCCGCAGGCGGCGGACCTTGGCGGCCAGCTTCTCGTCGTCCTTGATCAGGGTCATGCCGGCGTCGCCGAACGCGCCCAGGTTCTTGGTGGGGTAGAAGCTGCACCCGGTCATCTGGCCGAACTGGCCGGCCGAGCGGCCCCAGCCCTTGGCGCCCAGGGACTGGCAGGCGTCTTCCAGCACCGGGATCCCGTGGCGGTCGGCGACGGCCATGATGGCCGGCATCTCCGCCAGCTGGCCGAACAGGTGCACCGGGATGATGGCCTTGGTGCGCGGCGTGATGGCGGCCTCCACCAGGGCGCCGGTGATGTTGAAGGTCTCCGGGTCGATGTCGATGAACACCGGGGTCGCGCCCAGGCGGGAGACCACCCCCGCGGTGGCGAAGAAGGTGAAGGAGGGCAGGATCACCTCGTCCCCGTGCTTGATGTCCAGGGCCATCAGGGCGATCAGCAGGGCGTCGGTGCCGCTGGACATGCCCACGGCGTAGCGGGCGCCGGAATATTCGGCCAGTTCGGCCTCGAGCCCCTTGACGTTCTCGCCCAGCACGAAGCTGGAGCGGTCGATGATGGCGGAAAGCCCCTGGAGGATCTGGTCCTTCACGGAGGCGTTCTGGGGGGCGAGTTCGAGCATCGGGACGGCCATGAAAACTCCAAGATATCTTTCGATTATGCCATTCCCGGGCGGGGCCTGAGCCGCGGATCGGGGAATTCGTGATTTACGTATCGTTTCAAATCCGGAGTTTGCGCCGGACCAGGCCGGTGAGGACGGCCGCCTCGGGGACCCGGAATAGCAGCAGCAGACCCCAGTAGACCAGGCCGCACAGGGCGATCAGCGGGAACAGCCGCAGGCTGGTCCCGGCCAGCCCATGGAAGACCCCCAGCCGCAGGGCCCGGGCCCCGGCCCAGGCCAGCCCGCCCATCCCGGCCGCCGCGAGGCCCATGACCAGCCAGCCTCCGACCACCTCCCGGGCCGGCACGGCGTCCATGCGCCGGCGCAGGCCGGCCACCAGGAAGGCCAGCCCGGCGAGGCTGGCCAGGCCATTGGCCAGGGCGATCCCGCCGGTGCCGAGGTGGCGCATGAGCACGATCGAGAGCAGAACGTTCACCCCCATCCCCAGCAGGGCGGCGTAGGCGGGCCGGGTGTAGTCCTTGAGCGCGTAGAGGCACTGGGCGGTGATCCGGCCGGTGGCGATGAACAGAAGGCCCACCGCCTGGAAGGCCAGGGTGGTGGCGGTCCATTCCACATCATGGGCGCTGTAGCGGCCGGTCTGGAAGATCAGGGCGATGATCGGCCGGGCCAGGACGGCCATGCCGACCGCCCCGGGGATGGCCAGCACCGCCGTGCCGCGCAGGGCCCCGGCCAGGCTTTTGCGCAGCCCCTCCCGGTCGCCGGCCTCCACCAGCCGGCTCATGGCCGGCAGGCTCACGGTGGCCACGCTGGCGGCGAACACGCCCAGAACCATCTCCCCCATCATGTTGGAGTTGAACAGAACGGTCTGGGCCCCCACCGGCAGCTGGGAGGCCAGCACCGTGGAGATGAGCACGTTGATCGGGTGGATGCCGGTGCCCAGGAGCCCCGGCGCCATCCGCCCGAGCGCCCGGCGCACCCCCGGATGGCGGAAATGGAGGCCCCAGCGGATCCCGAAGCCCAGGCCGTGGAAGGCCGGCCAGAGCATGTACAGCTGGGCCACGCCACCCACCAGCGTCGCCGCGGCCAGCACCAGGGCGGCCCGCTCCGGGCTGCGCCAGGCGGCCGGTCCGAGGCCGAGGCAGGCCAGACTGAAGCTGATGAAGACCAGGTTCCAGATGGTCGAAACCGAGGCCGGCAGGCCGAACCGCCCCCGCAGGTTGAGCACCGCCGACAGCCCGGCCGTCAGGCTTACCAGCGCCAGGTAGGGGAACATGATCCGGGCCAGGATCGTCGTCAGCGCCATGGCTTCGGGCACGGGCCGAAGCCCCCGGAGCACCTCCCAGAGGATTCCGAACTGCTGCCACCAGCGGGCGGTTGGATCCAGCCGGCCGAGCATCTGCAGGCCGGTGAGCAGGCCCATGGCCGGCATGGCCAAAAGGCACAGGATGGAAAGGGACAACGCCAGGGTTCCCAGGAACTTGGCGACCATCACCCGAGCCTCGGCCGCCCCCTCCCGGCCCTCCACCTCGCTGACGGTGGGCAGAAAGGCGGACGTCATGGTGCCCTCCGCCGTGAACCGGCGCAGGAGATTGGGGATCCGGAAGGCCACGAAGAACGCCTCGGCGGCCGGGCCGGCGCCCAGGTAATAGGCCACCACCCGGCTCTGGAGCATGCCAGTGATGCGGGAGAGCAGGGTCAGCACGGCCACGACGCCCGCGGAGCGGAGCATGGAGGATTGCCGGGCGGGCGAGTTGGCGGGCTCCTGGGGCATGGACACCGTAGGCAAAAGGAAAGGGGATCGTTGCTCCACTCTAGCAAAGCGACCCGGACGGCCCGGCTTCTAGATTTCAACATAAATTAATATTTTATTGATTGCCCGATCCAGGCCCCTAACTTCTGTCAGGGCAAGTCGGAACCCGGAGCCTTGATCGTGACTATTAAATCATTAAAAACAAAAACGATTCAAGCCATTACCGGCCTTCTGCTGCTGGCCGGTTCCGTGGCCATGGCCCAGCCGGCCAGCCCGCGCGTCATCCCCGGCACCGTCGCCGATGATTTCGGCACCCTCGCCCTGGGCGGGCCCCGCGCCACCGCGACCCTGACCTTCACCTTCACTTCCGGTGGCAGCCTCGGCGGGCCCCCCGCGGTCCTGACGTTGGGCGCCCCGGGTCTGGACTTCACCGATGCCGGCACCGGCTCCCTGACGGTCAACGGGGCCCACGCCTACCGGGCCGGCGACACTGGCACCGTGGACGTGGTCTTCCGCCCGACCCTGCCGGGCAGCCGGTCCGGGGCCGTGGTCCTCTGGGACCGCACCGGTGCGGTGGTGGCCACGACCTACCTGCAGGGGCTGGGCTCGGGGCCCCAGGTGGTGTTCCAGCCCTGGACCGCGACCCCGGTCCCGCTCCCCTCCGTCAGCTCCAGCGACGCGCCGCCGACCCCCACCGGGGTGGCGGTGGATGGCGCCGGGCACATCTATGTGGCCGATCCCGCCAACAACCGGGTGGTCATGGAGTCCCAGGCCATGGGCGGCACCCAGACCGTGGTCTACGCCCAGCCGGCGATTCCCGGGGCCCAGGGCGTGTCCGGCGTGGCCCTGGACGGCGCCGGCAACGTCTACATCGCCGACACTCCGAACAACCAGGTGCTGAAGCTGGTCCCGCGGCGGAGCGGCACGGTCCCGGTTTTCGACCCGGCCGTCGTGCTGGGGGGCCTGAACGCCCCCCGGGGGGTGGCCGTGGGTGGTGCCGGCACCGTCTACATCGCCGATACCGGAAACAACCAGGTGCTGCAGCTGGCCTGGAGCGGCACCGCCTATGCCGCCAGCGCCCAGGTGGTGGACGCCGCCCTGGCCGGCCCCCAGGGGGTGGCGGTGGACGCGGCGGGTGACGTCATCATCGCCGATACCGGCGAGTACGGCGTCTGGGTGGAAACAGCCTCCGGGGGCGGCTACAGCCGGATCGGGTTGCCCGGGCTCGAGGGCTTCGGCGGGGCCGTGGGCCTGGTCCTCGACCCCGCCGGCGATATCCTGGTCGCCGAGAACCGGTTCGGCCCGGTCATCCTGAACACCCCCCAGGGCGGCGGCTATGCTTCCAGCCGGATCCTGATCGGGGCCCCCCTGACCACGCCCTGCGGGATGGCCATGGACGGGCTGGGCAACCTGTTCATCGCCGACTCCGATGGCGGGCAGGTGGTCCGGATCGACCAGGCGGATCCGCCGGACCTCACCTTCGCCGCGACCCCGGTCGGGGTGGCCAGCCCCGACAGTCCCCAGTCGGTCACGGTCTGGAACATCGGCAACGCCGACCTGATCCTCCCGGTCCCGGCCTCCGGGGCGGATCCGGTGTTCCCGGCCGGGTGGTCCCTGGATGCCGCCAGCACCCTCGCGGCCACCACCAGCCTGTCCGGCGCCCCGGGGGTGCTGGCGGCCGGCACCTCCGCCACCCTGGCGATCGATTTCGCGCCGGCCTGCGCCGGCCCCGCCGAGGGTTCCCTGGTGCTGACCGATACGGCCCTGAACGCTGCCGGCCCCGCCTACGCCGCCCAGGCCATCCTGCTCACCGGCTGGGGTTCGGGAATCTACATCACCCCTTCGACCCTGCCCCACGGCCGGGTCGGCGCCGCCTATGCCCTGGCCCTGGCCGGCGCCGGCGGGACCGCCCCCTACACCCTCAGCCTCGCCGCCGGCGCCTTGCCGCCCGGGCTGGGCCTGGGTGCTTCCGGCAGCCTGACCGGCACGCCCACCGCGGCTGGCACCTTCCCGTTCACCATTCTCGGCACGGATTCGACCCCCGCCACGGGCAGCAGCCCCCTGAGCCTGACGATCGATCCCGGCGCGGCGACCGTGACCCTGGGCAGCCTGGCCCAGACCTACTCCGGTTTGCCTCTGGCGGCCACGGTCACCACCAACCCGCCGGGCCTGGCGGTGGCCTTGACCTATGACGGCGGTCCGGGGGCGCCGGTGGCCGCCGGCAGCCACGCGGTCGTCGCCACCGTGGCGGATCCCGGCTACCAGGGCTCGGCCACCGGCACCCTGGTGATCGCCAAGGCCGCCGGCACGGTGACCCTTGCCGGCCTGGCCCAGACCTTCACCGGCTCGCCCCTGGCGGCCAGCGCGAGCACCGTGCCGCCCGGCCTGGGCGTGGCGCTGACCTACGACGGCAGCGCCACAGCACCCACCGCCCCGGGCGCCTATGCCGTGCTGGCGACCCTCGCCGATCCCGATTACCAGGGCTCGGCCAGCGGCACCCTGGTGATCGCCAAGGCCGCCGGCACGGTGACCCTGGCCGGCCTGGCCCAGACCTTCACCGGCTCGCCCCTGCCGGTCACCGCCAGCACCGTCCCGCCCGGTCTGGGCGTGGCGCTCACATACGACGGCGACGCCACGGCGCCCACCGCCCCGGGCAGCTACGCGGTGCTCGCCACCCTCTCGGATCCCGACTACCAGGGTTCGGCCAGCGGCACCCTCGTCATCTCCGAGGCGGCCGCCAAGGTGCTCCTGACGGTCTCGGGCGACGACCACCTGGGCGATCCCGAGACCCTCACGGCCATGGTTTCCGGCAGCACCACCGCCAGCCGCGCGGGAGCGGCCGCTGCGCCGGCCCCGACCGGAACCGTGACCTTCATGGACGGCACCTCGGCACTGGCCACGGTGGCCTTGTCGGGAGGCCGGGCGGTCTACGCCACCACCGCGCTGGCGGTGGGGCCCCACGCCCTGTCGGCGGTCTACAGCGGCGATGCGGAATACCCCGGGAGCCAGTCCGCCACCCACGGCGAGGTCGTGGTGCCGGCGGCCCTGGCCATCCAGGCCCCGGACCAGGATCTGGCCCTATCCCCCGGCGGGGCGGTCACCACGGAACTTTCGCTGGGCAGCGTGGGGGCGTTCGCCGGCGGGCCCATCACCTTGACGGTCACCGGCCTGCCGGCGGGATTCCGCGCGGAGTTCTCGCCCGCGGTCCTGGCCGCCCTTCCCGCCACGGTGACCCTGCGGATCTTCGACCGCTCCCGGACCCTGGCCGTGGCCGGCACCGGCCCGGTCCCGGGGCCCTGGGCCGGCCCGGTCCTGGCCGCCGCCGTCCTCCTGTCGGCCCTGGCCGGGTCGCGGCGGCGGGCCCTGCCCGCGCGGGCCGCCCTGGTCCTGGCCATCGGCCTGGCGTGCGGGTCCCCCCCTCCATACCGCCCGGTCGGGCCGCCAGCTCCGGGGCCGCGGCCGGCCAACGATACCTTGACCGTCACGGCTGCGGCTCCGGGGTTGACCCTGGCCACCTGCACCCTCCACCTGACCTCGAGCTGACAAGGTCCCGCCGTGCGGATCTCCCCCGATGCCCCCGCCGAACCGGCCCTTCTGGAAGGGCCGGTGATCCAGGCCCTGCTCGCATCCCTGGGCGGCCATGCCCTGATCCTGGACGCGGAGCTGCGGCTGCGGGCCGCCGACCCGGGGGCGGCCGCGGACCTGGGCCTGGCGGCCGGACCCGGCGGCACCGATATCCTCCCCGTCCTGGCCCGAACCCAGTTCGCCTCCCGGGGCTACCAGCTCTGCGGCGCGCCCCTGCCGATCGGCCAGGGGCTGCACATCTGGATCCTGCGGGACATCCGGGCCCGGGAGCGCCGGGAGGAGCTGGAAATGGTATACCTCCACCTGCTCCTGGGGGCCCTGGGGGGGGCTCCCGGCCACGGCGCCAGCTGGTCCCGGAAGGCCTGGGAGGTCGCGCTGGACCTCTACCGCGACGTGGTGGCCCCGCGACTGGGGGAGGAGCACCCGAGGGAGGCGCCTGGCGCCCGGGCCGCCGAAGCCGGAGAGATCGCCACGGAGGACGGCCCCGAGTCCGAACCCGTGGAGGCAGGGGCTCCGACGGTGCTGGTGGCGGACGACTCCCCGGTGCTCCGCCGCCTGCTCAAGGCGATCCTGGGCAAGGACTACCGTGTCCTCACGGCGGCCGACGGCGCCGAGGCCCTGGCGGCCGCCCGCACCCACGGTCCGGACCTGATCCTGCTGGATGTCCTGATGCCGGTCATGGATGGTTTCGCGGCCTGCGTCCAGCTCAAGGCGGACCCGCGGACCCGGGACATCCCGGTGCTGTTCCTGACCGCCCTGCAGGGGGAGGCGGATGAGGTCCGGGGCCTGGATGCCGGCGCGGTGGACTTCATCCAGAAGCCCCTCAACGCCGCCACGGTGGCCGCCCGGGTCCGCACCCACCTGGGCCTGCGGCGGGCCCGGGAGGAGCTGAAGATCCTGGCGGCCGAGGACGCGCTCACGGGATTGGCCAACCGCCGGCGCTTCGACCAGCTCCTGGCCCAGGAATGGCAGCGCGGCGCCCGCGAGGGCAAGCCGCTCTCGCTGATCCTGGGCGATGTGGACGCCTTCAAGGCCTACAACGACGCCTACGGCCACGTGGCCGGGGACGGCTGCCTGAAGGCGGTGGCGGCGGTGTTCCGCGGCGCCATGCGCCGGCCCGCGGACCTGGCGGCCCGGTTCGGCGGGGAGGAATTCATCTGCCTCCTGCCCGAGACCGACGAGGCCGGGGCCCGGGTCCTCGCCGAGGGCCTCACTTCCGCCCTGGCCAGCCAGGCGATCCCCCACGCCCACTCGGAGGTGGCCGACCGGGTCACGGTGAGCCTGGGGGTGGCCACCGCCATCCCGGTCCTGGGCGGCCGGGCCTGGGATCTGGTGGAGGAGGCCGACCGCCGGATGTACCGGGCCAAGCGCCTGGCCAAGGCGAAGGTCCCGCCCGCACAGGAATGAGTCATCATTGACGGATGAAGAAACGTTCCGGGTGGCGTCGGCTGTTGGGCTGGGCGGGTCTGGCGATCCTCGCCGGGGTCGGGCTGACCGTGGTGACGGCCCTGGTGTTCCGGTTCGTGCCGGTGCCCGGGTCGGCGCTCATGATGGAGCGCCGCCTGACGGCTGCCGTCCAGGGCAAGTCCTACCATGCGGTCCAGCGCTGGACGCCCCTGGACGAGATCGCGCCGTGCATGGGCGTGGCGGTGATCGCCGCCGAGGACCAGAACTTCCCGGACCACTTCGGCTTCGATTGGCAGGCCATCGAGAAGGCCATGGCCCACAATGAGCACAGCCGGAAGAAGCGGGGCGCCTCCACCCTCTCCCAGCAGACCGCCAAGAACCTGTTCCTGTGGGAGCGCCGGTCCTGGGCCCGAAAGGGCTTCGAGGTCTATTTCACCCTGCTGCTGGAGACCACCTGGTCCAAGCGGCGGATCCTGGAGGTCTACCTGAACATCGTCGAGTTTGGCGACGGCGTGTTCGGGGTGGAGGCGGCCTCGCGCAAATACTTCGGCAAGCCCGCCCGGGCCCTTTCGGCGGGGGAGGCGGCCCTGCTGGCGGCCGTTCTGCCGAGCCCGCTCCGCTACCGGGCCGATGCGCCCAGCGCGTACGTGCGCGGTCGCCAGGAATGGATCCTCAACCAGATGCGCCAACTGGGCGGCAACGAGGTCGTGCGGGCGCTCTGAGACCTAGGCCGTTATGTTGATGCCGGTGCCCTGGGCGATCATCTGGGCCAGCTGGGCGCCCATGGAGGCTTCAATATCCAGGGCCTTCTTCAAGGTTCCCACCGAGGCCTGAGTGGCGACCGTGGCCTGGCCCGTGCCGACGGCTCCGCCCGCGCTCGGGTCCTGCCCGGCGGCAAGGGTCTGGGCGGCCATGGCGGCGTAGTTCTGGTTCACCTGGCTGGCGGCAGCCAGACTGCTCAAGGCCACGGGATCCATCTTGCCTCCGATGATCCCCTATCGGCAGATTCGCCGCCGGCCTCCAGTCCGATTCCGCAGGCGGCGCCCCCGGCAACCTTTGCATGCCGGCCGGGCCGGAACCGCTGAAAACCGGGCTGGAAATCGGAACAGGAAATGCATCGGATTTTGCGGGGAGGCAATATATGTCCAGTGTCAATTCGGTCAATTCCCAATATTTCCTTGAGCAGCTCAAGGCCCAGTCGTCGGCCGGTAGCAGCCAGACGGCAAGCTCGACCTCCTCCCAGCCCGCCGGCGCGGACTCCTTTGCCGCCCTGTTCCAGTCGATCCTCTCCGGCCAGGCCACCACGCCCACGGTCACCAGCACCGCCACCCAGACCTCCGGCACCTCCAAGTTGGCCACCGATCTGGCCGCCCTGGGCCAGGACCTCTCGGGCTCCAACATCGCCGCCGCCCAGCTGGCCCTCCAGGCCCTGACCTCGGATATCCAGGGCACCCAGGCCCACCACCACCATCACCATCACCCGGCCAGCACCGACACGGCCTCCCAGGACGCCACCGCCACCGCCGGCACCGCCACGGCTGGTTCCGCCGACGCCACCACCACGGGAGCCTCCGCCGTCACGGCCCCGACCTCCACCAGCGCCACCCAGATCATGAATCTGCTTATGGGCATGATCTAGTCCTGGAGCCGCCTGTCGGGATTGAACCGACGACCTTCCGCTTACAAGGCGGGAGCTCTACCCCTGAGCTAAGGCGGCCCGATTGGTTCTACGTGAACCCACTCTAACCTGTGCACCTCTATTGCACTTCTGGCCATTCTGAAGTTTCTGCCTGCCGTGCTCCCAAAAGGAGCCGGTATGCCCGTCACCTACCATCATGGACTCGCCAAACAACCTTCCGGGGTCTTCTACTACTGCTTCCGGATCAATGGCAGACAGTACAAAGGAAGCACCAGAGCGTCCGACCTTGCCACAGCCAAGATGGTGATGGAGGAGAAATGCCGCCAGGTCCTTCAGGGGGAGTGCGGCATCAAGCGGATTCCGACCCTTGCCGAGGTCACGCGTAATTGGCTCCAGGTCCATAAGGCGGTCCATAGCAGGCGCCATCTAACCGATGTGGAATGTGTATCGCGGCTTTGGATTCTCCCCAGCATCGGGAACCGCCCCGTCGACAAGATCAACACTGGTGACGTCCTACGCCTCCGAGCAAGGATGTTGGAGGCGGGGCGTAGTCCCGTGAGCGTGAATGACATGCTCAAGATCCTCAAGCTCCTGGTGAATTTCTCGGTTAAGGTCGGGGATCTCAAGTGCCTTCCGTTCCAGGTAGCGTTTCTGCGGGTCCAGAAGAAACCGCGTCCCATTGTCCCCGCCTCCAGGATTCAGGACTTCCTGGGGGCGATGGACAAGGCTGCCCAGAATCCGCATGTTGCTGTCCTTATAAGGGTGATGATTGGCTTGGGGCTGCGTGAGGCGGAAGCCCTGGGGATGCGCTGGGAGTGGTTCGACCCAACCCATCGGACCTATGTTGTCGGCAAAGCCAAAGGCAAGGAAGCACGGGTTCTGCCTGTTCCCAATTGGGTATGGAACGCCATCCACGCTATGCCTAAGCCTCGTCTAAGCGAGTGGGTATTTCCAGCTGAGGATGGCAAGCCGCACCGTTCCCAGTTCTGCAAGAAAGCCCTTCAGCGAGTTTGTGCGGCGTTGGGGTTGGGCAATGTCACCCAGCATCGCTTAAGGGCCACCTTTGCGAGCCTTCATGCTGAGGTGGGAACGGCCATCCCAGAGATTCAGGGGATGCTGGGCCACAAGAACATCCAAACCACGATGATCTATGTCGAGACCGGCCTTGTTGCAAAGCGGAAGTCCCAGGATGTCTTAAGCAAACGTCTTGGACTGGCGTAACAACCAAGCTTCTGCCAACCGAGCCCACCAAGGACATTCCATCTCCCTTGCATGCTGCCGTTCCTTAGAATCTTCCAAAGGAAGGGCAGGGATGGGAGTTCTAGCCACAGAGCTACTCAGGCCCGAACAGACACGACAAGGCCCCAATAAATATGATTCTTGGGGCCTTCCTTCTGCCAAAACCAAGTTGATTCCGAGTAATAAAATCTAATGGCTTGCCATAAGTGCCATTTTTGAATTTTTACTTATCGTTAAGTCATTTAGAATCAATAGCCAAATCTGATAGTGATACATGCTCCCAGCCACCACTCACGCTTATATGTCTGAGCTGGCTGCTCCGCCATTCCCTGGTTCCTTCCAATGGGGGAAGGGCGGGGTACCGAGTATTTTGAGGCTTGAGACAAGGTATCCACGGACAAGGTAGACATTCTTGAATGGAATCTAAATCATTCTGTAGAGCCAGTCAAAAACTGAGTATTAGCAATTTGAGGATGATTCCTCACACACCTCAAAGGAGCTACACCATGAACGAAGAACAAGAACTGACTGAATGCCAAAAGGAGTTTGTCCTTGCCTCTCGTCTCCAAAAGAGTGGGAAACCTCTTACGCAAATGGAGGCTTATGCTCTCTACCAGATCCTATGGGATTGCCAGTGTCGCTTTATGACGGTTGGGCATCCTGATTACTGCCAGGAATTTGTGGAGGTCCTCTTGCAAAGAGAGGGGCCAGAACCAGCCAGCATAAAGAAGGCTCGTTTGGCCTACATGGCTTCTCTGCGCAAGGGTAATTAAGGCAGAGGGAAGGCTCAGGCTTAACCTACCAAACTATTCACCTGGAGCATTTTAGAGGCTCTAGCGCGTCTACCCCCATCACTCCCTGGTTCGTTCAAAAAAGGGGGGGCGGGGGCTTTGGGGGGGGTAATTAGCAGAAAAGGTGAGAAGGAAGAATAGTGGGATGGTGAGGAATGAAGCGTTAAGCGGAATTGACGAACCAGACCTGTCCCCTAATAGTATTAAGTATATCAATCTCGACTCTATCTCTACATTTACATTTCGATCTATCGTCTCGATATACTTCTAACCTCTCCTTCTGAATATCTCCTTTATACGGTCTTGGTCTAACCTATTCCTTTCAGTCTATCTCTATTATAGGGTTGCGATGTTTGAAAATAAATGACTTAGTATTCACATAGCTAAATTTAAATATATTTTTATAAGTGAATTAAAAAATTAAATTTCTGAAGTATTAAGTAGATAGTGCTGAAAAGCCAAACCGAAAGGAGTTACACCATGACCAGAGGAAGACCAATAGGAAGCAAGAACAGACCAAAGAGGAACATCTGGAAGGAGATAGAAGAAGCCAGACAGGTACTAATACTCATTCAAGAGGCAGCGGAAGCCACGAACAAGAAATTAATTCCCCTCGGCTTTCCAGGGCTTTCGGCCAGAATGATTCTGGCAGAAGTGAACGAGGAACTGGCAAAGCTCGAACTACCCGCTTTGAGCCTGTCTGAGTTGAAGCATAACCTGACGACCCTTGGGTATCGTCCCAATGAAAGAGCTTACAGCCCCTCCCTCCAGGCCATGTACACGGCTTGGTCAAAGGAGTCTGTATGAGCGTCCAATTCCCCTGGTACAAGTGGCACAGAGGCGCCGTTCCAATTATGTCATCACTAAGCTTTGAGCAGCAGGGCTTTTTGCTTGCTTTGGGATGCCTATATCTTGAAAAGAACCATTCGCTTCCAGACAAAAATTTGACTACCCTGGCTAGCTACCTATTCATCACTGAAGAAGAGTTAAGCAGAGTTTGGACCCCAGAGAATAAGAGGCTCTGGGAATTCATGAAGGTCTATCTTGATGACCAAAAGGTATCCATTGAAGAGGCTAGGGAAGCGTTAAAAGAAAGGATTAAAGCTGCGAAAGCGAAAAAAGCGCAGGAAGGTAAAAAATGAGTGAAGCAATTAAAAGTCCAACCTCACCATTAGCATTAATCTTACTATGGCAATTGACCACCAAAGAGAACACGCATGAAGAATGTATAAGAGTCTCTGAATCATGGATGGAGTTGGAAAGGAACCTGCTTCTGCTAAAACCTTTTCTTCAGGGAAATAACGTTTGGTCTGCCATTAATGACTTACGAGAAACATACTCAACAAACAAGAAACCCATGAGTGAAATAGTCTTTGTTTCTTACCTAAAGGAAGAGTTCGATCAGCTTTACAGTGAATATGTCATGATGGATGATGAAGATACGAAACCCCTATCAGTTGAAGATATAGCACAATTTATCGTCATTCAAAAACAAAGGAAACTCATCAAGGAAGGCATTGAGAAGAGCAAAGATGTCCTGGCGGAAGAGGGACCAGCAAAGGCGCAGACCTTCCTTCAAGATTTCGCCATGTCCATTCCTCTGGACGGTGAAATTATTGAAGCCAACTTGAATAATGACAATGTCTTGCAAGGAGTCAAGGAGCATTTGGATGATACCATTGCCAGATTTGAGTCGGGAACACTCAATATCAAGACAGGTTTGCGGCAAATTGACGATTTGAACGTCTTTCCGCAGCATGGACAAATGGTTGGTATCTTGGGCGCAGCTGGTGGTTTCAAATCCACCTTCGCCAGAACCTATGCCTACAATGCTTGTATGCAAAATTTTTCCATCGTATATTTTCCACTTGAAACTACTATTAATGTTGAACTTGACCTATTTACTGTTCAGCATGTCTTGAGGAACAAGCCATGGTCAGGACTCAATAGAACCATGTGTAACAACGGAACGATTGGTAGGGATACCAAAGAGTACAAGGACTATCAGTGGGGTATTCAGGACCTAAAAAGGTTGGCGGCTGAACGCGAAATTAAGCTTCCAACCTTCTTGGACTTTCCTACCAGAACCTCATGGGCTGGCATCAGAAAGGAAATCTACAAGAGATGTAAAGCTGGAAAGATTGATATGGTATTTATTGACTATTTAACCTTGATTTCCAAAGATGGAGCCAAAGAACCAAGAGTTTTCATGGAAGATGTAATAATTGATCTTGCAAAACTTGCTAAATCTGAAGACATCACAGTAGTTACTCCCATGCAAGCTAATAGAAGTGGTAAATCGAATATTGGCAAGAGTAGAATTTGGGATTCGGCTGATATTTATAACTATTCAGAGCTTGAAAAGAGCTTCGACCTAATTTACTCAGTCTACAATGGCAAATATGAGGAAGAAACTTTGGGAGAAGACTCTAAAGGGAATGAAAGAATAATTAAACAAATCATTGAGATGCCATCCCATGAATTAGCAGTAGGAACCTGTAAGACTCGCTCAGTGCAGCCAATTAGAGAGGCTATAGAACTGTTCATCAACATCCAAGGCGGCTTCATCACCAACCATCCTGATTATATGGAAAGCATTGGAACAGAAGGGCTAAATGATATCACAGTTGCGTAGACAGAACATCTCAGACCACATTGATCTAAAGGAGCTTGCCTCGGAAATAGCCGGAATTAAGTGGAAAGGAAACGTATGTGACTGTCCATTCCATGACTCCGTCAGCAAGACGTCAATGAAATATTATCATAATGACAATCATTTACATTGTTTTGGGTGTCCATCGCATCAAAACCATTTTGATGCGGTCTGGTTTGTAGCAAAATTTAACAATTGGAATATAAGTAGAGCCATTAAATGGCTAGAAGTAACTTACAACATTAAACGCCTCAAAGAAGTTTCTCAAAATGATGAGGTTGATGATGAAGAAGAAGCTGAGTATTTAACCTTTGCTGTAGTATCCGATATATTCATAAAATGGATGAATGAACAGAATTTTGATACAGATAAGAGGCTGCGGCTTAGAAAAATCTATTGGGACGCCAATAATGATATGCTTGTATTGGCTAATATAATCGGGAAAACAACATTGTTTAAAATGCTTGAGGAATCAGGTTATGAAATCAATTAATCCATTCAATTTATTCGAGAGAACCAAAGCGCTTTATGAGGCAGAGTGTATTGATTGGTTAGATAGCTCCACTAAGCGTTTCATTGAATTCAGAAATTGGATTGTTGAACCAGATAGGGTCAAGCCAGCACTTGAGAAGGCAATGGTCAGATGGATTCCCAAGCAGATTGTTCCTGGTGGAGCATTTTTCTTTCCCATTTATGACCATCACAACTTCCTTAGCCTTGCACAGCTCAGGTATCTCGATCCTGACCCTCACAAATGTTTGGTCCACGGCTCTCTCCCAGACCATCTCAGCCCGTGGTGGTTTGGGAATGACCAAGAAACCCTTATACGGATTGCTGAGTTAAGGAAGGTGCTGATAGTGGAAGGTCCATCTGATGTCCTGGCCTGCAGGATCGCTTTGGGTAATTCCTACCCTGTTCTTAGCCCTCTTGGTAAGGAGCTTAAAGAAATTCACCAGAAAGACCTTCTTCTTCTCGGAGTTAAAAAGGTTCAGTTGTTGCTCGATTTTGATAAAGCCGGGCAGACCTCAGCAAATATCCAAAAGGAAAGTTTGCCGTTTAGGGTTCAGCGCATGATATGTCCATCGCATGACCCGTCAGATTGTCTTATTGTGGAATCGGCAATGAAGAAATTGTCAAAACTGTTATCGGTATTGTAACGGTGTACCATTAACATTAATACTAACTTATGAAGTTGGCTATGATGGCCTAGTCAATCAAGTATGGATGAATTTGTTTAAACATGTAGTTGAAATTAAACCGTCCCAAATTTTATCGTTTATCGGTATAATAGGAGGTAGGGGCAATCTTGCTCCTCTCAGGAGACCGATGAACAAAAAGGTAATATCAGTCCATATCAATGACTTTCTTGGTTTAAAGACTCCACTTACAGAAAAACAATTCATTCAGCTTCCCTGGGTCAAACTCTTCCGGCCCCTACATGGCAACAGCTTCTCGCTTCCTTGGGGGCTTCCAGAGGTGCGCCCCAAGGTCTGCTGGTACGTCTCAGGAGGCCGCGACTTTAGGCCACTGGTGTTCTGGAGCGATGTCTACCGGGAGCAGCGCCTGGCCCATCTCGCGCTTCCCCGGCCAGAGATGTTCGTGTACACGTGCTTGAGTCCGGATGGCGGTGGCCTTCATGGACTCAAGGTGGGGGATGTGCTCTTCCAGGACGGGCGTACCTTCATAACTCTCCTCTCCATCCAGCCATTGCGGATCGACCGGAAGAGGGTTGGCGTCGTCAACAATCCCAAATATGTCCAAATGGTTGATGACCCTCTTCGAGCACATGACTATGACGCCGCCTTGATGCAGGTAGAAGTGCGGAGCCTGACGATGGGCGCTTGCGAACGCTTCCCACTGCTCTATCTCGCCATGGAAAACCTCAACGCCTTCGATGTCTTGATGTCGAAGGGCTACTTCAGCGTGGAAAGCCTGGTGGCCACGCGGGAGGGCCTTGGTATGGGGGGATGCCGCAAGAGCATCATCCGGCACCTCTACACGGAAAACCGTATCCAGGACACATCCTTCAACCCGCAGTACGTGGTGACGTGGTCGGATTCCACTGATGAACTCTTCCGGAAATCGGCGAGGCCCTACTACCCAGAACTATGCCGGGTCGCTCCATACATCCCCGAATCCCTGGGTGGCTTCCCGCACCATCTCTACCGGCTTTATGAGAACCAAGAGGATTGCCGTTGAGGATTTTGGCGTTCTCTGACCTCCATGGGGACGGGTTCCTGGCTGCCTCCGACTTGATTGATCGGCACCATCCCGAATGGGTGGTCTGCTGTGGCGATATGCTTCCAGACTTCAATCAACGCCCGGCCAATCTTCGTCTCTTGGCCCAGCAGGAATTCTGGCGCGACCATCGACACCTCCTCACTCGCCAGGGGGTTGTGAGCACCCTGATTTTGGGAAACCATGAGCTGCCTGGGTTCCGTTATCCAGGAATGCAATCTCTCCCAGAGGGGTTTTCGGACAAGGTCGTGAGACTGGAAGGCATCCCCGGCGACTCAGGGCCTTTCAGTTTCGCCCAAGGAATGTCCGAGGCTGAACTTGAGGAGGAACTAAAGGAGCAACTCGCTAAAGTGGCGAATCCCCAGGTTTTTCTGAGTCATGCACCTCCCTATGGCAGTCGTGACCTGACTTTGCGAGGAAACCACATCGGTCACCGTCCTCTGTTTCGCTACCTTCACGGCCGAGAATGGCCCCATTCCTTGATTTTCTGTGGCCATGTTCACCAGTCCTTTGGCTTCGAGGAGGTCGGAGCCACCACGATTTTGAATGTTGCGACCGGGTATGCCCTGGTCGAATGGGAAGAAACTCAAATCCACGTCCTGGAAATGGCTCGCTTAGTCGAGAACCCCAATTTTTGGGATTCTCCTTGATAACCAAGTCGGTTGGAAGGCGAAGAATGGGCTAAAAGTGCCATATTCCCTCATTTTTTTGACCTGTATTTACTTTAATTTTACGGATGATTCACTGCCGACACTGATGAATTTCTTGCACGGTAGATATGATGATGGTTCAATCACAAATCATAATAAAGGTAACAAAACGAATGGAACGAAGGTCGATTTATCTTCTAAAAAAAATCTATGGGATTTAATGTATTCCTAATTACTCATAAACTATAATTATTGTCATAGGTATGAAAATTAAAAGCATATTAATTCCCAACCACATTTGAGGTCATTTTTTGAATATCCCTATTTTACATCAAATAGTAGAAGCCGCAATCGAATGGGCTGAGCAGGCTGTTCAATTGTCTAATGGTAGGTCATTGACAGAGAAAGAAGCAAATTTCGCTAGAAGGGTAGGCGTAAAATGTCCTGAATTGATAAGGATTTCAATTGTTGGCGAAATTCCCATGCCACAGAAAGATCCTTTGAGAACAGTGGCCTTAAGTCTTGGTCTTGACCACCCTGACGGTCTCTCGCTTGGGTATTGCATCTTTCTTAGGCAGAATGAGGAAGCGTCGATGAACGGTATCCTTAAACATGAGTGCCGACATGTAGCACAATTTGAAAATTTTGGAGGTGTGCTAGGCCCTTTCATCGCGGAATATCTATCCCAGATATTCAAACATGGCTATCTTGATGCGCCAATGGAAGTTGAGGCAATGAATTACCAGGATTTAGAATAATGCGACACTATTTCACCTATCATGGACTGGAGAGAAAATGGCAAATCTTATGAAATCTGTAAAACATAAACTTGGACTTGAAAATTCAATTCCATCCACAGTTCAGACCAAAACTCCCATCGACCAATCCCAGGATGGTGGTAGGCTTGCTCAACCAAAGGCAGAAGAGCCTCAACCAAAGGAGAATACAGCTATGACCATTGCCATCACCTACACAGAGGGAACAGGACGCACTGACAAGGCGAAATTCCATATCGGCAAGGCTGCTATCCCATCCAGCATGGTCACGAAGCTCCTCAAGAAGGTCGAGGGGAAGACCGGTTCCACGCTTGACCGAATCTTCTGGACCTCCATCCCCAAACACGCTGCGTTCATCGAAGCCATGGACGCCAACAACATCACTCCTGCTGAGGCGGTCCAGGCCTTCAAAGTCCTCAAGCCAGCCAAGGTAGCCAAGGCACCAGGTAGGGCTGCCAAGGGCTCTGGCTTCGCTTCAGTCCTGGCGAAGATGATTTGCCGCAGGTTGGTGGGGGACAAGCCTGAGCAGCTCTACATGAACTTCCTGGAGCAAGTTTCAAAGCCTGAGTTTTCAGAACTGGTGATTGGGATGATGGCTAAGGCAGCGGAAGAGCATGGCACCTCTCCCTCTGGACACATCAAGGTCAGTAAGAGGAAGGCCAACCCTAATGCGTTGAATGCCCTAAAGGAGGCGAGGGAAGCAAGGCATAATTAACTTCAATATCAGTAAAAGCAAAGCCCTCATTTTCTGGGGGCTTTTTATATCCATCAAAAACGAATAGGCCAAGCCCCAAAAAAAGGTGCCATTGATTTTTTGGGGTTGTAATTTGTCAATAGGCCAGTGTCGCGGAGAAATTTTTAATTTGAAAACGCATTTTTCGTTTTATGGATTTTGGAGTATTCCACAAAAGTTTCTGTTGACTTTCAGATCAATTGATTCCATTTCGCATAAATCAATATTTATTTCTAAAATTACGTTATTGTAAATTTGATTTATGTATTTTTGGATTGAACGAGCAATACAGCGTTAAGGTTATACCAAGTCGATATTGTCGCTTCGGCGATATAATTAGGGAAGAATTGATAAGAAGTCTTGGATAGTGCCAATTCTTAAGCAACTTCCCTAGTGTTGAATTAAAAATATAAAAATTAAATTGGCCACGGGAAATATAGTCCACAACGAGAATCCTGCTGCCACCCAAGTAAATCGCCACATCAAGATTACCAGTACGGAAGTAGGTAGGTTGTTCAAGAAGGTGACGCCTAAAAGCGACCCTTTGCCTTTCCTGTCCGTGGGCCCGGAGATCCATCGGAGTATACCTGGGATGGGTCATGACCAGAAATCGGCCCCTGGACAGGATGGGTGAGGCATGGGTAAAATGGACGCAGCCGCACACGTTACATCTTCCTTCCCCGGTTCAGTGTCCAAGAGAACTGTCATGGGCTATAACTCTGATTTTGAGCGCGCGTTCATTGAGCGGAGTCTTGTACTGGTCCAACAGTACAATGGGCCATATGATGCAACCATCTTATTGAATTGCCTGCTTGGCCTCCTTGTTGTACCCAAAGAAGCTTGCCTCCTTTCTATTCCAAGAGATCCAATAGAAAACCTCTCCAAATGGGGCATCAATCCTAGTGCAATTATTTCCTTCGGAACCTCAACACTAGAGGATAAAAACCCTCATCACCTGCGGGGGCTCGTATGGCATCTCCGAAATGCAGTCGCGCATTTTCATTTTAGACCAATCCCAGAGGCCGGAGAAGTTGAGGCTTTCCATTTCCAGGATGGCAGTGGATTTCAGGCTAATATTTCATTAAGTGAGCTTAGGAATTTTGTTGAACGGTTGGCTAATCATTTGTTTACGGCTTAAATATAAGTTGTTTTGAACTTAATTATTATTATATTGCGTAGTTCGGATTGTCGATCTCGTAAAAAACAACATGGAGGGAGTGAAATGGAGATTTTTATCATTGTTGTTTTAGCTGTTGGTCTTCTTGTTGTTTGGCAGGTGGGGCATCGTTTGATTGAGGTTCTGAACGAAATCAATAAAAATATTAATGCCACCAAGAATGAATTGGTAAATTTAAATTCATTTCGAGCATTTGCCCTGAGTCTAAAAAATATTGAATATGGACTTGGAAAAATTGCTTTATCAATAAACCCAAATTCAACGAACCCAGAGTCTAAACCAGAATCAGAAAAAAAACCGGAATGGCAAATTGAAAATGAGGCAAGAAAAGAACTGTCTTCTTTATTGGGACCTGTAACGCAGGATGAATTTACAGAGTTCCTCGCCAATCGCTACCACCTATCAATAAGGGACCCATGGATATCAAAGGTGTCAAAAATTAAAATTTCTATTGGCTTAGAACCTGCAATAACAGAAATCCGGAAGCGAGATAATAATCCCTGAGCTTGCGCTGTGATTATTATTTCAAGATTTATTATGCGGAGGGATTCCGATGGGTAGGTCACCTGCTTACTATAACCCGATTATTTCTATGATAATAACCCAACGAAAAGTTTGGGTAGTCCGTGACCAGACCGCAGAGTATCGACGGATGACCTTAGTTGGAAATACCCACGGTAGGTTGCATATTTCTGGGGAATGGCTTGACGCAGTAGCTATAACTGTTACCGAAGGGAGTCACCAATTTGAAGGACGTGAAGTCTTGGGAGGTGCCAGCTTCAATGAGGCTTATTCAACCCAGGAAACATATTATCCAATCAAAGATCTTCTCAAGAATAGATCAGAGCATCATAAAAAGGGCGAAGAGGACACTCGGTTTGCCGGTGAAGGCTATTTTCAACCAGCAACGGTGGGAATCTCAATTTGGGTCAAGCCGTCAACTTTTGATTTAATTAGCACTGTTGACTTGGAGTCCACGGAAGTGTTTTTTAATTTCCAGTTCAATGCAAAAGAGGATGAGAGCGTTACCTCCTCCGGAGATATAGTCTCCTGGGCTATCGAGAGGGAGCCCCACGTTGAGGCAGAGCACTTCAACTTCCGCCTGGAGCCAAAAGAGAAAATTCCGACATCAGTGGTGGAACCAATAGAACCGACATACAAAACAATGACGCCATTTGAGCTGGCAGTAATTGATAAACTCAGGATGTTTGAACAAGGCTTAACATGGTGTTTGTTGGCATTGATCGCACTATGTGTTGCTTCCATCTTCATATTTTTCAAAGGACATTGATCACCTGGCGCCCCATCTCCGCGTTCAATATTTTAAGTGTGTCTACTTGGGCTACAGATCAAAGAGGAGTTCTTCACCATCCTTTGGCGAAATTTCTCCATTATGATATGTCAAGGTAGGGTATAAGATAAAATTCTTGACAAAATCCGAATAGGCTTTAAACTCTAACTTGACAGGAGACGTTATGAGCGAAGGTCAACGAGTCGGATACATTCGTGTTTCGACGGCTGCTCAAAATTCGGCACGCCAACTTGATGGTGTCCAACTCGATCGAGTTTTTGAAGAGAAGCTCAGCGGTAAGGACACCAACCGCCCCCAGCTTCAAGCGATGCTCGCCTACGTAAGGCAGGGCGATGAAATTCTTTGCCATGAAATGTCGCGTCTCGCAAGAAATCTGGATGACCTTCGCCGCCTGGTCCTGGAACTTACTACGCGGGGCGTTAAGGTCACTTTCTTGAAAGAATCTATGACTTTTGCTGGTGATGACTCCCCGATGAGCATGCTCATGCTCAACATGATGGGCGCCTTCGCGGAATTTGAGCGAAACATTATCAAATCAAGGGTCGCTGAAGGTATCGCCCAGGCAAAGAAGATTCCTGGCAAGTACAAGGGTAGGAAGCCCTCTCTTACCCTTGCCCAAGCTACTGAACTCCGCGAACGTGCCAAAAAGGGAGAGAAGAAGACCGCCCTGGCCGCTGAATTCGGCATCAGCAGGGAAACCCTCTACGCCTACCTTCGCGCTGGGGCTGCTGCATAGGGCCTTGACAGGGCCCTTCGGAATCCAAACCCCTACTTAGGCTTGTTGGGGGAAAGGTCATATGCCTTCTTTACCCAATCAGCAACAAGGCGAGCCGATGCCTCCTTGCGATTGCTCTCATTGGCTATAGCCTTGGCGATCCCCCTGAAAATGTCTATCTTGTTGCATTCATCTATCATGAGGACGGTAACGGCTAGGTTGGGTTCAATCTTCGCCTGTGGGCAGGTGAAAAAGGCGGCCCGGAACATGGCGTCATAATCTTCAAAAGAGAACCCCAGGCTCTGAAAGTAGTTTGAGATGCGCCCAATCTTCCATGCTTCAATGGTCATCTCGGCAAGCAATTGATCAACCTTCTTTGGCACTTCATCAACTTTGTTGAGATAGAGCATTAGGGCTCCTTGCGAGCCTCCAATCTTTGTGCGTTGCTTCACTACATTTGCCGCTTCACCTAGCCTTGAGAAGAATCCCATAATTCCTCCAAAATCTGTAGATCACCACCGACTTGTCACATGGCCTTGCAGGCTAAAAAAATCGGGGTAAACTTCACCCCTGCATTGGAGCCATTACTTATGTCTTGTTTCAAGGATTAAATTAGGCTTATCGGGCCAATCATTCGGCTGGCCATACTGTACAAGACTATCTTTGAAAAAATAGAACCAAATCTTTTTAACCTGTCCTCCTGGGACTGAGAACCATTCAGGCTCTGCGGTTGGTCCGAAGTGATATCTATAAACAACAACTTCAAGGACATCAACACTACCTTCAGGATATGATTTCGCGCCACGGACTTCTGCTTTTGGAAAGAATTTAAGAAATTCTCCTTTGCTTATACCAGTTCCGATAGTAGCCATTTTGGTACGATACTCTTCTTGCGGATAGCTAACGGCGGGTGTGCACCCAACAAAAGCGGCCACTACGGCAATAGAACTCAACGCGCTAATGGAATTCACTGTTCTTAGATGCATAATGCCCTCGAATGATCGGGACGTGGATGTTCAGCTACCTCTGCGCTGGGTCTTTGGTCTTAAGCTAGCTTACTTCTTCCCAACTAAATCAGAAATTTCAACGGCTTTTTTTAATTTTTCAAAACTGGTGTACCGAGGCCCCTGCATTGCTCCAGGGGGTGCATCACCTAAGGGAATCGGTCCAATCTTTTTAGCTTTCTCGGAAAAAATTAACCTGTATTTGCCGCCCTCCCCGTAAGGCTCAATTCTATCAACAGGAGCGTAATGGGTAATTGCTGAAATGGGTGCCGTCTGGTATCCAGCGATATATTTGATTTTATCCAACATTCCCCCAGAAATTCGGATTGCATACCAGCAGTCTTCACCCAAGAAAACCTTCTCAAATCCATCCTTCTGTGCCGGTACGATAACCGTGTCAACACCGTGGGATACAATGGTTCCACCCTCGTCTGTGGCATTTGGTGTGGCCACTGCCTTGGGAAATTCAAATACCCGCAGGCCCACTAATGGCAGGATCTGTAAAATCTCTTTCAAAAACCCTTGGACATCAGCTTTTTCGGCCTCACTTAAAGCCGGTTCTTGGGGTGCGTTTCCATTATCTAGATGGCAGCCAGCAACTTTTAGTGCACGGCTAATGAGTGCATATTCCAACCAAGTCACATGAGCACGGTTGAGATCGCCACTTGTGGAGACGAACACTACACCCCAAGTCCAGAAATCCTTCTTTTGAATGTGGGATTCAATGCGGTTACCTACTCCATCGGCTTGGCCGATGTAAATCGTCAGAAGATCGTCTATATCGCCTTCCTTGAAACCGACCAAAATATATATTCCTGTCTTATTCAAATCAGGGCGCTTCCTGAAGTCATCCCATTTGTTGCGAGGGAAAACTAGTCCCCGGCCTGTCCAGTTCATCCGGTCAATGATACGTATCCCTTCCGGATCGCCGTCTGGAACAAAGATTCTAATAGTGAATGGGTCTGCAGACATTTCTTAGCTCCAAGTGGCCACTTCTTTCGCGGTTGTCCTGCCAACCTTCCGCTTGCGATTTGCTATTCATGGCAAACATGCTGTTTTCAGGACCTCCGAGAATTTAAGCGCCCATCGCTTGGGGTCGGTGCCAGCGGATAGAGTCCCAGGTAGTGGTGTAACAGGCGGATAGGCAGACAGATGGCCACCGTTTCCCGTATGTTTGGTTTTGCGAAACGAACATAGGAGCGGAAAACGATGGCCAGAGAAAGTGTGGAGGGTC
>Ga0316224_1000995_pt1 | contig 34369 bp, 31 predicted proteins | sample TBH18013metaG_FD_206254 | JGI IMG/M metagenome (GOLD analysis project Ga0316224, IMG submission 206254) | Freshwater microbial communities from Trout Bog Lake, Wisconsin, USA - TBH18013 | ecosystem: Environmental > Aquatic > Freshwater > Lake > Hypolimnion/Profundal zone | place: USA: Wisconsin... | reverse complement strand
TGACCTCTTTAGTCGATAGCTAACACTATCTGATTTACTATAAGGGTACCTTCGGGTACCCTTATTGATGCGTGGTGAATATTTCTTACAATATACTTGGAAACATTAAACTTCATTATTACTTGATAGTTTACATTACATAAGCTGCCCATCTCACCTATGTTTTTTTCCCTTATATCAGCATGGATTAGTTATTCATGGACCACTCGTAATTTTAGCCATTATGACTTTTCAAGAAAATAAGCGCTTATAAAATTTTTTAAAATAAATTGTACTCAAAAGCCATGAAAAAATAATATTAAGATAATTCTTTTGATAAAAAACATAACACTTGTGGTAATAGGCGGTGTCCTAAAATTATATAATTTGAATTTAATAAAAAGACTCAAAGCTTTATGACCCAAAGAACTAATAATTTTGTAAAAAGACAAATATCAACTCTGTCAGCACGCTTATTCATTACAATAATGTTACTGTTATTATCAGGAAACGTTATGGCCTACGAAGAGCCGAAATATCAAGTCATTGAAAAATCAGGTACATTTGAATTACGTGCATACAGCCCAGTTATTGTGGCCGAAACTTTGGTTGATGGAAGCATGGATGAGGCTGGTAAAAAAGGCTTTAGGTTGATTGCCGGCTATATTTTTGGCAATAACAAGTCCAATTTGGGTGGTAGCGAAAAAATCAGCATGACAGTGCCTGTAGTGATGGCGCCAAAATCTGAGAAGATCAGCATGACTGTCCCAATAAGCATGCAAGGGAATGCTGGTAAATGGCGTATGTATTTTGTAATGCCTAGCAAATACACACTAGACACATTGCCAGTGCCTAACAATTCAGCAGTCAAGTTACGAGAAGTTCCAGCAAAAAATTATGCGGTTTTACTATTTTCTGGTTCTTCTAGTGAAGAGAAAATCGCTAAAAAGACTGAGGAACTGTTGTCATGGCTTCAGGCTAAGCAAATTAAACCTTCAGGCTCACCAGAACTTGCTCGCTATAACGCACCTTGGACTTTGCCTTTTTTAAGGCGAAACGAAGTAATGGTGGAATATGAGTAAAGCTGAGTATGTGACGGTTGTGAGTTTTGAGTCGATTGTTCCTAATTGCAAAGTTTGCTTTGAGGCAGATTCACTCCACTTACTAGTTCCCTGCAATTAGTCGGGACTGAAGTAGACGGATGTAAAACAAATTTAGAGCCAGTCTTACGGAATAGAAATTTTTATATTGTCTGGGAGGGGATTAAATTAATAATTTGATCGTATAAAAATCTCACCTTCTGGTCTTAAGTCAAAGGCAATGCAAATTCGCTCTTCATTAGAGGTGAATGGAATGGTGCGGTGAAATAATGAGGATGGAAATAATACGATATCTCCTACATTAGGACTGACGATACCTACAGGAAAATTGGTGTGTTTTTGAGGGTAATTGTCACCATGGATGCCGTATTCAAAGCAACCTTCTGTGGGATCTTTTTTGTCGGTTGGGAGCGCCAAGTAGACGGCACCACTAATCCATCCTACTTCATGAATATGAGCATCCAAGTGACCACCGCTGCGCATTTTTACATACCATGAGCTTGTAAACTCTAAGGTGTTAGGGAATGATTTGATGAGCTCACAGTCTGCGTCTTTAAAGCGGTTTTTATAGTTGATAAATTCCTGTTTAACTAAGTCACCTAACTTTCTAAATGAAGCCTCAGGACGCTTAAACAAGTTGCCGGCAGATTGGGTGCCAAAATGAAGCATGCCTTGCTTACGCTCTTGTATGCTGGCATTGCTGACATCATTGAGCAGGTCGGCAAGAAGTTGACTTTTAGGTCTTGCGAGGGCTTCAATACTATTTTGATATAAAAAATCAAAGCCATTTTTACAAAAATTATAAGGGTCTGGGACCTCAAAATTTGTTGCGTAGTGAGTAGATAAGGTAGCAAGAAAAGGAGCTGTATGTTTTTTGCCGCTACTTACAATTTCATCCAACTTTTCTTTAAAGTTAGCGAAACGTTCTGCCTTATATAAACAATAAAGACTGCGTTCTTGCCAATCGTCGAGTTGCGAGCATTCAAAATAAGAAGCTGCCTCATCATAACGTTTTGACAGGTAGAGAAATTCCCCCATGTTGTAATTAGCGCCAGGATGCTTGGGATTAATCTTCATGGCATTAAGGTAGTTTTCAATAGCATCTTCCATGTTGCCCTGATCGCGCAAACATTCACCCAAGTAGTTAAGTGCATCGGTGTAATTAGGGAACAACTCTATAGCATGCCTAAAATTGTTGATAGCTTCATCGAGCACACCTTGACCATGCAGTGCTGTACCTAAATTGAAATGTCCTTGTGCATCTTTCTTAATATCAAGTGCTTTGCGATAATTCTTAATTGCATCTTCTAATTTACCTTGTTTTTGCAGAACCGTTCCAAGATTTCCATAGGCTTCAAAGAATCCTGAGTTAATGGAAATGGCTCTTTGATAGTTAGTAACGGCTTCGTCTAGTCGACCAATCTGGGTTAAGGCTATTCCTAGATTAAAGTGTAAGTCAGGATTGCCGGGCTGAATAGCTATTGCCTTGGCGTAGCTCACTGAGGATTCAGTAAATTTTGATAGACCGCTTTGCACTATCCCTAATATATGTTGCAGAATGAAAACTCTAGGGAAACGTGAAGCGAGCTTTAGTGCAGTTGATTCTGCATCTGCCAATTTACCTAAATTGAGCATCTTGATCACTGACTGTATCTCTGCGTCATTGGGTTGGTTAGCGAGATTTTTTGGTTGTTTTGCCATGAATTACTTCGCTTTACATTTGATGTCTGATCATTAAAAATGGTTAGTAGTAATTAAAAAACATATTCAATTCACACATTTTAAATCAAAACTGTTGCCAGTTTTGAAAATTAGCTGCCTAAATGAATCGAATGTAATTGCTTAAAGCCTTCAGTAGCTGCTACTAAAGCAGATGTAATTCCACTTTCCATAGCAGAGTGACCAGCATCTTGAATGATGTGGAGAGCAGCGTGAGGCATTACACGACTAAGTTCCCAAGCACTTCTTGGTGGGCACACCATATCGTAGCGACCCTGTACAATTACTGTTGGAATATTGGCTAGCAGACCTGCTGACCTTAATATAAAGTCGCCATCCACAAAGCATTGATGTTGTATATAATGAATCTGCACACGAGCTCTTGAAAGTTCAGTTGCATCTTGCTCAGCGCTGGAACGTTCTGCTTCGATAGTTTCTTTTGGTAGTAAACGCATAATTGAGTTTTCAAATGCATTCCACTCCCAAGCAGAGGGAATGTTGACAGAACTGTCTTCACTAAAAATACGTTTGCTGTATGCAGTTAAAACATCATCACGCTCAGATGCTGGCAAGTAAGAAATAAGTTTATCCCACACTTCAGGATAAAAATGAGATAAATCGCCTAAAAACCAATTAAGCTCTGAAGTGCGGCTTAAGAATATGCCGCGTAAAATAAGACCAGTAACTTGAAGCGGGAAAGACAATGCATAACTTAGCGCTAGTGTACTACCCCATGAGCCCCCGAAGACTAACCAGTTAGTAATAGATAAATCATTACGAATAGCTTCTATATCTGCGATCAAGTGAGGTGTAGTGTTATCTATAATTGAACCTACGGGAATGCTTCGGCCACAACCGCGTTGATCGATAAGTATGATCATATAAAAGGTAGGATCAAAAAAACGACGCTGCATTGGGTTGCAACCACTTCCAGGTCCGCCATGTAAAAAAACTACAGGGACACCCGTTAAATTACCGCATACCTCATAATAAATCTCATGAAAATCATCAACTTTGAGGCGTTTACTGAATAAAATATCAATTTCTGGAAACAAGTTATATGTTGTATTATTCATGGCCGAAATTATGCTTTCTATTTGATTGTAAATGATATTTTTAGGTATGTTAGCATTTAGCAGCAACGGTAAAAACACTTATTTAAATAAATATATAACTAATTGTAAATAAATTGTAACTAATGTATTGCAATTCGTGATTTAGTAGAATATAGTTCTGTACGCACATGAAAATGTGAATTAAAAATGATTTCAATTGACAGTTAAGAATTTGGGAATACATCAAAAAAATTAACTTTAATAGAAATAATTTTACAAACCTTATTAGTTTAACTTTGGAGATTAATATGCAAATCAACAAGATCAAATTAGCTCTTGGCTTAGTTGCTGGATTATCAGCAGTAATGCCAATGGTTGCTTCTGCAGCAAACGATCACGAAACAGCAATGGCTGACGCAAATAACTGGGCTGACCCACGTGGCGGCTACCTTAACCAAGCGCACAGTACACTTTCACAAGTAAATAAAGGTAACGTTAAAAACCTTAAAGCTGCTTGGTCATTCGCTACTGGTGTAAACCGTGGCCATGAAGGTTCACCGCTAGTTATTGGTAACATGATGTACGTTCATACAGCGTTCCCAAATAACGTTTACGCTTTAGATTTAAATGACAATCAAAAAATTGTTTGGTCATATTTCCCTAAACAAGATCCATCTGTACAAGCTGTTTTATGTTGCGATAACGTAAACCGTGGTCTTGGTTTCGGTGAAGGCAAAATCTTTTTGCAACAAAATGATGGTAACTTGGTTGCTTTAGATGCTAAAACTGGTGCTAAAACATGGTCAGTATTAGTTAATGACCCAAAAGTTGGCGCTACTAACACTAACGCACCACAAGTTCGTAAAGATAAAGTGTTAACAGGTTGTTCTGGTGCTGAATTTGGTGTTCGTTGCTTCTTGGCTGCTTACAACGTTAAAGATGGTTCTTTAGCATGGAAAGCATACTCAACAGGTCCTGATGCTGAGATGTTAATTGGTGCTGATTTCAACAAAGAAAATCCACAATACAGCGCATTATCAGTTTACGCTGATGTGAACGGTGGTAACAAGCAAGGCGGTTCATTCAAAGCTCTTCCAGCTAGTGAATTAAAAATTGGCGAAAAAGAACTTGGTACACGTACATGGTTAAAACCACAAGCAGTTAAAGATGGTTGGCAACATGGTGGTGGATCTGTATGGGGCTGGTGGCCATATGATGCTAAGTCAAACTTAGTATATTACGGAACAGGTAACCCTTCAGTATGGAACCCAGATGTCCGTCCTGGCGATAACAAATGGTCAATGACTGTTTTCGCTCGTGACTTAGACACAGGCGTTGCAAAATGGGGCATGCAAATGACTCCACATGATGAGTGGGATTATGATGGTATTAACGAAGTAATCTTGTTTGACAAAGGTGGCAAAACTTACGCGTTCCATACGGATCGTAACGGTTTTAACTACACTTGGAATGCTTCAAACGGTACCCTAGTTGCTGCTGAAAAAGCAAACCCATTTGTTAACTGGGCAACTGGCGTTGATTTAAAAACAGGCGTTCCTGCTAAAGTAGCAAGTGCTTCAACTCACCAAGATTACAATGCAAAAGGTGTTTGTCCTGCTGCATTAGGTGTTAAAGATGAGCAACCAGCTGCTTACTCACCAAAAACAGGTTTAATGTATGTTCCATTGAATCACGTTTGTATGACATATGAGCCAGTTGAATCTAAATATGTTGCTGGTCAACCATGGGTTGGCGCTACATTAACTATGTTTGCTGGTCCAGACGGTGTTATGGGTGGCTTCGGCGCTTTTGATCCTATGACTAACAAAAAAGTATGGTATAACAAAGAGAAATTCTCTGCTTGGGGTGGTGCTTTAACAACTGCTTCAGACCTAGTGTTCTACGGTACTCTTGATCGTTGGTTTAAAGCTGTTGATGCACAATCAGGTAAAGAACTATGGAAATTCCAAGTAGGTTCTGGCGTGATTGGTAATGCATTCACATACGGTCACAAAGGTAAACAATACGTTGGTACACTATCAGGTATCGGTGGTTGGGCTGGCGTTGCAATGAACCTTGGTATGACTAACGACACAGATGCACTTGGTGCTGCTGGTGGTTATAAAGAGTTAACTAAATACAACGCGGCTCCTGGCGGCGGTGCATTAACAGTATTCAGCCTATAATTGATAGTCGTAAAAATCAGTTATTAGCTAACTACTTAAGTTAGTTCGAAGTAAAATAAAACACCCTGATTTCGTCAGGGTGTTTTTATTTGTACTTAGTCATAAATCTAATATTTAAATAAAGTTTTTTAGTAATAAAGATCCCTTGTAAAGCAGTATATTAGATACAATAAAGGGTTGCTAAATGCTTAAGAAATTATGCAATGAGCAATAAAAAGAACTTTTTGGCGATACTAGTACTCTATAGAAGTAATCGGTAATCGATACCGCACATTTAAAAATAAGGAACATGCAATGTTGAAATATTTAAAACTATCAACCCTTTTGGCCTGTTTGATTTTAACAGTCAATGCAAAAGCTGAAGCGCCAGATATTCCTACACTTAACGCAGATGAAGGTCGTATCGGAGAAGTCAGGCGCGTTGTTGATGAGTCAGAATTCAAAGTTTGCGCAGATCCAGACAACATGCCATTTTCTAATTCAAAACAAGAAGGATTTGAAGATAGAATTGCTGAAGTATTAGCGAAAGATTTAGGTAAAAAGTTAACTTACACCTACGCATACAACCGTCAAGGTTTCTATAGGAATACTATTAATGCTATGCGATGTGATGTCATTATGAGTACCACTCCGGATAATGACGCACTGAGGACATCTAAACCATATTACCGCTCAGGTCATGTGTTTGTTTGGCGTAAAGACAGTAATTACGATATTTCTAACTGGAGTTCTCCCGACCTACATAAAGGTTTTATTGGTGTAATCGATCATAGTCCAGCTACGATTCCAATGGATGCAAATAACTTAATTGGTAATGCTCGCCCTTATCGTATGCAACGAGACTTGAACTTACCAGCGAGCTTTATGATTGATGACTTGGCAAAAGGTGATATTGATATCGCAATCGCCTGGGGTCCAATTGGAGGCTACTTTGCTAAAATATCTAAAATTCCAATGGTAGTTAAGCTAATTCCTGAATATCAAGATACTAATGTTAAAGGAAAAGAGTATTGGAATATATCTGTGGCTGTACGTAAAAATGATAAAGCACGTATGGTCATGATTCAAGGTGCATTAGATAGAAACCAAGATAAAATAAATCAAATTCTTGATGATTTTGGGATACCTCATGTTGCTGTAGTTGATGGTGATAGCTTAGAAAAGGTTTATAAAGCAAGAACAACAGAGATTAAATAAACTTACTTTCACTTAACTTTTGGGTTAAGCGTGAGCTTGGTTTTGAGCTCATAAAAAGTTGAACAAAACTTTTTTTAATAGAAGGCTACTGTACAATTACGGTAGCCTTTTTTTATATTGAAGCTTTGTATTCAAATTAAATCAACATTTAATTGAGTCTAGGAGAATATAACGAGAGACTTAAATTAATTTTTATTTTCCCAGGAAACTCCTTATAAAGACAATACTGATTCTATTGCAAAGGAAAAAATTATTTCAGCTATACTCATGCACAAAATACTATAGTCCTGATGCTAAAGCCATCGAGTTGATGGACTCAATTGCCCTTAAAAATAGGATTACCCACGTTGATCTGACAGAGGGCTTGCTTGGATACGAAGTATAAGCAGGATTACGGGCAACGAGTAAATTTGAAGCTTAATCATTCACCTGCGGATAAATAGCAGATGTTTTTAGTTTAAGCCAACTTAATTGTGAAATGGAATATTTTGAATAAGATCAAACAGCAAGCTCTCCATCATGTTGTTATCGTAGGTGGAGGCGCTGGTGGACTTGAATTAGCTACTAAGCTTGGTGACACGCTAGGGCGTAAAGGCAAGGCTCTAATAACGCTCATTGATAAGTCTAAAACCCATGTATGGAAGCCGTTACTGCATGAAATTGCAGCAGGTAGCATGAATCCAGAAAAGTACGAATTGGTATATCTTGCTCAAGCACACTGGCATAACTTTAATTTCAGATTAGGAAGCATGGAAAGCCTCGATCGCGCTAGGCGAGTAATTTCGATTGCGCCATATTTTGATGAGGATGGTGTCGAGGTAATACCGAAGCGCAGTTTTGAATATGATACGTTGATTATTTCTGTAGGAAGCACGACTAACGATTTTGGTATTAAGGGGGCCAGTGAATATTCCATAGCTTTAGATACACAAGATCAAGCAGAAAGGTTTCACCGTCGCCTACATAATGCCTTAGTGCGTGCACAAACACAGGAGGCAATGGTGCAGGCAGGACAATTAGAGGTGGTAATAGTTGGTGCTGGGGCGACCGGTGTTGAATTAGCTGCAGAGCTTCACAATACGACGCGTGAGCTTGCAGCTTATGGGTTAGATAAAATTGACCCAGATCGAGATGTTAAAATTTCCTTGGTTGAAGCTAGTGATCGGGTATTGCCTGCATTGCCGTCAAAACTTTCTGATGCAGTTACGTTAGAGTTAACAAAGCTAAATGTTAATCTTTTTACAAGCGAGCGCGTAACAGAAGTCACTAACAAAGGCGTTTATACTCATTCTGGCCGTTTCCTGCCCTCAGCCTTAGTGGTATGGGCTGCCGGAATTAAAGCCCCTGATTTTTTGAATAGAATAGATGGTTTAGAAACGAATAGTATTAACCAGTTATTAGTGAAGCCTAGCCTGCAAACTACTTTAGATGAGAATGTGTTTGCCTTTGGTGACTGTGCTGCCTGTCCATGGCAGGGGAAGGCCGAGGGGACCAATGTGCCTCCTAGGGCGCAGGCTGCCCATCAACAGTCTTCTATGCTCATCAAATCCATTGAACAGCGCATATCTGGAAGCACTAACATGCCTGAGTTTCACTATCGAGATTATGGCTCTTTAGTCAATCTAGGCCGTTACACTACTGTAGGTAATTTAATGGGTAATCTTTCTGGTAGTAGCATGTATATTGAAGGTTTGATTGCTCGAATGATGTATCAGTCTTTACATAAAATGCACTTAATGGCACTTCATGGAATTTGGACCGTTGCTTTACAAACATTGGCACGTTTAATCAACCGTCGTACAGAATCACATGTCAAATTGCATTAGAAAAAAATGACATCACTTTAATATTTAATCTCGAATCAACTGTTTGCGATACAGGCGATTAATTCCACCCATTGTGATAATGACGAATAGACCAAAAATTATCACAATATTATTAATATGTAAGCCAGCTTTTACCATTAAAGTATAGGCACCACTTAGAAGCAATATGCCGATGTTCTCATTAAAGTTTTGCACCGCAATTGAGTGACCTGCACCTATTAACAAATGGCCTCTATGTTGCAATAACGCATTGAGTGGCACCACAAAAAATCCACTTAGTACACCGATGCAAAACAAAAGCAATGTTGCCCAGTGCCAATCTGTTATCCATGCCATAGAAATAACCATTATTCCCATCAGGATTCCTGCGGGTAATACTTTCACAGAGTTTTCCAGTGTTATGAGTCGAGCAGCAATGACTGAACCAACTGCAACGCCTAAAGCAACAGCAGCTGTAAGCAATGTGGCCTGATCTAAGCCAAATTTAAATGTCAATACAGCCCAAGCAATCACAACTAGTCTTAAGGTCGCCCCTGCCCCCCAAAACAAGGTGGTGACGGAGAGGGAGACTTGTCCCTGCGGATCTTTCCAAAGTGCAAAAAAAGACTGGTAAAAATCACGTAATATAAATAAAAGGTCTTTTTTGGGAATGCTATGGTCTTTTGGTAATTTAGGGATGAACATATTGAATACTGCAGCGGTTAAATACAAGACTGCAACTGCAATCATAGAGAACTGAGGATTAACGCTGGCCATCTGTCCACCAATAATTGCACCTAGAATAATAGCAATTACTGTTGAACCCTCCATCCAACCATTTGCAGTCACTAACCTATGTGGTGGAAGAAGCTCAGTTAAGATACCGTACTTGGCTGGAGAATAAGCTGCTGCGCCTATACCAACGATACCGTATGCAAACAGTGGAGGCATACCTAAAATCATAGCCAAACTACCCGCGAACTTAATGCCATTTGAGATAAACATGACTCTCCCCTTGGGTAATGCATCAGCAAAAGAGCCGACAAAAGGTGCAAGAACAATGTAGGAAATCACAAAGAACTGTAACAACAATGGCTTATGCCAGTCTGGTGCATGCAGTTGTTGCAGCAAGGCGATCGCAGTGAACAATAAAGCGTTGTCTGCCAAAGCAGATAAGAACTGAGCTACCAGCAGGGTGTAGAATCCCTTTCGCATAACAGTTACAAGGCTTCTGCAGCAAAGTCGGCTAGTCGTGAACGCTCGCCTCGTTGTAAAGTAATATGGCCATTGTGGTTCCATCCCTTAAACCTATCTACAACATAGGTAATTCCAGAACTGCCTTCAGTTAGGTAAGGCGTGTCAATTTGTGCAATATTGCCAAGGCAAACTACTTTAGTTCCAGGTCCCGCGCGGGTGATGAGCGTTTTCATTTGTTTCGGAGTTAAGTTCTGCGCTTCATCAATAATCAAGAATTTATTTAAAAAGGTACGGCCACGCATAAAGTTCAACGATTTAACTTTAATTCGGCTACGAATTAAATCTTGAGTCGCCGCGCGACCCCATTCACCAGCATCATCATCGCTTCGATTAAGCACTTCTAGGTTGTCTTCTAATGCCCCCATCCACGGAGCCATTTTTTCTTCTTCAGTGCCGGGTAAGAAGCCGATATCTTCTCCTACAGGCACTGTTACTCTGGTCATAATGATCTCAGAATATATTTTCTTATCAAGAACTTGGGTAAGTGCAGAGGCTAACGTCAGTAAAGTTTTACCAGTACCGGCTTGCCCAAGCAAACTAACAAAATCAATTTCTGGATCCATTAGTAAGTTGAGTGCGTAATTTTGCTCACGGTTGCGTGCATTAATGCCCCATACATTGTTTTTAGGCTGCAAATGATCTTTAACGATTTCTAGTACTGTGGTATTACCCTCTACGCTCCTCACTATTGCGTGAAAAGGTTTGTCGTATTCAAAAAATACAAACTCATTAATCAGAAAAGTTTTACATAATGGACCCGTTAGTCGATAAAACATACGACCTGATTCCTGCCATGATTCCATTGCTTTGCTGTGTTTATCCCAAAAGTCAGCCGGCAATTCTTTCATGCCGCTATATAAAATCTCAGAGTCTTCTAAAACTTTATCATTGAAGTAGTCTTCAGCAGGCATCCCTAAAGCGCGCGCTTTAATTCGGATATTGATATCTTTACTGACAAGCGTAACCTGGCGATCTGGGTAATGTTTGCGTAAATCTAGAACAACTGCCAAAATTTGATTATCTGCAATACTGCCTGCAAGGCCTGGTAAATCAAAATTAACTTGAGTGGTTTGTAGGAATAATCTTCCTGTTAGGTGTCGATTGCCATTGATTGCAAGAGGACAACCCAGTTCAAGGTTAACTAAGTTTGTCCCAACAATTTCTTCTAAATAACGGCTAGCTTGCCGCGCATTTCGCGCTACTTCTGTCACACCTTTTTTATTGTTATCTAGTTCTTCTAAGGTGACCATCGGTAAAAATATATCATGTTCCTCAAAGCGAAATAAGCTGGAGGGATCGTGCATTAAGACGTTGGTATCTAGAACAAAAAGTTTTGCAGCACCTTGAGGTTTTTTAGCCATAAACAACTTTCATTAGAAGTGAATAAATAAAATTAGAGTGCTAGTATGCACTTAAGGACTTCTGCTACATGGCCATCAACTTTTACACCACGCCATTCATGAACCATAATTCCATTTTTATCAATAATAAAGGTACTCCGTTCTATACCCCTTACTTGCTTCCCATACATGTTTTTGATCTTCATTACATTAAACAAGCTACATGCTAACTCTTCAGTATCGCTCAACAACTCAAATGGAAAGGTGAATTTTGATTTAAAGTTTTCATGAGACTTCAAATTGTCACGAGAAATGCCAAAAATTTCAGTATTGTTTCTTTGAAATTCTGCGTATGCATCTCTGAATTGAATGCCCTGAGTGGTGCATCCTGGCGTTGAGTCTTTGGGGTAAAAATAGAGGACTAAATTCTTACCAATATAATCTGAGAGTTGAAAGTTTTTACCGTTGGTTGCTGGCAGCTGAAAATCTGTTACGGGTTGGTTAAGCATTTAAGTATTTGTAACTCTCTAAATTAAGTTCTGTGATCATTGTTGATAAAAAGCACTAATTAGGCAATAGCATATAGCATGAATATGACAATATTTATTTTTATCTTAGGAATACTAGCTTTAAAACTACCGTAGTGTCTAAGCCATTTCAAGAATCTTTCGACAGTTATTCCAGCTTAAATGGAATTGGCACTCTTATACTAAAGGTACTTGAACGCAATACTTCCGGAGGGGAAGGGAACGGCGCAGCCTTATCAATCATTTCCAATGCTTGTTTGTCGAGCACATCATAACCACTGCTAGTGAGAATTTTTTTAGATTTAAGATTACCGTTACCATCGAGAAGCAACTCCACAATGACTTCACCTTGCCACCCTCGCAATTGTGCAATTTTTGGATATTGTTTGTACTTGCCAATCTTTCCCCATAAAGCACTATTGTAGCCGTTGAGTGCTGCGCTTATATCTGCTGGACTTAGGTTTACAGTTTTTGCCACTTCTGGGATTGCCACGGGTATCAATGGCACTGGTGATGGAGGTGCTTCTAATTTCGGAGCAACTGCCAACACTTCTGTTTGCGTTGGTGGCGGGGGTGCTTCTAAACTTCGTGTTGGCTTAACTAGAGTTTTAATGACTGACTTTTCTTTAGTGGTTGGTTTTACCTGCACTGGAGGTGGTGTTGCTGCTGGTTGTTCGGGTGCTTTAACTAGCTCTATAACTAATGTTTTAGGCAGTTTTACTTGGTTTAGGTTTAGGTTAGGGATCACAAGCACTAAAAACACATGCAAAAGTACTGAGCAAATAATGGCCCAAAATATAAAGCTTTCATTAGTGGGAGTTTGTTTCAATGCGATATTCAAAGAAAAACCTAAATGATAAAAATTCAAATACTAGATAATTAGTGGAAAATTATACAACAAGGCGAGAATGTTGTTGAACGACAATGCGCATTAGCTAAAATAACAGATGCTAAATAATGCCGTCCAATACTTGCACTTGCACTTTAGTGCCAGCATTCAAGTTACTCACATTTTCATCCAGTACAATAAAACAGTTGGCCCGTGACATAGAGCTTAAGATTGCAGAACCTTGAGCACCCGTTGGCTTTACTTTCCAAATCCCGTCAGTATCTGCAAACAACAGTCCGCGTTGAAACTCAGTTCGACCACTCATTTTTCGTATATCCTCAGTGCACTCCACGCTAAATAGTGGTAGTTGTTCAGGCTGAGGTTGTCCCATCAGCACCAGTATCGCTTCTCTCACGAGCTGATAAAAGGTCACCATGACTGCAACCGGATTGCCTGGCAGTCCAAAGTAATGAGCAGATTCAATCTTACCATAAGCCAAAGGACGGCCCGGCTTCATCGCTATTTTCCAAAACACCACCTGTCCATGCTTTTCTAATAACATTTTCATATAGTCAGCTTCCCCTACTGAAACGCCACCACTTGAAATAACAACATCTGCCATTTTAGCCGAGGCGAGTAAAGTCCGTTCGAGCAATTCAGGGTTGTCAGGAATTGGGCCCATGTCAATGATTTCTACACCCATGCGTGTTAACATGCCATGCAAGGTATAGCGATTGCTGTCGTAAACCTGTCCAATTTTCAGAAGCTGTCCAACGCTTGCTAATTCATCTCCTGTGGAAAAGAACGCTACTTTAAGTTTGCGATAGACCTTTATTTTGTCAATACCTAAGGAGGCAATCAATCCCAAATCTGCAGCATGCATTAAATGCCCGCTAGTAATCACGGTTTTCCCAGCGGCTAGGTCTTCTCCAGCATATCGTACATTTGAGCCGCGTTTAGGTACATCAACAAAGTGAATATTATTCCCCTCACAACTTACACGCTCTTGCATAACGACAGTGTCGGCATGACCTGGTAATGCTCCACCAGTCATAATGCGCACGCACTCTCCTTTAGAAAGATCACCAGCGAAGGCTTTGCCAGCAAATGCAGTACCAATAATTTTTAATGTTGTAGGAGTGTGAGTAGAAATGTCGTCTGCATTAAACGCGTAGCCATCCATTGCTGAGTTGTCATAGTTGGGCACGTTAGCTGGTGATAATATATCCGTTGCTAATATGCGGCCTAGTGAACTATGCAAGTTTATCGACTCAATCTCAGTTACTGGGTTCAAGTAGTTACGTATATGCAACTTCGCTTTTGCAACCGGCATGGAATTGGGGTCATAGTCGTCTAAGCCATGATTAGAAGTAGTTAGAATGTTAATTAAATTTTTGGTCATAGTTATTGAGTAAGTTTGTTAACGGGACTCAGCCAGTTTAAGATAAATTCAACTAGCATGGGTGCATTGTTAAGATCTAAAACTGGCAGTGCTGTTTTGACTGGGCCATCACTAGCTACAGCAATAATGCTAGGGTCAATTTCTGAGAGCAGTAACGCATTGACGCTAGGTCGGTATATTTCAATTTTGGCGATAGGCTCATACCTAAAGCCCTCCACTAGAATTAAATCGATCAAGCTTTGGTCTAGCTGAGCCAGTAATTCGCTAAGTCCAATGTCTTGATTAGTATCGCGGTCGGTAATCCTGTTAAGTTCGGTTATCATAGCCCAGCGCTTACGTGAGCCTAATAGCATTTGTACTGCTCCAGCCTCCCTTAATACAAAGCTGTCTTTGCCTGGATGATCAATATCAAAGCTATGATGTGCGTGTTTAATTACTGAAACACGAAGTCCTTGGGCTGCAAGGAGCGGAATCAATTGGGTAATAAGTGTAGTTTTTCCTATGCCACTTGCAGCAGCACAAAAAGCTAATATCGGTTTATTCACAACAACCATGATGTATTTTCAAGTTTAATTAAATCATAGGGGGTATTGATGTTAGCAAAAGCATTTGGATTATCGTTAAAAGGTACTTCGATGACATTTAGGGTTTCATACCAAGCATCAAACTTACGTCCACCATTGAGTAAATAGGTTTCTAGGTGTGCCAATAAATTTTGCCCACAAAGACAAAATACTGGATGCACTTGCTTGCCAGTTTTCGCCACAGCAACATCAGCTCTACTTCCCAACAATGCACTCAACAGTCGATCAGTTAAATCTAAGGCCAATAGAGGTGCATCGCACGGAACTGTCATTACATAATGAGTCTTAGCCGCTTGGATTCCTGCATGCAACCCTGCCAATGGCCCTGCAAATCCAGGGATGCTGTCTGAAACAACTGGGTAGCCTAAAGCGAGATAAGCCGAAATATTTTGATTAGCATTGATGAGCACTTCACTAACTTGTTGTGTTAATCTTTTTGCTACATGCATCACCATAGGCTCACCTAAGAAGTTGACTAAGCCCTTTTCAATAGCTTCAGGTAAAGAAGGATTAGCCATACGCTTACCCTGACCACCCGCTAAAATTACGCCAGTGATAGGTATCACTTAGCCGCCAGTCTGTGACATAAAACGAATAACTGCTGGCTGGGCACGGCTTAGATCAAAGTCATGGCCTTTGGGTTTAATTTGCATACTCTTTAGAATTGCATTAATTAATGGTTGGTCATCTTCTGGATGGTTGCGGAGTAGCGGCATCAAATCGACTTTTTCTTCTTGACCTAAGCATAAGTATAATTCACCTTTACAGGTGATTCGAACCCGATTACACGCTTCGCAGAAGTTATGACTATGTGGTGAAATAAAGCCGACTTTGATAGCAGAGTTGGGTACGCGCCAATAATGTGCTGGGCCACCTGTATTTTCTGTGCTGGACATCAGTGCATACTTAGTTTGCAGCTCTTTTAAGGTCTCATCATTGCTGATAAAAGTATTAGATCTTATGTGGTCTACATCGCCAAGCGGCATCTCTTCAATGAATGTAATATCGATTTCTTGTTGAATTGCAAATTCAAGTAAGGCTAAGGCTTCATTTTCATTAAAACCTCGCATTAATACAGTGTTAATTTTAATTCCATCAAAGCCTACTAGCTTTGCCGATTCAATACCGCGCAACACTTTAGACAGTTCACCCGTACGAGTAATAGTTTTGAAGCGTGCGGCATCTAGGCTATCGACACTAATATTAATGCGTTTGACACCAGCATCTTTTAACTCCTGGGCATATTTCTCTAGTTGGCTTCCGTTAGTAGTAAGCACTAACTCTTTAAGACCATCTAACTTACCTATAGTTGAAAATAGCCAAAGAGCATTTTTGCGCACAAGGGGTTCGCCACCTGTAATGCGTACTTTACTAACGCCAAGGGAAACAAAAATCTTTACCAATCTGGCACACTCTTCTAGGCTGAGTACTTCTGCTCGTGGTAAAAAATTCATAGACTCGGCCATGCAGTAAACGCAACGAAAGTCACAGCGATCGGTAATTGATAGACGTATGTAATCTACTTGCCGACCAAACTGATCAATAAGTGTTTTTGGTTTGGTTTCTATTGGCATTTTGAGGGCTTTTTTTCGCCAACGGGCACTTTCAACATCATGATTTGTCGTATATAAAATAATATTTAATCAGTGTAATATATCGAGTCAAATAGGGCTAGAAAGTTAGTTGAATTTTTATGATTGTTTTGGAGAAATAAAATTGCAAGATTTGTCAATGGACATACAGGCCCTTATCAATGAGCACCAGCATTTGCCTGGGGCACTTTTGCCATTGTTACATGCAATTCAAGATAATTTAAGTTTTATACCAGAGTCCACATATGGTGCTATTTCAAAAGCTTTAAATATATCAGTAGCTGAAGTGCATGGTGTTGTGACTTTTTATCATCATTTCCGTACGCATAAGCCGGGCCGTCATATTCTGCAAATTTGCCGCGCAGAGTCATGCCAAGCTCTGGGTTCAGTAGCATTAGAAGCGCATGTGAAAAAATGTTTAAATATTGATTATCACCAAACTACAGAAGATGATGCCATTACTTTGGAGCCGGTATATTGCTTAGGAAATTGTGCCCTATCACCTGCGGTCATGATGGATGATGAAGTATACGGACGAGTAACCCATGCGGACTTGGATGTTTTATTAGCGGAGGCCAAAGCTTAGCATGACGACCAAAATATATATTCCTAGGGATTCAAGTGCGCTTTCAATGGGTGCTGAAAAAGTGGCTTTGGCAATTGGCAGTGAGGCAAAAAAGCGCGGCATAGAGATTGAGATTATTCGCAATGGTTCACGTGGCCTATACTGGTTAGAAACAATGGTGGAAGTAGTTACTAGTGCTGGGCGAGTAGCCTATGGGCCAGTTAAAGTGCAAGACGTGCCATCGTTGTTTGATGCAGATTTTATTCATGCTAAAACACATGCACTAAGCTTAGGCTTAACAGAGCAATTAGATTGGCTTAAAAAGCAACAGCGATTAACTTTTGCCCGCGTTGGTGTGATAGACCCTATTTCGCTGGAAGATTATATTGCCCATGATGGTTACCAAGGGCTTAAAAATGCCCTTAGTTTGTCCCCTGCAGATATAGTAAAAACAGTGACTGATTCTGGTTTGCGCGGACGAGGTGGCGCAGCCTTTCCTACCGGTATCAAATGGAATACTGTGCTGGGATGTCAGGTTGAACAAAAATATATAGTATGTAATGCCGATGAAGGTGATTCTGGCACCTATTCTGATCGTATGATTATGGAAGGCGATCCCTTTGTTTTGATTGAAGGCATGACCATTGCTGCTATTGCTGTAGGTGCTAACCAAGGTTACATTTATCTGCGTTCTGAATATCCTCATGCACTTGAAGTGCTTAATGCTGCAATTGAGGCAGCTAATCAGGCCGGTTATCTTGGTGCTGATATTTTAGGAAGCGGCAAGGCATTTCATCTGGAAGTCCGCCGTGCCGCAGGTGCATACGTTTGCGGTGAAGAAACTTCATTATTAGAAAGTTTGGAAGGTAAGCGAGGCCAAGTGCGTTTTAAGCCGCCACTTCCAGCGATTGAAGGTTTGTTTGGCAAGCCAACTGTAGTCAATAATGTGATTTCATTAGCAACTGTGCCAATTATTATGCATAAAGGTGCAAGTTACTACGCAAACTTTGGCATGGGTCGCTCTCGTGGCACGTTGCCGATTCAGTTGGCAGGAAATATAAAACATGGCGGGCTAGTGGAGTTGGCATTTGGCGCGACTCTGCGTGAATTACTTTACGACTTTGGTGGCGGATCAGCTACTGGTCGGCCTATCCGCGCGGTGCAAGTAGGTGGACCACTCGGAGCCTTTTTACCAGAAAGCCAATTTGATACTCCTTTAGACTATGAAGCTTTTAGTCAACTGTGGGCGGTCCTCGGGCATGGAGGCATTGTCGTCTTTGACGATACGGTTGATATGGCATTGATGGCCCGCTATGCTTTTGAATTTTGCGCAATTGAATCATGTGGAAAATGTACACCATGTCGCATTGGTTCGACACGAGGTGCTGAAGTGATGGATCAAATTATTGCCGGTAAGGATGTTGTAAAGAATATTAAATTAGTACGTGATTTAAGCGACACCATGCTAAACGGCTCGCTTTGTGCATTGGGCGGCATGACACCATTTCCTGTTCTAAGTGCAATTAACCATTTTCCTGAAGATTTTGAAACTAATAAAGAAATAACTGCCGCTTAGGTTCGCAGTTGGAGAGATAAAAATGGACGATATTCAATACAGTAAGCCAGTCAACGATATAAGTCGCACCAGCTTTGATGATCAAGTCGATTATGGGACACCAGCTCAATTATCTGACGTACTGGTAACCTTAACCATAGACGATAGAGAAATAACGGTGCCTGAAGGTACGTCCATTATGCGCGCTTCAATTTTAGCGGGTATTAACGTTCCTAAATTATGTGCTACGGATAGTTTGGAGGCATTTGGCTCATGTCGGCTGTGCCTGGTTGAAATCGAAGGTAGGCGAGGCTATCCAGCTTCATGTACTACGCCAGTAGCACCTGGACTCAACGTACATACACAAAGTCCCAAACTGGCTGATATCCGCCGCGGTACTATGGAACTTTATATTTCAGATCATCCGTTGGATTGCCTTACTTGTGCGACTAACGGTGATTGTGAATTACAAGATATGGCAGGAGCAGTTGGCCTTCGCGAAGTACGTTATGGCTATGAAGGTGAAAATCATCTGAAAGCTGAAAAAGACGAATCTAATCCATATTTTAGTTTTGATCCTAGTAAGTGTATTGTCTGCTCACGTTGTGTGCGTGCCTGTGAAGAAACTCAAGGGACCTTTGCTTTAACTATTTCTGGACGTGGCTTTGAGTCTAAAGTTGCTGCCGGCATTACTAATTTTATGGATTCCGAATGCGTATCCTGTGGCGCTTGCGTACAGGCTTGTCCAACTGCAACCTTGATAGAAAAAACAGTGATTGAAGCTGGGACTCCTGAACATAGCGTTACGACTACTTGCGCTTACTGTGGTGTTGGTTGTTCATTTAATGCAGAAATGAAAGGCGAGGAAGTTGTACGAATGACCCCCAATAAAAACGGCGGTGCCAATCATGGGCACTCCTGTGTTAAAGGTCGTTTTGCCTGGGGTTATGCGACTCACCAAGACCGTATCACGACTCCAATGATTCGTAAGCATATCAATGACCCTTGGCAAGTTGTTAGCTGGGATGAGGCTATTAACTACGCAGCAAGTGAGTTGAATCGCATTAATGCCCAATATGGCAAAGATGCCATCGGTGGAATTACATCATCACGCTGCACCAACGAAGAAGTTTATGTAACGCAAAAGTTGTTGCGAGCTGGCTTCGGTGTGAATAATGTAGACACTTGCGCACGTGTATGTCATTCCCCTACTGGATATGGACTAAAGCAGACTTTGGGTGAGTCAGCTGGGACGCAGACATTTGATTCAGTAATGGCCTCTGACGTTATATTTATTATTGGTGCAAACCCAACCGATGGCCATCCAGTATTTGCTTCACAAATGAAACGTCGTTTGCGTGAAGGTGCTAAATTGATTATTGCTGATCCACGTGAGATTGACTTGGTTAAAAACTCTCCGCATATACGTGCTGATTTCCACTTGAAGTTACGTCCAGGTACTAATGTTGCCTTGATTTCTGCTATAGGGCATGTTGTCGTGACTGAAGGTTTAGTCGATGAAGCATTTGTTCAAGAGCGTTGTGAATGGGATTCATTTGTTGCTTGGCGCGATTTTGTTGGGCAAGCGCATAATTCGCCTGAAGCACTTGCTGCCGAGATTGGAGTTGATCCGGAAATTTTACGCGCAGCTGCAAGGATGTACGCCACGGGAGGCAATGCTGCAATTTACTATGGTTTGGGAGTGACTGAACACAGCCAAGGATCAACTATGGTAATGGGTATAGCTAATCTAGCGATGGCAACGGCCAATGTAGGCCGTGAGGGTGTTGGGGTTAATCCATTGCGCGGTCAAAATAACGTACAGGGTTCGTGTGATATGGGTTCCATGCCACATGAGTATCCAGGTTATCGTCATGTGTCCGATGAGGCTACACGTTCGTTATTTGAGGCTGCATGGGGCAGGCCGTTAAGTGCTGAGCCAGGGTTGCGGATTCCGAATATGCTTGATTATGCGATTGAGGGAAGTTTCAAGGCGTTATATTGCGTAGGGGAAGATATTGCTCAGTCTGATCCTGATACGCAGCATGTTACGCATGCTTTGGAGTCTATGGAATGTGTCATCGTACAAGATCTGTTTTTGAATGAAACGGCTATGTATGCACACATCTTTTTCCCTGGAGCATCGTTCCTAGAAAAAAGTGGCACCTTCACTAATGCTGAGCGAAGAATCTCGCCAGTGCGTCGGGTAATGACTCCAAAGAATGGTTATGAGGACTGGGAAATTACCGCTAAGCTGTCTACTGCAATGGGTTATGAAATGAAATATAGCCATGCCTCGGAGATCATGGACGAGATTGCTGCCTTGACTCCGACATTTAGCGGAGTAAGTTTTAAGAAGCTTGATGAGCTAGGTAGTATTCAGTGGCCATGTAATGATGAGAATCCGAATGGGACACCCACTATGCATATTGATGAGTTTGTGCGTGGTAAGGGTAAATTCTTTGTGACTGAATATGTTCCGACCACTGAAAAAGTAAGTGGCAAGTACCCGTTGATTCTCACCACAGGGCGAATCCTTTCTCAATACAATGTAGGTGCGCAAACTCGTCGCACTAAAAATGTGAGCTGGCATCATGAAGACTTAGTAGAGATTCATCCACATGACGCCGAAGAGCGAGGTGTTAAAGAAGGAGACTGGGTTGGTATAAGCAGTCGCGCTGGAGAAACCGTATTGCGTGTCAAAATTACTGATCGTGTTCAACCTGGTGTAATTTACACTACATTTCACCATCCAGAATCAGGTGCCAATGTCGTTACGACTGACAACTCGGACTGGGCCACAAACTGTCCAGAGTTAAAGGTGACGGCGGTGCAGGTAACAAGGGTGAATCAGCTTTCTGACTGGCAGCAACATTACAAAAGTTTCAGCGAAGCGCAATTAGCTTTTGCAGGTAGAGATAGGGATCCAGCGCGAGTTGAGTAATTTCAACATCCCGTGTGATGTAATATGCAGAGACTGGTAGATGGTGTGATTAATGATGAAATCTTTTTATCAATTCCGCCAATAACCAACTTTGAAGTGGTTAAAGTTAATGGCGATGATCATCTGGTGTTACAAGATCAGTTGGCAGAAGAAACTCCAGTTGCATTAATTTATAACGGCATCTCGCATGCGGTGATGTTGGCTTCACCTCAAGACTTGGAGGATTTTGCCTTAGGGTTCTCCTTATCTGAAGGTATTTTGATGGATAAAAGCGAGTTATATGGGGTAGATGTTCAGGTGCAATCTAATGGCATTGAGTTACATTGCGAGATTGCAAGTCAACGCATGGTAGAGCTGAAAAATCATAGGCGAATGCTTGTCGGTAAGACTGGTTGTGGTTTATGTGGTACAGAAAGTTTAGCACAAGCAATGCATAAACCACCTAAGTTAAAATCTAAGGTTTTATTTAAGCAAACTGCAGTTTTAGCTGCTTTAAAGGCTATGCCTTTAGCACAAAAGTTACAGCACAAAACTGGCGCCACCCATGCTTGTGCATGGGTGGGCCTCGATGGTAACTTAGTGATAGTTCGAGAAGACGTTGGACGACATAATGCCTTAGATAAATTGATAGGAGCAATAGGAAAACTGGAAGCTAGATGCGATGGATTTATCATCACCAGCAGTCGCGCTAGTTATGAAATGGTTCAAAAAACAGCAACGGCAGATGTAAGTATGTTGGTAGCCATCTCGGCACCTACAGCCTTAGCTGTCAGGACTGCAAAGCAATGTGGTTTAACATTATTGGGCTTTGCACGTAATAATAGTTATGTGATTTATAGTCACCCAGAACATCTAAATTAGTCAAAGAAAACGTTAAAATAAAAAGAGTATGAAAGTATGCAAATAGAGCGCTTAGTAACCATGGCCAATCAAATTGGCGGTTTTTTTAAATCTTTTCCAGACCAACAACAGGCAAAGAAAGATATTGCTAACCACCTTACGAATTTTTGGGCCCGAGATATGCGTTTACAGATTATGGCGCATGTTGCAGAAAATAACGGCGCGGGGCTAGACAATATGGTGCGAGATTCAATAAAAGAGTATTTGCGCTGAAGTATTGGATTAACACTATTTTCAGTCAATAAACAATTAGAGCGTTATTACTTTAAAAGTATGTTTATGTAGTTAGATTGGTTCGCGCGCATATAGACTAAAGCTTTCTTTCCTGTCGGCAGCCCGCTTGCCGTGCCAAATTAGCTTCCACCTCTGTTTAGGTTGCACTTTTTCCTTGTTTTTAGCTATTTGTACTATATATAAATCACAACTTAGTTGTTGAAGGTTAGTAACTGGTTGCAGTGTAATGTTTGTGTAGTAATTTAAGAGTAAGCGTTGAGGTTGCCCTAAACCTAAGCTGTTCATACAATGATAAGTGTTTGGTATAGTTTTTAGCATACTGGTAAATACAGGTTGGTAACTTCTTGCAGAATCTAACAAAGGTAGCCAAAGGGTCATTAATAGACTCCAGCCAAATGTAAATCCCATTGCCCAGTTACTAACGGTAGACCGGTTAGTTTGCTTAGCACGAACGCAAACTAAGACCCAGGCAATAGATATCGCCACTGCAACCAAAAAGGTGAGCCAGTTGAAATTGGTGTCATAGGCCCCAGATAGGAACTGCATTCTTTCTTTAATTCGAGTGGGGTATCCAGTCGTCATTGCTATCCAGCCCAGCCAAATTAAAAAGCCGATTAAGCCGAATAAAATAACACCAAACCAATTAAGTGCAGACGCAGCTCCTCGCTTTAGATGCTCAACACTTCCTGCAGCCATAGCAACTAGTGGGATAAGAAAAGGAAGGGCGCTAACATCTTTTGCTGGAGCCCCAAATCCAATGAAGAAAAGGCTGCAGAAGAAGAAAGCAAGCATAAGCTGAAATTTAGGGTCGAACAGCAACTGATGACGATAACGCCATAAACCCCAAAGAGCTAGTGGAAATGCTGGCCATGCGTACCAAACTAAAATTTTCAGAAAATACTGGTGATTATGAAAATTGAAGCCGCTTAGATTCAATAACAACCATTTTTCAAAAAGAATAGGGTGATAAAAATTAAATACAAATAACCATGCGCCTATTAGCGGAGAGGCGATTGAAAGGGCAGTAGCAAGGAACTTAGCAAAACTTATGGTCCGCCAAGCTTTAAAGAAAATTGGCAGGCTAAGCGCTGTACTGAATAAAATTATTAAGGGCATGACCCCATAGCTTAGAAAGCCAATTCCAATGGCTAATCCAAGTAATCCACTAGCACGCCATGGGCGTCGCTTAGAAAGTGCTAGCGCATAAAATCCACTAGCAACGCTAGCAAGGCCAGCTATTTCTGCTCCTAAACTATGAGCACTCATGACTAAGCCAATACAGCCTATCATAATAAATACTGCTTGACGACCAATTCCACGTGACCAAAGCTCGCGCCCGGTCATACCGACCACTAACAAGATTATGGTCATCCAGAGGATATTTATTAGTCTAGCTGCGTCATGTAAAGGCAACCATGAGCCAAGCAATTTTGCGCTACCTGCGGCACTTAAATAGTACAAGGGAGGGAGTTCAAGAGATGGCTCGCCGTTGGCTAAAGGAGCGATTAAATTTCCGCTGTCAATAATGGTTTTGACGATACTAATACCACTAGTTTCTAATGGTTTCCATGGAGCGTGGCCTAAAAGCCCTAGTACAACCCAGATAGCACAAAGTAAAAGTAAAAGCTGTGCTTTTACCTCATCTCCAACGCGCGCACGTGGTGTTGACATATTGCCTTGCCAATCATGATCAAGTTGAAATCGCATAGATGTTTTGCTGTTAATTTTTTAACTTAGAATGTAATTCTAACCGAATGTGGGGGGGGTAAAATAGTTTTGTGATTCGTTGATTTGCTAATAGAGGTAAACATTAGAAATTAAAAAGGCAGCCGAGGCTGCCTTTAGTGTGATGGTACTTTTATACCAAGATACAAGTAAAAATTACATACCGTATTTTTTACGGAATTTATCTACACGACCTGCTGTATCTAAAATCATTTGTTTACCAGTGTAAAACGGGTGTGATTTAGAGGATACTTCTATCTTAACAAGTGGATACTCTTTACCGTCAGTCCATTTAATAGTGTCTCTAGCTGAAATGGTTGAGCGTGTCATGAAACTAAAGTCTGCACCGATGTCTTGAAAAATAACGTCACGGTATTCTGGATGGATTCCATCTTTCATGTTGTATGGCCTCAATATAGCCGTATTGAACGGCTCTTAAATATGTGTATGCGCGGTTTTTTGCGCGCAAGAATTTGTAATAGCCGAACATTATATTTACATTTGCCTTGCTATGCAAGGTTAAATGTAAATATAGAGAATACTTTATATTGCAAAAGTAAATGGATTACATTAGACTGAATTTTGTTATAAAAATATTGTCAATGAAGAGTCACTTATGTTCATCATGTGAGCATATGTCTAGGTGTGCGAGGTTACATAACCGTTGCTCATATTTGTATATAAAGATTAGGAGATAGCATGTTTAGCAATAAAGCATTAAGGTCAACTTTAATTATTTCTATGTTGACATTGGTAGGTCTTACAATTTCATTCCAAGCGAATGCAGCGTGTGAATTTGTTTCAACTAAAGATAATAGCGCATTTAAAATCACAGTAACTGATAACGATACACCTGAAGCAAAAGAATTTTTAGAAACTTGCAAGAATCCCTATACTGCAAAATTTGCAGCAGATGCTGAAGCAGCAAAAGCGGGTAGAAAAGTAATGACTTACAACGGTTGTACTGGCTGTCATGGTGGTAACTTAGGCGGGCTAATGGCTCCATCACTTGTTAAGAATGGCGGTGTTGGTGCATTTGATACACGATGGGTTTATGCAAAAGATGCTACAGATAAAGGTATGTTTGAAACTATTGCTAATGGTACGCCCGGTCTTTCAGGTGGCAATATGTTTATCTGGCATAATCAATTGCCTGATCATACCGGTGATGGTATATCAACGGATGAAATTTTGAAGGCCATTGCTTATATTCGAACAGTGTACAAAGGTTCTGATGACAAGACTTGGTTAAAATAAGAGTTTGTATCGCAAATAAAAATACTGATTCTTGAGCCCTCATTAATGGGGGCTTGAAAAACAAAAATAAATGCATTAAAAGCAGTTCAGTTCCATTCGTTGTATAATATGATAACTAGTAATCATCATATGTTATTCACTAAAGATGGAGTATTAAATGAAGAGTTTAAATATCGTTTTATTAGCACTACTTAGCTTAACTGCAGCTTCTGCAAATGCAAATGTTCCTAATGCGGAAAAATTAGTTTCTATTTATACCGCTATTGCAAAGCATGACAATCCAGAATACACAGGACCTACTGCTGCAGATGGTAAGTTTTTCTTCAATCGGAAGATTAAGCTCGGTAATGGTAAAGTGATGGCTTGTGCTTCTTGTCATACAGCCAATCCTGCTGACGAAGGCAAGCATATTGTTACAGGCAAGGCAATTCGCCCATTGTCTCCAGTAGTTAATGCTAAGCGCTTTGATGATTTTGGAAAGGTGCAAGATAAATTCACACAACACTGTAAAGATATTATTGGTAGCGACTGCACCGCAGCTGAAAAAGCAAGCTACATTACCTACTTGCTAACAGAAAAAACACCTAGTACTGCAAAATAATTAAATTCGAAATACGTGTAGGATTTAGTTTTAATTTTCAGTAGGTGTTGTATAACTAACAGTGTTATTTTTTATTGAGATCTTTGCCATTATTATTTAGTGCAACGGTAAATTAAAAAAATAATTTAAAAACAACTACTAAGAAAGCCCTTCTGTTTTTAGAAGGGTTTTTTTGTTGTGAGATTCATGTAGTGATATGAATGCTGCTAAAGGTGTAAATTGAAGTTTACACCTTTATTTTTTCACTCTAGATGTATGCGAGATTAACCTCTACGCATACTGTCAAAAAAGTCTGCATTATTTTTAGTTGCCTTGATTTTATCTAATAAGAATTCCATCGCTTCAATATCATCCATCGGATAAAGTAGTTTACGTAACACCCAAATTTTCTGTAATACATCTTTTTCAATGAGCAACTCTTCACGACGTGTACCAGACTTATTGACGTTAATCGCAGGATATTGACGTTTTTCAGCCATTTTACGGTCAAGATGGATTTCCATATTCCCAGTACCCTTAAACTCTTCATAGATCACATCATCCATACGTGAGCCTGTATCTACTAGTGCAGTTGCAATAATTGTCAGAGAGCCCCCTTCTTCAATATTACGTGCTGCACCGAAGAAACGTTTTGGTCGTTGTAAAGCGTTTGCATCTACTCCGCCTGTTAGCACTTTGCCAGATGAGGGAATTACAGTGTTGTATGCGCGAGCTAAGCGAGTAATTGAGTCAAGTAAAATAACTACGTCTTTTTTATGTTCAACCAGGCGCTTGGCTTTTTCTAACACCATCTCTGCTACTTGGACGTGGCGAGTAGCTGGTTCATCAAAGGTAGAGGCAACCACTTCACCTTTAACGGAACGTGTCATTTCAGTAACTTCCTCAGGGCGCTCATCAATTAACAGTACAATCAAAATCACGTCAGGATGATTAGCCGTAATAGCGTGAGCAATATTCTGCATCATTACCGTTTTACCACTTTTCGGGCTGGCAACTAATAGACCGCGTTGACCTTTACCGATCGGTGCGATCATATCAATGACACGGCTGGTAATATTCTCAGCACCTTTAATGTCGCGTTCTAGGGTTAGCGGTATTGTTGGAAATAAAGGCGTTAAATTTTCAAATAGAATTTTGTGTTTGGTGTTTTCTGGCGTTTCTCCATTAACCATGTCCACCTTAACCAGCGCGAAGTAACGTTCGCCATCTTTAGGAATGCGCACTTCACCTTGAATTGTGTCGCCAGTATGGAGATTAAATCGACGAATTTGGGAGGGAGAGACATAAACGTCATCAGGCCCAGCTAAATAAGAGCTATCTGGAGAGCGCAAAAAGCCAAATCCATCTTGTAAAACTTCAAGCGTGCCGTCCCCAAAAATACTGTCGCCTTTTTTTGCTTTATTTTTGAGAATTGCAAAAATCAAATCTTGCTTCCGCATACGGCTAGCATTTTCGATTTCATTGGCAATAGCCATATCAACTAACTCGGTAACTGGAAGATGCTTAAGGTCTGATAAGTGCATGAGGGCTCACTAAAACAAGGGAAATATAGGGGGTATTGAATGACAAGAATTTGAAAGTTATGGGCAGTGCTTATATCAAGCTTAGTTCAGGCATGCTCGAAACTTCAGGGTTACTTTGATATGAATGCTTAATAGTTAAACCAACAATTAAGCATTCATAATTTCGAAGTTTACTAAGCGTAATAGGTTTATATGTTGCTGTCAATAAATGCTGTTAATTGTGATTTAGATAACGCACCGACTTTTGTAGCTTCGACATTGCCATTTTTAAACAGCATTAAGGTTGGAATGCCACGAATGCCGTACTTAGGTGGCGTTGCTTGATTATCATCAATGTTTAGTTTGGCTATTTTTAGACGTCCAGCATATTCTTTAGATATTTCATCTAGGATAGGTGCAATCATTTTGCATGGGCCGCACCATTCGGCCCAGTAATCTACGAGAACTGGCAATTGTGATTGTAAAACATCTAGCTCAAAACTTGCATCGCTAAGGTGTGTGATATGCTCGCTCATGAAAACCTCTATTTGAATATTGCTTTAAATTAAGTATGTATCGTAACGAAAAAATATGATTTAGTGAAGCGTAAAATATTACATTTGGGATTAAATTTCGATTCTATATCAATGTTAGAATAAAATTATTGAATTTAATTATACCCTAATGTTAATTGATAGGTTGATTCTGCATTATGTCGCCATAAGTGATATGGTTTAATGAAATTAATATATCGCTATATTTTATCCTAATTTTCTAGTATTTAAAATTCTAAGATTGAACTAATTTTTCCTTAATTCATATTTTATAGTTTAAAATTGAGAAAAATATGAAATTTGCCATTACTAAATTACACAGAAAATTTTTTTCATACAGGCTCTTATTCAGTCTTTTAATACTTACCCTTAGTCAGAACTCTTTTGCCGATAATAATTTTTTGATAAAAGACACTGCAGGAAATAAGCATCAATTGTCAAATTACAGAGGAAAATGGGTGCTTGTTAATTACTGGGCTACTTGGTGTCCTCCTTGTTTGGAAGAGGTGCCTGATTTAGTGAATCTCTATGATCAGCGCAAGACTAAAGATTTAATGGTTTTAGGCGTAGCGTTTGACTATAAATCCTCTCAGGAAGTCGCTGCATTTGCCGATGATATGCTGATGTCATATCCCATTATATTAGGTGATGCATCTGTAAAAGCACAAATAGGCCCAGCTGAGGTGTTGCCAACAACCTACATTTTTAATCCTCAGGGAAAGCTAGTTAACATTAAGCGTGGTTTAATTAACCGGCAGTATATTGAGAGTATTATTGGCCAAACTAGACGTTAGCGGTTAACAGACTAGTAAGGAACTTCAATACCTACACCTGCACCGTCAAGAATATTAAGTTTATTCTCTTCTGCAAAATGCATTAATTGTGCGTAACCATCTGGATTCACGGCTTTAAGTTTTAAATCAACGGCTAAACAACGTACGCCATTGACAACTTTTGGTTTGAGATAGGGAGAGTATTTAAGTTTACGATCCTCACCAAAGGTCGCATAAGTGCTGCACATGCGATCTACCCAGTCACTTGGACGGAATGGTTTACCTGCCCGTGTATTACCTTCAATAATAATCTCCGTACTGATCGGAGCGCTCGTGGATCCTGCTGATTCTTTAATCATTTAAATTTTTACCAAAATTATAGATTGCGTTAACTGGGTTGTAAGCCATCTTTTAATGCGTGAGGATTATAACAGTGCAAGAGGTTGGGCTTGCACTGACTGGATAATCAATTCAATTTTTAAGGCATATATTCAAATACTTTTACCACTTTAGAAACCCCATGGGTATTTCTTGCGATTTCAACGGCTGATTCAGCTTCTTTTTGAGTTACATAGCCCATTAAATAAACGACACTGTTTTCTGTCACCACTTTAACTACGTTTGCTTGAAATTTATTGTTTGAAATAAACTGTGCTCTAATTTTTGACGTTATGTAAGCATCATTTGCGCGAGAACTCAATGAGCTTTTAGGGCCCACGACTAACTCGTTATTAATATTTGTAACGCTTTCTATTGCTTTTGCTATGCTCTCCATTTTAGCTTTAGCGCTAAGGTCAGCAACTTCACCTGTTAGTAACACATTACCTTTAAAGCTACTCACATTAATATGAGCACTATCAGGCAAGTCTGCTGAAATTTTCTGCGATGCTTTGAGCTCAATATTTTGATCTTCAATATAAACCCCTGTTGTGCGTCTATCTGCTGCCATTGAACCACCGGCAGCCGCACCTCCAATTACGACTGGAACGCAAGCTGACAGTTGGCTAGCAAGTAATAAGGCCGCTAGGAATTTGAAAGCTAGGGCCATGTTCATATGCTGCATTAATTTCATAGTGAGCTTCCTTTTTAAATATAATTAATTGTTAAATTTGAGTGCAATTGCATCTTAAATTGAACGATACTTGTTCTTACTAAAATACGTTAATTTGCTATTTTACTGTGTTTGTAGCTGTTTTTTCATTAAAATTTTGTGAAAGATTATGGTTAGATTGTCCTTAGCTTTCTTAGGATTTTATTGCAAATATTGCAATTATTTTCTCTTACTTTCAACATGTAGACTTGCAGTATGTCTTTATCTATCTAGGACTACACCTTGATAGGTAAATTTACCAATGGATAATTGACGCTTAATTTGACCATTGCTATTTAATAAGAGCTTGCCAGTTAAACCGTTAATGATAGCTTCATTATTTGTTCTGTGTGCAGAAAGTAGTGTAATGTAATCTACTCCCAATGCAAAATAGCGCTTGAGTTCGTTGCTTTTTAAACTGGAACTCGCGTCCTTATAATAGCTAAATTGTGGGTTATTAGGCATTAGTAAAAATGGGATATCTGTAAAATATATTGCATTGAGCGCTTGATTCCCATCCGAATCGCTTTCTAGAGTATTTAGGCTGGAAAAAGCCATGGTTGGCATGCTTATGTCTAAATAAGGCCTCACGTTGTGGGCCTCGCTTGCACTCATTGCTAGCAATATCATATCTTGTGTTGAAGTCTGAGATCTTAAATTCATCAATTGGTTAATATCCAAACTGATGCCATCTTTTGAGCTATTTGATAGTGTGATTAATTTAAGTTTATAACCACGCTCAGTTTCCCAAACTTGTGCGAAGTTGCTAAGCATTTTGCTTGAGCTATCATTGGTGGTGGTTACAACCACAATTTTTTGCATAGTGTGATCAACTGCAAACTCAGCTATTTTTCGCGCTTCATCAAGGATTGATAGATCGGGATTCGACAAGTTATTATTGTTCTTGCCTTCAGCAATTAAAGTGGAATTTGAATCGCTAGACAGTTCGCTTAAGTTAGGTGCGATTACATAGGTAAAACTCTCAGCGTTTCCCAATGTGTTCTGTGCTCTTAACTCTGCCACCTCATTTGGTTGAGAAAAAACTTTAATTTCGTTCAGCATATTGTTTTTACTAAGCGCTGTTTGTAGGCCAAGTTTAAATGCTGCAATCTTCTCGGCCAGGGATTCATTTTGTAACGGTAATAGCAGTGCAATATTTCCCTGAAAGTTAGCTGGTAGATTGTTCTCCGACTGGGCTTGAGTAGACAGCATTTTGGCTAAATTTGTGGCAACGTGATCAGGATAGCTATTATTCCAAGTGGCTAAGCTGCTGATAGAATCCTGGTTCCTGGTGGCTAAACTTAAATCAATCCAGCCTTGTATTGTAGTGTCTGCACTTTCGCCGCGCATAGCAACTAAAGTCAGTGTAGTTTGCGCAGAGAGTAATTGCCAAATATGCTGCTGATTATGACTAATGGCATCTGTATCCTCTAAATAGTATTGCCTGCGCACCAGTTGCTCTAGGGCATTTGCCACATCATCTTGTTTTTCATAGGCAGTGCTTAAACTTGCATGTAAACTAGCAAGTGCAGTTTGGTTAAAATTAAGCATAGACTGGAGCGGTAGTAATAGCAAAAAAGCTTGATCATATTCTGCATTTTTCACAGCGATATTGCCGGCCAATAATTTTGCGTAGGGTGAACTTGGTGGAATGTGCGTTAAACTAAGTGCTGCTAGGGCTAAGTCGGATTGTTCAACGTATTGCTGACCTTGAAGGAAAGCTTCTTCAGCGTTTATTGGTTTATCAGCGCTACCGTTTGACCAACAGCTTGTGCTTATAAACATGATAGCAAATATGGTCAATTGCACTATCTTCAGAATGCATCTAAAGCTGCTGGCTAATGTTGATTTTAATCGATGGCGGTAATGGTTCATAGAAACTTTTTAAATTATATGGCGATACCAATGAATGACAACTAGAGGCTTATTATATGTGGTAGCGACGCCAATTGGTAATTTGAGTGATATTACTTTGCGCGCCTTAGAAATACTTAAAAGCGTGGATACAATTGCGGCTGAAGATACTCGACATACATCGGGTTTATTGTCGCATTTTGGTATTGCTAAGAAATTAATTGCAGTGCATGAGCATAATGAGCATCAGTCAGCTGAAAAACTATTAGCGCAATTGCAAGCTGGGCAAAATATTGCTTTGGTCACCGATGCAGGCACACCAGGAATTAGTGATCCTGGAGCGGTTGTCGTTGATTTAGTTCGTAAAGCTGGTGTAAGAGTAGTTCCAATACCTGGAGCAAGTGCGGTTATTGCAGCATTGTCAGCTTCTGGCATAGCTCAAAATGGATTTCTATTTCACGGCTTCTTACCAGCAAGTGGTTCGGCGCGGCGTAAGGCTCTTGAAATACTAAAAGCACATACTGTTACATTAGTCTTTTATGAAGCGCCACATCGTATCATCGAAAGTATTTTAGATATGTCAACAGTATTGGGTGCAGACCGACGTATAACCATTGCGCGTGAAATTACAAAGACATTCGAAACCATTCATAGCTGCATATTGCAAGATGCAGAATCCTGGTTGCGCGACGACGTTAATCAGCAGCGCGGTGAATTTGTGTTGCTGATTGAGGCTGCAACAATTAAAGATAGTACAGAAATACCTGAAAATACGGTGCGCATTTTAAAATTATTGCTGGTCGATTTGCCGCTTAAGCAAGCGGTTCAGTTAGCGACGGAGATTACCGGTGAAAAGAAAAATGTACTTTATGAGTTAGCACTTTTATTAAAATCCGATCAATCACATCACGCCAATTAAATTATGCAAACCATTACGATTACTCGCCCAGATGACTGGCATTTACATCTTAGAGATGAAGTGGCTTTAAAAGCAGTTTTGCCAGATACTGCGCGTCAATTTTCGCGTGCTATTGTTATGCCTAATTTAAAGCCTCCAGTAACAACTGCAGCATTAGCAGCCGCATATAGACAACGGATTATTTCCGCCTTGCCGATCGGAGCGAAGTTTGAGCCGCTGATGACTTTGTATTTGACTGATAATACAAGTGCTGACGAGATTGCCGAAGCTAAAGCTAGTGGTTTCATTCATGGCATTAAGCTTTATCCAGCTGGAGCTACTACCAACTCAGATTCTGGAGTCACCAATTTAACCCGTTGCAACAAAGCCTTAGCCGCTATGGAAGAGTTGGGTATGCCGTTGCTAGTCCATGCTGAGGTGACAAATGTTGATGTGGATGTGTTTGATCGCGAGCGTGTATTTATAGAGCGTAATATGGTGCCACTGCTGAGAAATTTTCCTGATCTTAAGGTGGTGTTTGAACACATCACGACCAAAGATGCGGTTGACTTTGTATTAACTTCGCCGAGCAACGTAGCAGCGACCATTACCGCCCATCATTTACTAATGAACCGCAATGATATGTTCAAAGGGGGTATTCAGCCACATCACTATTGCTTACCGATATTAAAGCGCGAACAGCATCGTTTGGCCTTAGTGCAGGCAGCTATTTCAGGCAATGCCAAATTTTTCCTAGGGACTGATAGTGCTCCGCATGCAAAAGCTACCAAAGAAAATGCTTGCGGTTGTGCGGGTATGTATTCCGCGCATACAGCGCTTGAGTTGTACACGGAAGTCTTTGATAGGGCGAATGCATTAGATAAGTTAGAGGGTTTCGCTAGTTTTTATGGTGCAGATTTCTATGGTTTGCTACGAAATACTGAACAGATTCGTTTGGTAAAAAAAAGTTGGACTGTACCGGATAACCTTCCCTTTGCGGATGATGTATTAGTTCCATTATGGGCTGGACAGACTTTGCATTGGCAATTAACGAATTTATAAGAGCATTGATAGTGATCAAGTCGATGCTTACGGAATTAAAAGCGTGAAAAATTGAAAGAAGTTAACTGCCAGTAGCATGTTAAAATAAACCTGAAGCTGGCTAGACAGTCGCCGCCTAGTATTAGGGGGAGGAAAGTCCGGGCTGCACAGAGCGGGATGACGGCTAACGGCCGTACGTTGAAAGCCGCAAGGTATAAAGCGCGGAATAGGGCCACAGAGACGAGCGTATTAAGTTACGGTGAAACGCGGTAACCTCCATTCGCAGCAAGACCAAATAGGCTGG